>ENA-OQCB01001217-OQCB01001217.1-human-gut-metagenome-genome-assembly--contig:-NODE-1217-length-10322-cov-3.880235_pt1 | contig 10322 bp, 9 predicted proteins | sample MGYA00242493_ERZ504568 | MGnify/ENA primary metagenome ERZ504568 (study PRJEB26092, sample SAMD00036229) | human gut metagenome | host: Homo sapiens | study: EMG produced TPA metagenomics assembly of...
CCACACAGGCGGTAAGGGAATAGTTGATCTGGCTCAGACTGTTCATCACAGGCCCCATGATACCGCCGAAAAACTGGGCCCGAATCTGGTTGTACCTCAGATCATGGTTCAGTATGCCGAATTCCTCTCTGGCCATATCCTCATGGCAGAATACCTTAACCACCTTCTGTCCGGTGATGGTCTCCTCTATATAACCGTTCACGGCTCCCAGGGATGTCTGCTGGGCGGTAAAGTATTTCTGGCTCCACCCGGCCACAGCTCCTCCCGCCTTCATCATAATGGGAATCATCACCAGGGTGACAAGAGTCAGAATCAGGTTGGTGTACACCATGAGGAACAGGGTGCCGATAATGCTTAATGCTCCGGAAAACAGCTGTACCAGCGTGGAGCTGAGCATCTGCCCGATGGTATCCACATCATTTGTAAAACGGCTCATCAAATCACCGTTGGAGTTGGTATCATAAAACCGGACCGGCAGCTTCTGCATTCTGCCAAACAGGTCATTGCGGATTTCTGCAGGGCAATTTTGGGCCACGGTCAGCATGACCTTTGCCTGGGCATAATTGGCAAACACCCCCACCGCAAACACAGCCGCCAGCACAGCCAGGGCCCTTGCAAGTCCTGCCGGATCCCCGGGACCTCCTGTTAGCGGGGCAATAAATGTATTGATGATAGGCCGCAGCATGTAGGAGCCTGCCAGCGTTGACGCTGTGTTGAGGACAACACAGAAAAATGCCAGCATCATCCTGGATTTATCCTCATTTAAATAATGCAGAAGACGCCTGATGGTAGTGCCTGCGTTCCTGGGCAGCCTTTTGGGGCCCATCGCCATATTCCGTCCCGGCCCATGTCTTCTTCCTCCCATGGGACCTCCGGCCTCAGAAGCCCCATGTTTTCCATAGCGCCGTTTCAGGCTTTCCGCTTTCTGTTGTCTCGTCATGATACAGCCGTCTCCTTTCGGTCCCTCTGGGAATAATAGATCTCCTGGTATGCCTTACATTCCTCCATAAGCTGTTCATGGGTCCCCTGGCCGATGAGCCTGCCTTCATCCAGCACTAAAAATCCGGTCAGCCTCCTCCACGGATCCGATGCGCTGCGCTATTATGATTTTGGTGGTGTCCTTAAGGCTGGTGTTAAAAACACTGCCGTATCCTGGCCTCCGTGGCCGTATCCACAGCACTGGTGCTGTCATCCAGTATCAGGATTTTGGGCCTCTTAAGCAGGGCCCTGGCAATACAGAGTCTCTGCTTCTGGCCCCCCGATACATTGACCCCGCCCTGTCCCATGTCCGTATCATAGCCGTTGGTAAAGGATGTGACAAAGCTGTCTGCCTGGGCGCTCTGTGCCATTTCCCTGATTTCATCCATGGAGGCGTCCTCCTTGCCCCAGCGCAGGTTCTCCTCTATGGTGCCTGAGAAGAGCACATTTTTCTGGAGCACCATGCCCACGCCTTCCCGCAGATTTTTGAGGGAATATTCCCTGACATCCACCCCGTCCACAAGCACCTGGCCCTTTGTGGCATCGTAGAGCCGCGGTATCATCTGCACCAGGGTGGTCTTGCCGCTTCCCGTGGAGCCGATAATGCCTATTATCTGACCTGGCTCTGCCGTAAAATTTATATCCTCCAGTACCATCTCATCCCGGTTGTCCGTATAGCTGAAGCTCACATGTTTAAACTCCACCTTTCCCTTCAATACAGCCAGGTCCTTCCTGGATGCATCCCGGTCTGTCAGGTCAATCTCCGTGTCCATGACCTCACCCACCCTGCGGATGGATGCCACTGCCCTGGAAAGCTGCAGGAACACCATGGAAAGCATCATAAGCGACATGAGTATCTGCACAATATAAGTGGTAAATGCAGTTAAATCCCCCACCGGCATATCCCCTGCAATTATGATATTGCCCCCGTACCACACCACTGCCAGCGTGGTTATGTTCATGGCAAGGGTCATCACCGGCATGGTGACAATCACGATTTTCATGGCGTCCAGACTGCTGTTCTTTAAATCCTGGTTCATATCCCTGAATTTTTCTTCCTCAAACTCTTCCCGCACAAAAGATTTGATAACCCGTACATTGGTCAGCGCCTCCTGAATGCCGGAGTTTAGCTGGTCCAGCTTTTTCTGCATGGCGGTAAATCTGGGGAATGCTGTCTTTAGTATGACGGCTATGGCGGCTGTCAGCAGGGGGATTACCACCAGGATGACCACGGCCAGTCTGGCATTCATCATGAAGGCCATAATCAGGGCTCCTATGAACATGCCCGGAGCGCGCATGGCCATCCGCAGTCCCATCATAAGCACATTCTGGATCTGCTGAATATCATTGGTCAGACGGGTGACCAGCGAGCCTGTGCTGTAGGCATCTATGTTCTTAAAGGAAAATTCCTGCACCTTGGTAAAAAAGGTCGTCCCTCAGGTCGCTGGTAAAGCTGACTGCTGCTTTCACGGAAAAATAGGCACCACCGATTCCTCCTATAGCCATTATAAGGGTAGCCAGTATCATCAGCCCTCCCACGGACAGGATGTACTGCACGTTTCTCTGAGCCACCCCGTTGTTGATAATCATGGACATCAGTTTGGGAAGCATGATTTCCCCGCCACCTCTGTCAGCATCAGAAGAGGGCCAAGGATAAAGGCTCCAAGATATGGTTTTATATACTTTCTGTATCGTTTCACCTATGATTCCTCCCTTTGTGCCCTGTCCGTAAACTCCCGGTCCAGGTTCCCGTATATCCGGTCCAGCAGTTGTCCCAGCACCTTCATATCATTCTCGGAAAATCCTTCAAACATGCGGCTCTCCATTTGCCTGAAAATCTTTACGCTGTCCTCCACCACTTTCCTTCCCTTATCCGTTATGCAAATCTGGTTGCACCGGTTGTCCTCCTGGTCCACCAGGCGCCTGATATAGCCCCCTCTTTCCAGTTTCTTAAGGGAAACAGCGATGGTAGCCCCGGACACGCCATACATCCTCGCCAGTTCTTTCTGGGATACGTTGGGGTTATCCGACACAAACATCAGTATCTGATGCTGGCTGCGGTACACCCCTGTGCCGTCCAGGCGGCGCTCCATCATACTCCGGTGCAGCCTGGCCACCCGGATGTACTTCTCTACGAGACAGTGCTCCGGGGATTGAACAAAACAGCTGCGTGATGCTTTGTCCATGTAGATTGCCTCCTTTCCGTATATCTGACTGATTAACCATTAGCCTGCATATAATTAGCTAGTTAATTATACCAAAGTATAACAGAATGGGGGATTTGTGACAAGCATTATTTTTTCTGAAAACCAGCGGGGAAATCCGGTGAAAATCATTACAAAAAATGCTAAAATCAGCCTGGATTTACATGTTCCGATCTGCTATACTTAATTACACCCTGTTTCCAGACGAAACACAAACCGCGATTCGGCACACTGACACAGCACACTGTTTTTAGGAGGTGACAGCTTGACTGATTCTGATAAACTTAATGTCATATTGACTGAAATAATTGATATGAAAACTGATATCCGGGATATGAAAACCGATATACAAGGCGTAAAGACCGAAATGCAGGGCATGAAATCCGACATCTTAGGCGTAAAAGCCGAAATGCAGGGCATGAAATCCGATATGCAAGGCGTAAAAAACCGAAAATACGGGGGTATGAACTCCGACATACAAGGTGTAAAGGGCGAAATGCAGGGCATGAAATCTGATATACAAGGTGTAAAGACCGAAATGCAGGGCATGAAATCTGATATACAAGGTGTAAAGACCGAAATGCAGGGCATGAAATCTGACATCTTAGGCGTAAAAGCCGAAATGCAGGGCATGAAATCTGATATACAAAATATACAGTCTGACAGAGTCTGTGAAAGTTTTTCTGTAATTAAAGATTTATAAGGTCTTCTATGATAAAATAAAAATCATAGGAGGCCTTTTTATTATGGCAAGAGAAAAGAAATCTGTACACAAAGTGCAAATGACGGATGGAAAGCGAAACATCATCCGGCAGCTTCTTGAGGAGTATGAGATTGAATCTGCCCAGGACATTCAGGATGCCCTCAAAGATCTACTGGGCGGTACCATCAAAGAGATGATGGAATCCGAGATGGACGAGCATCTTGGCTATCGCAAGTCAGAACGTTCCGATTGCGATGACTATCGCAATGGCTATAAAACCAAACAGGTGAATAGCAGCTATGGAAGCATGAAAGTCGAAGTCCCACAGGACCGTAACTCCACCTTTGAACCACAGGTGGTAAAGAAACGCCAGAAAGATATCTCTGATATCGATCAGAAGATCATATCCATGTACGCTAAAGGGATGACAACACGGCAGATCTCGGAAACACTGGAGGATATCTACGGCTTCGAGGCCTCCGAAGGCTTCATTTCGGATGTGACGGATAAGCTTCTGCCCCAGATTGAAGACTGGCAGAACCGCCCCCTTTCCGATGTCTATCCGGTGCTTTATATCGATGCAATCCACTATTCTGTACGGGATAACGGCGTGATCCGTAAGCTGGCGGCCTATGTTGTACTGGGGATTAATTCAGATGGTTTAAAAGAGGTTCTGACCATCGAGGTTGGCGAAAATGAGAGTGCCAAGTACTGGCTTTCCGTTCTGAACGGTTTAAAAAACCGTGGAGTAAAAGACATCCTGCTCCTCTGTGCCGATGGACTGACAGGGATAAAGGAAGCGATAGCCGCTGCCTTTCCAAAGACGGAATACCAGAGGTGCATTGTCCATCAGGTGCGGAATACGTTAAAATACGTATCAGACAAGGACCGTAAGCTCTTTGCGGCAGATCTCAAAACGATTTACCAGGCGCCAACAGAAGAGAAGGCATTAGAAGCCTTGGAGCGGGGCACAAAAAAATGGTCAGAAAAGTACCCGAATTCCATGAAAAGCTGGCACCAGAACTGGGACGCGATCGTCCCCATCTTTAAGTTTTCAACGACTGTACGCAAGGTTATATATACCACGAACGCAATCGAAAGCCTGAACGCCACATACCGGAAGCTGAATCGTCAGAGGAGCGTGTTTCCAAGCGATACAGCCCTTTTAAAAGCTCTGTACTTGTCAACATTTGAAGCAACAAAGAAGTGGACGATGCCAATCCGGAACTGGGGCCAGGTATATGGGGAACTGAGCCTCATGTATGAGGGCCGACTGCCGATGTAAGAGAATCCAGGACCGTTCAAACCAGGCGGGAATCCGCCTGGTCTTGACATATGCAGTATTGTGCGGTATATATAAACCAAGGGCTGAACGCTCATAGAGAAGCTTTCAGCCCTGCCATTATCATAGAAGAGCTGCTTTTACAGAGATTTCTTCACACACTCGGCATACCAGAGAGTTTCACCCTTCTCTGATATGCCGGTATTTCTAGGTTATAATCCGAATTCACTAAACAGACGGTCCTGGTACTCACGGTCCGATGCAGCCCGTACGATGTCCTCCATCCTTCCGGCTTCTGCCAGCTTTACAATAAGAGCATTGACACGCCCCTGCCCCTGTTTTACACCTTGCTCCATTCCTTGTTCTATACCCTTCTCAATTCCTTTTTCTATCCCTTCCTCCAAAAGCATCTTTCCTAATACAGTCATTCCAATCCTCTCCTTTATTCGCTCTAATTCATTTCTGCTCAAAAACTTTACAGCCAGTGCATACAGTACGGACTGCATTCTTTTTCTCTCATCAGAGCTTACTTGCAGTTCTTCACACTGGAGAAACTCCATGCCCTGATAAATACGCTCACTCATTTCCATATCCCCTGACATCAATGGCGTCAGGAGCAGGGGAAAAATGTCACGGCGGCGCAGTCTCTTACCTTTATGGATTTTCTGTCTCAGTTTTTTAAAGACCTTATCGGCATTCCTGTCCCTTAGCCGTACCACCTCTATCCTGTAGACACTGTCCCCATTAATCAGTTCCTTTTTCTGGACCTTTGTATTGGAAGTACAGATCACGGTTGTCATTACAGGAGCACTGTATATCATTCCTATGTAAGCTTCATATTCCCGGAAGCGTCTTAAATCCTGTTCCGTGATGCTGTCGCTCTCAAACTCCAGATGCCGTATTGCTCCCTTTTCCATGATAAAATTAAAATCCTCTTCCAGCCTGCGCATCTCCAGATGAACATGCTCTGTAGGCGCAACTGTAAGAATTTTTCCTTTTACGCCTATATAGGGAAGCAGATCCTCCCCGAAAAACTGAGCGGCTGTTTTCATTACCTTGTCCTCCAACTGACCGAATCCATTTGTTTCTCCCTGCTCACGCAGGTTTCTTTCACCCATACAGCCTCATGTTCCGGCAAGCCATATAAGAACCTATCCCCATTATAACGTTTTCTCTTAAGCCAGACAATAGCACCTTTGCCTTTTATATATTAGCAGATTCATTGCGTAGTTTATGATAGAATGGAAATCATTGCCCGACACATACGGGGCAGAATACTAAGATGGATCATTAAGACCCAGATACATATAGATATTATAAAATATAGGATAATGAGCGACAGATACTTATATTCCTCTATCGTCTGGTTGTTACAATATAACATTATATGCCCACAAAAGCAAGCATCAAGGGTTAATTTATAATCTGCAGAATTATGAATCCATTACGAATCACTGCATCTTTGCAAGAATTAATACTTGACAAAATGCCTCTCCGGACATATAATCCTAGAAAACCTAGTGACAAACTATGAATAAATAAGAAAGGCCCTGCACGCCTGTGAGGGAACGGTGGAAACTATGTCTAAGATTTATAAGGGAGCTATTGAACTGGTAGGCAACACCCCATTGGTAGAGGTGACCAATATCGAGAAGAAGGAGCAGCTGAAAGCGCGTCTTCTTGTGAAGCTGGAGTACTTTAATCCGGCGGGGAGTGTAAAGGACAGGGTTGGGAAGGCCATGATTGAGGACGCGGAACGTACCGGCCGCCTGAAACCGGGTTCCGTTATCATTGAGCCTACCTCAGGCAACACAGGCATTGGTCTGGCCGCTGTCTCGGCAGTCAAGGGTTACAGGATGATACTGACCATGCCCGATACCATGAGCGTGGAGCGCCGCAATATACTGAAGGCATATGGGGCTGAGATTGTGCTCACACCTGGTGAGAAGGGGATGAGCGGTGCCATTGAGAAAGCGGAGGAGCTGGCAAAAGAGATTCCGGACAGTTTCATACCGGGACAGTTTGATAATCCGGTGAATCCCAAGGCTCATATGGAGAGTACGGGTCCGGAAATCTGGCAGGACACGGACGGACAGGTAGATATATTTGTGGCGTCCGTGGGAACAGGAGGCACCCTTACAGGGACCGGAACATACTTGAAGGAAAAGAATCCCCGCATCAAGGTAATAGCTGTGGAGCCGTCCACATCAGCGGTTCTTTCCGGAGGAAGTGCCGGCCCTCATAAGATTCAGGGAATTGGAGCCGGATTCATACCCAAGGTTCTGGATACCCGCGTATACGATGAAATCATAACAGTGGATAATGAAGCGCCCTTTGCAACAGCAAAGATGCTGGCCAGGACAGAGGGACTTCTTACCGGTATTTCATCGGGGGCTGCACTGTATGCTGCGATTGAGGTTGCCAGGCGGCCTGAGAATGAGGGAAAGACCATTGTCGCACTGCTGCCTGACAGCGGGGACCGGTATTATTCCACGGCTTTGTTTGTGGAGTAGGGGAGCAGAATGTGGTGAATCCTTAGGCAACATACAACCATATACAATATTATAACGCCAGGCTGTGGAAAACATGGCCTGGCGTCATTGCGCGGCGGCGGTAATCGTGATATGCTTAAATCCATAAACAAACCGTATAGGGGGATAACGCAATGTCTTTTAAACTGGTAAAATATAAGGAGCCGGATTTCAGCCAAAGCCAATTTACGGATGCACCGGACGCTGTGACGGCCCCGGCGCCCAAGGATAAGGTGGCGCCGGAGCATTACCATGCAACCACCATTTTTCCGGAGTATTTTAAGGTTAAGGGCCAGTGGCTGCTGGCAGAAGAGAGCCGTATGGACTGCGTGGCAGTGTACGAGAATGGGAAGATTTATGTCAGGGAGTTTAGGAACTTAAAACAGGGGGACCTGGTCTTTACGGGGAGGACCGAGAACTGTGAGGACGGTATTTTTGTATATCCCCACGGCTTTGACGAGGGAGAGGGAGGCCATGACGAAGCATTTGCCTTCCGCCAGAGACGCTCCAGGGAGACGGCCTTTTCCAAGGATTATGATAACATTTATGAGCTGCTTCGCCATGAGAGGGAACACGGATATGTGGTTTGGGTCATGGGACCTGCCTGTGCTTTTGATTCCGATTCCAGGGAAGCCTTTTCAAAACTGGTGATGAACGGGTATGTGGATGCCCTTTTAGCAGGCAATGCGCTGGCCACCCATGACCTGGAGGGGGCTTACTTAAACACTGCTTTGGGTCAGAACATCTATACCCAGTACAGCCAGCCAAACGGTCATTACAACCACATCGACACCATCAACCGGGTAAAATTCCACGGCTCCATTCCGGCCTTTGTTGAGAAGGAGGGGATTGATAACGGCATCATATACAGCTGTGTGAAGAAGGATGTACCCTTTGTGCTGGTGGGTTCCATCCGTGACGACGGCCCGCTGCCGGAGGTGTACGCCAATGTATATGAGGGCCAGGATGCCATGAGAGACTGTGTGAGGAAAGCTACCACGGTCATCTGTATGGCCACCACCCTTCACTCCATTGCAACGGGCAATATGACTCCTTCCTTCCGTGTTATGCCGGACGGGACCATACGCCAGGTGTATTTTTACAGTGTAGATGTGTCTGAATTCGCCGTGAATAAACTGGGTGACAGGGGAAGCCTGTCTGCCAAAAGCATTGTGACCAATGTGCAGGACTTTGTAGTGAATGTGAGCAAGGGCCTTGGCCTGTAGAAGCTGGAATACGCAGCTTTTCAGGGCGTAATTATGAGAATGATATGGTTATGAAGGGGCATCCGGAACTGCTTTGGTTTCGGGTGCCTTTTTGGCGTTACCTGTTATACCGAAGCATTACAGCAGAATAATCCGCCAATGAATGGGAAGCCTACCCCATAAGGGACAGACCCGGGACAACCCAAGGAGGAACGGACATGGCTAAGAGAATAATCACAGACAATATGATAAAGGACTATTGCGGGGAGATGCATCAGAATGAAATGAGCAGCGGTACCATTAAGAAATATTTTTATTATTTGAACCTGTTCAGGAAATATGCCGATGGAAAGCCGGTGAGTAAGGAATTGGTGATTGTGTGGAAAGATACGTTAAGGGAACAGCTTTCACCGGTTACAGCCAACAGCGCCCTTGCGGCACTGAACGGCTTCTTTAAGTGGTTTGGCTGGGAGGACTGCACGGTACGGCTCATAAAAGTAAAGCATAGGATGTTCTGTTCCGGGCAGAGGGAGCTTTCACGGGAGGAATATATACGGCTTGTGAACGTTGCCCGCGGTGAGGGGAATGAGAGACTTAGCCTGCTGCTGCAGACCGTATGCTCCACCGGAATCCGTATATCAGAGCTGAGCTTCATTACGGTGAATGCGGTGGATAAGCAGGTTGCGGAGGTGGACTGCAAGGGAAAGGTAAGAACCGTATTCCTGACCAACGGATTGTGCAGGCTTCTTAAGGCATATGCAAGGAAGAGAAACATTATATCCGGTATGATATTCGTCACGCGCAGCGGAAAGCCCATGGACCGGAGTAACATATGGCGGGAGATGAAACAAATCAGCCGCAAGGCAGGGGTTAATCCGGACAAGGTATTCCCTCATAATCTCAGGCACTTGTTTGCAAGGGTGTATTACAGCCAGGAAAAGGATTTGGTAAGGCTGGCAGACATACTTGGACACAGCAGTGTCAACACAACCAGAATTTATACAATGGAAAGCGGGGAGAATCACCTGAGACAACTGGAGAAAATGAATCTGCTGATAGACAGATACAACAGAATCCCTCTTTTGTTGTAAACGCCGGAGTTCTGTTAAGAATTATTATACTACATATTTGGAACGTATGCCATATGAATGTGAAAAGCTGTTGAGTTTTACGGCTGTTATCCCACAAAAACCAGGCTGGTTAAAGCTATGTCTAACCGGCCTGGTTTTTGTGTGTGCTAATTTTGCGCGGGTGAACCGCAAAATTATGCCCGGATGGGCGGGGGGAGACAGATGGCGCGGAAATTTACAACAAAAGAGGGATTCTGTTGTAATCCGGAAATCAAAGAGCATAAGAGGGAAGAGGAGCTGAGAATATGGGCGGCACATTAGTACAGGATGAAGAGGCCATAAAACGAAT
>ENA-OQCB01001218-OQCB01001218.1-human-gut-metagenome-genome-assembly--contig:-NODE-1218-length-10322-cov-3.100441_pt1 | contig 10322 bp, 4 predicted proteins | sample MGYA00242493_ERZ504568 | MGnify/ENA primary metagenome ERZ504568 (study PRJEB26092, sample SAMD00036229) | human gut metagenome | host: Homo sapiens | study: EMG produced TPA metagenomics assembly of...
CAAAGATTGGATGGCCGGCAAGAGTGCGACGGCCAATAATAAGGATGACTTGATTCAGACGGAAGGAACAACGAGAGTACAAGTAGCGTTTCTAACTAAGAATGGGCTGACAAATCAAATTTACAAACAGAACAATTACTACAAATGTCAAAAATGTATGATTAGAGAGTTACTACATAAAATGAAAAAGCCGGACGGGAAAAGAAGATTCGGATTCCGGTTCGGGGTGTGGCTGCTGTTCGCGGTAATGCTGGCGGGTGGTCAGAGGGCGGAAGCACAGGATAATACTTTGCTGGATGTAAAGAATTACACCGTTACGAACAAACAAACAAATGGCTACGTGAGCTTCAGAATGCTCTGCTTTGATGACAGAGGTGATAACGAATGGGTAAATAAAGGAGAACTATTTGTCAAAATAGGAGATAAGCAAATAAAAATATTGGATTATTCGACTTCGGATAACTCAGGAAGAGATGTGCCAAACGCCAAAGTTAAACTAACCTTGAGAGAAGGCACTGCCACATTCAAAGCCAATAATGGAGATCAGACTATTGGAGCAAGCGGGCAAGAACGAGAATTTTGGTTCAGTCGAGATGGTAATTACATGACTTTCATGTCTTTCGACTGGTATTATCCATCTGATTATGAGGATAAAGAAATAAAATTCCAAGTCGTTGCAAAAATCGATGGTACCAGCCAAAGTGAACGCGAATTCAACAGAGAGATTGGATCAGGTGATACTCGCTCTTTTTCCGATCCAAGCTTGGGTGGTGATCCAACCCTTTCTGAGACAATTGGGAAGTATCAAATGGTCTATACTACAAGTGAAACTCCAACACAGATATGGAACAGTGAAACTGATAAGTGGACTCGTACCGAAGAAAAAATGGAACGCTGTATGCCGATATCAAGGACTACACAAGAGAGTATACATTCTCTGTTAAATACAAGCTGAACGACCATTACGAAACAAATGAGCATAAGGTTAAAAGAACACTAAAAGCCTTTCACCAGCCATTAAATTTCAATGCAAAACCGGCCGATAATGGCAATACCAAACTAACTTGGACCATTGCTAACGGTGAGACCAATTGCCAAACAGGTGATAACTTTGAAATCGAGCGAGCCACCAATACCGACTTTGCCTCTCCGACAACCGTTGGTTTAATTCGCTTTGTGGCCGGAACAACAACGTATGAATATACAGACTTGACCGGCGACCTGAACCTGAACGGAACGATCTATTACCGGATCCGCCGAACCATGCAACCAATTTGGGGGTGGAACCTGTCAAAAGAGTGTCATATCGATAAGAAAATCACCCACCAAGATGTCATAGAAGCAAAAGCCGAACGTCACAACTGGAACAACGGGCAACAGGCCAAGATATCTTGGGAATTGGAGGAAAAAACGAACAATGAGGTCTGGACTACCGGAGCCCAAATCATTGTCAAGAGATATATGAACTATGGCCAAGGGAACGTCGTATCTGAAGAACTGGTTGCCACAGACGAAGACAAAAAGAACAAATATCTGATCGACGACTTAAACACAACGTGCGTGGACTACACCTACGCCGTCTATGTCAAACCGGGTAATAACAACTTTACAGCACAGAAAGAGGTGAAAGCCTCAATCGATCCGGACGCACCAATCCTGCCGACAGAGATGGGGCGCGTAACTTTCATCGATGCCTCTAAAGGATATTATTCCAATACCACGACCTTGGAATGGAAATCGGACGGGGAGCCGGTCGATTACTTCGAGCCTCTCTTCCGCGAATACAAAGAAGGACAGGACAAGGAAGAGGGATGGACGCTTCTTCAAGAGTCTATCGAAGGAGGCACGCAGACCTCGTTCAAAGTCGACCACGAGTTGGCGTTGCCAGGCATCATCTATGAATACAAGGTGGATGCCGTAAAGCTCTGCGTGGACAAGAAGGAGGTGGTTTCCTCCGAGATTGTACGCGGTTTCCGAAGTCCGACAGGGACAATCAGCGGGCAAATCCTCTTCGACTACGGCGATGCGGTTGCCGAAGCGGAAGTGATCGCCACGTCTAACGACAAGAACCTGAAGAAAGGACAAAGTCTCCTGTTCAAAGGAACGAACAATAGCTATATGGAAACGATGAAAGAGATGGCAGTCCCGACAGACGCCTCCATCCAATTCTTTGTAAAACCGAACGAGGCTAAAAACGTGACGCTCCTTTCATGGGGGCACTATGCCGTAGGCATCAAAGAGGGTAAAGCGGCCATCAGTGCCAACGGCGGAACATCATGGGTGACAGCAGAGGCTAATTTGCCAACCAACAAGTTCACACAACTGACAGCCGTCTTCGATACCGACCTAACCCTTTGGCTCTACATCGATGGTGAAAAGGTGAAAGAGGTTACTGCCTCCGGCCAGGTAACCACCACGGGTGATAAAGCAATAGTGACAATCGGTAAAAGCTTCAACGGCTATATCGACGAAATCCGACTGTGGAACCGCGCACTGACGAACGGCACCAACGACACGGCAAACGAAATCAAAAACACGTGCGACCGTCTGCTCAACGGTGACGAAGACGGACTTGCAGCCTATTGGCGATTGAACGATCCGGTGATGGACGAGGCATACGACCTTGCACACTCCGGAAGAAACTATAATAAGAACCATGTCTATCTGCACAGCATCGAGTTGGCAGATATGTATCCGACTGAAGGGCAGTTAAGTCTGCGCGTTTTCACCGACTCGGCAGGTAATTTCCAGATTACTGGCGTGCCATACGTCGGTGAGGAAACGACCTACACGGTTACCCCCACCTATCCAGGACATACGTTCAACCCGACATCCCAAGACGTTGTGATCGGGAATAAACAGCCGGTGGTGTCAAGTGTTAAGTTCACAGATAGCTCCGCCATCTTAATCCAAGGCTCCGTATTCTACGAAAACAGTTCTGTTCCGGTAAAAGATGCCACCTTCACGATAGACGGGACAGTGGTAATCGATGCCGGTGGAGCACCAATTAAGACAACGACAGAAGGGGAGTTCAGCTTCAGCGTCCCAGCAGGCGTACACACCGTGAAGGTCACAAAGGCCAACCATACATTCAAAAACGACGGCCGCCTACTTGACAGCAACGGAAACAACTACAACTACCAAAACGCAAGTCTATTTACCAATGTCCGCTTCTGGGACCAAACGAAAGTGAAATTGATCGGTCGCGTGGCCGGCGGTACAGTCGAACAAAACAAGCCGTTGGGTTTCTCGCTCTCCAAAAACAATTTAGGAGACAACCCAACATTGGTATTTAAATTGGAAGGAGATGCCACAAGTGAAATCTACGATAAAGATGTTGCTGGAGAAGGTGCCGGAGAATTTATCAAAGAGACTTTGACGCACCATGACGGCAAGCATTCAAACACGGTCACATTCAACCCAAGCAATATTGTGATCCATCCCGATCCCAAGACCGGCGAATATGAAGCATGGCTCTTCCCTGTCAAATACAAGTTAGATCAAACAAGCGTCAAAGGTTGGTATAACCTAATGCCATCATCAGCCCCTACGATCGACTTGCAGAACGTATTCACAGAACAGACCTCCGAATATACACCGGAAACAGGGACGAAGCAGACGATCACATATAACGAAGCATTTTCACTGATTCACCGTGTTGAACCAACTATTTCTTATAAACAGGGAAATGCGAAAGGGGCGACTACAGAATACTTCGGATTGGAATTGATGACGCTTCCTAATATATTGGATGAAGAGGTAGAACCAGACACAGTATTGCTCTACGACCGTTCGACAAAAAAGTACCTGTTCAAAGGAACGGTGGACGAGGAGGAAAAAGAGTTGGCTGTCTTTTCAGTCGGCACATGGGGATTCCATGTGGAAGCTACTGAAGACTATACTTACAACGGTACGGAAGCAGGTGAAACTCCAATTGTAGATCGCGTGCCGACACAAGGAGGCGATTTGAAGGTGACAAATACGTTCAACCAACAAGCAGAACCGGTAGCGTTCCAGTTGAATAACCAAGGAAAAGCCTACATCGAGCTGAAGATGGATAATCCGCTCTTCCAAAAGAACAATGTCGGACGGGTTTCGTTTGCAGTAGACATTGAAGGCAAGACCTATCCGGCTCCCCAGCTGAACGGCGTTCTGTTAGGACAAGACCCGAAGACCGACGGACTAGACTTCGTGACGGCAGGTCCGATCACATTGCTCAACATCCTGCGTGACCCTCCCGGAAGTGCCAGCTATTCATGGTGGGAAAGCGGACAGAGCTATTCCTATATGGCATCAACCGCCAGAGGGATGACCAATGTGGGATCTGAAACGTCAACCCTGATGTTAGGTGTCAAGCAAGCACAAAGTATCGGTCTGGGCGTGGCAACCATGACAGAGATAGAAATCGATAATAATATCTCGGCAACGGTCAACCACGAGGAAACATCCAACAATCCGGATGCCCGCTCCATCACGCTGACGACCAACAGTCGCTATCAGACCAGCGACGATCCGCTGAACGTCGGTTCGGCAGCCGATGTATTTATCGGTTACTCCAACAATATTTATTACGGTGCGATCAACGAGATCGAACTTTTGGATGAAGCGACTTTCAAAGCGAAAGAAGGTGCAGATAAAGAAACTTACCTGACAGCTCATAAGGACGGTACGACCTATTACATATGTAAAGGATCAAACTTGAATGTGAACGTATCGGGATCGACTTTGTTTTCCTACCCGAAGATGCACATTGAAAATATCCTGATCCCAAACTTGGAGAAGCTGCGCAACGACCTGCTGTTTACGTTGGATTCGGTCAGCGAACCGGAACTACAAGCTAAAGCAGACCGAGACAATCGGATCTATTATCTCTCTACCGTGAAAGCGGATGACGATGATTTCGGAAAACCTAATAAATACAAGATCATCATGCCGGCTGCCTATGAAGAAAACGAAGTATATGACCCATTTTGCAAAAAGCCGGTCCGTAATGGCACACCCGACTCCATTGCCGCATACAACAACTCAATCAAAGAATGGGTTCGCGTGCTCAAACAGAATGAAGACGAAAAATTGGCAGCAGTCAAGGCTGGTGACTTCATTGACCGTAATCGTTCGTTCCACGCCTCCTCACCGGTAGAGTATTCCGAAGAATACGAAATGGCACGAGAAGAATCATACACTTATGATTTTACGGTGACAGCCGGTGCCATGACCGATTTCGGATTTGCCTTCAACAAGACAGGAACGCAAATTTCCATCTCCGAAGAGGGCGGACAGGTCGGAAATGACGAGCAGAGTTCATCATCAACCGAAACCTCTGCTTCCGGATTCGTTTTGGCAGATGAAGGCGACTTCGACTACATCAGCGTAGACGTCTTGCGTGTTGCTCCAGTCGATACATCTTTCAAGAACAAATGGGATAATATACGTAACGATTTGAATAACTGGGGAGACCATATCGGAGTCAAACCGGAGAAAATGACCCAATACGGTAGCTTCGTCTTTAAGACGCGCGGCGGTGCAACAGCTTGCCCGTATGAACCAGCTGAATATACGCAGTATCAAGACGGAGAACAAAAGTTACTGAACGAAGCAACCATGCAGATCGAACGTCCGGACATAACAGTCGATAAGCCAGTGGTGACGAATGTTCCTTCCGACAAAGCGGCAGTCTTCAACCTAAAGCTGATGAACGACTCGCAAGTCAGCGGGGCAACCGCCATCTTTACGCTTGCCATCGTGGATGCTGCCAATCAGAAAGGGGCGAAATTCTCCATCGATGGTGTACCTTTGGCAGACGGTCGCGGTATCGAAGTGCCCTACGGCGAAGTGCTGAACAAGGTATTGGAGGTACGTCGCGGTACAGAATATGATTACGAAAACTTAGCATTGGTACTGAAATCACAGTGTCAATCCGACCCGACAGACAACCAAGCAGATATTGCCGACACGGTTTATATCTCGGCACACTTCATCCCATCGTCTTCGGATATCAACATCAAGAGCCCGACAGACAAATGGACGCTGAACACGAACGCTGCGAAGGATTCCGCCAGTGGCAAGTATTACCTGCCGTTGACCATCGACGGGTTCGACGTGAACTTCCAGGGATTCCACCACATCGAAGTGCAGTATAAGGCCTCTTCGGAAGCCGACACGCGCTGGACGAACATCTGTAGCTTCTTCACCGACACAGCCTACTACAAAGAGGCATCCGGCACGAAAGCGTTTATCGAAGGTCCGACCATCACCACCCGCTTCTTCGGAGCCGAGGACCAGAACTACGACATCCGCGCCGTGACCTTCTCAAAGGTAGGCAACGAGTTCGTGACGAAGGAATCGCCCGTTATCACCGGAGTGAAGGATACGAAACGGCCTGTCGTCTTCGGCAATATCGAACCGGCAGACGGTGTGTTGGGAGTAGAAGACGAAATCCGCCTAACCTTCAACGAGACCATCGCCGAAGGGTATATGACGGAAGTAAAGAACTTCCGCGTGACCGGAACCCGTAACGGCTCGAACGGTGACCACTCGACGGCACTGACATTCGACGGACGCAACTCGTACCTCGAAACGCAGGTGACACGCAACCTCGAAGCCAAAGACGTGACCGTAGAAATGTGGGTCAACCCATCTGCCTCCGGACAAGATATGACCCTCTTCAGTCATGGTGACGCGACCAACGCACTGGAACTGACTTTGGCAAAAGACAACACGCTGAAAGTCCGTATCGGCGAACTGGAATACTCATCCAGAGGATTAAACGTAAAACTGGACGAATGGCAACACATAGCCATGACCTACCAAGCTGCCAACCAGCAGTTATCCGTCTACTTCAGTGGACAGGAGGTAGTGACAGGCGTACAGACCGTCCCCTACAGCGGTATCGGCCCGATGAGATTCGGACGGAGCCTCAAGGGCGGAAACTACTTCGCCGGACAGATGCACGAAGCACGCGTCTGGACCAAAGTAGTCGAAATGACAGACCTGATCGCCAACTCGTTGCGTATCTACACCGGACGCGAAGCCGGGTTACTAGCCTACTACCGGATGAACGAAGGCAAGGGTGACATGGCGATGGACAAATCGCAAGGTGCGACAGCCTATATGTACGGTGCAACCTGGAGTACGCAGGACGGCAAATCGCTTTCTTTCAACGGTAAGGATGCAATCGCAGTGGTCAATTCTTCACGTGTGGCAATTACCGGATCAAGTGATTACACGCTGGAATTCTGGTTCAAGGCAGCGGCCGATCAGAAAGAAGATGCCGCCTTGGTGGCCAACGGAAAGGGCGTCGGCGAAGAAAGTAACGGAAATACAAACAAGGTATTCGTCGGTTTCGTAGATAACGAACTCTTATTCCGCAATAACGGGTACGAACAAAAGGTTGCAGGTAACTTCCGTGACGGCGCATGGCACCATTTCGTACTGGCCGTGAACCGGACAGGGGGTCCTGACTGCGCTTGATTTTTCTGCCAACCTGGTCACCTTCTACGTGTGTTATGAGATGATGACCCTGACTTCCCTGCCCCTGGTGCTTCATGAGATGACAAAGAAAGCGGTGATGGCAGGGCTTAAATACCTGTTCTATTCCGTGGCAGGCGCATTCCTTGCGCTGTACGGCATTTTTTACCTGTACGGTGCGGAGGGAAGCCTGACGTTCACACCGGGCGGGGTTTCCATGGGATTGCCTTTAAATGGTCATGAGGGGCTGTTCTTAGGCGCTGTGTGCTGTATGCTGGTGGGGTTTGGGACAAAGGCAGGCATGTTTCCTCTGCACGGCTGGCTGCCCACAGCCCATCCGGTGGCACCGGCGCCTGCCAGCGCCGTGCTTTCTGGATTGATTACCAAGTCGGGCGTGCTGGCGGTTATCAGGGTTGTGTACTACATTGTGGGGCCGGACCGTCTGAGGGGACATGGGTGCAGGATGTGTGGATGTTCCTTACACTTCTCACTGTATTCATGGGGTCCATGCTGGCGTATAAGGAACCGGTGCTCAAGAAACGCCTGGCGTATTCCACGGTGAGCCAGGTGTCGTATATCCTGTTTGGGCTGGGACTGTTTAACGCAGCGGGCTTTGTGGGGGCTTTGTCACATGTGGTGTTCCACTCCCTGGTAAAGAACGGGCTGTTCCTGGCAGCCGGGGCCATCATCTTTAAAACCGGGTGGACCAGGACCCGGGAAATGGACGGACTGGGACGGGTGATGCCTGTGATGCTGGGATGTTATACCCTGGTTTCCCTGGCCCTGATTGGTATTCCCCCGGCCAGCGGTTTTGTAAGCAAATGGTATCTTGCCACCGGGGCCCTGGCTTCCGGTACAGGGGTCTGGTCCTGGCTAGGGCCGGTGATCCTGTTAATCAGCGCCCTGCTGACAGCGGGGTATCTCCTGCCACTGGCCATACGGGGGTTCTTCCCAGGGGATGGTTTTGATGAGGGGGAGATACGGTCCAGGGGACTTGTGGGCCAGGAGCCTTCCTGGCTTATGACGGCTCCCATGCTGGTTCTGACAGCAGGGGGCAATCCTCTTTGGCTGCTTTCCCGGACAATTGATATCCATGCTGGAGTCCATTGCAGCTGCAGTGCTTTGACGGAGGTTGGCATATGAGCAGAATGTTACTGGCGGTTCCGGCGCTCCTTCCCATTCTTGGGGGTGTGGTCCTGCTGATTATGAATCATTTTAAGGGAAATGCCGTATTCCGGTGACAGGCAGCTGGCGCTATTGTTGGAATGGAATCACCCGTGGTGAACAGCCTGGTCATCGGCTGGCTGATTGTCCATAAGGCGGGAACCGGTGAGCAGATGATGCTGTTTAAGCTGTATGGGGATTTGAGGGTCATGTTCAGCCTGGACGGTCTGGGCAGCGTGTTTGCCGGGCTGATTGCGTTCCTGTGGCCCCTGGCGGTGCTGTATTCCTTTGAGTATATGAGGAATGAGGAGAGGCAGACGGTTTTCTTTTCCTACTATCTGATGACCTATGGTGTGACGGTGGGAATTGCGTTTGCAGGGAATCTGGTGACCCTGTACCTGTTTTATGAACTGCTGACCCTTGTGACGTTTCCGCTGGTGCTTCATCCCATGACAAAGGCAGCGGTGCGGGCCAGCAGGAAGTATCTGTATTATGCCATTGGCGGCGCGGCTTTTGCATTTATCGGAATCATATTCGTCCTTAACTTTTCCGCCACTGGCAATACCCAGTTTATCCCAGGGGGAATCATGGATGCAGGGACGGATCAGGCGCAGAGGCGGACGCTTCTGTTTGTGTATGTGCTGGCATTTTTCGGTTTTGGCGTAAAGGCTGCTCTGTTTCCCTGCCATGGATGGCTGCCGGACGCCACGGCCGCGCCCACGCCGGTCACGGCCCTGCTCCATGCCGTGGCAGTGGTGAAGTCAGGCGCATTTGCAGTGATGCGCCTGACCTACTATAGCTTTGGCACCGCCCTTTTAAGGGGGAGTTTTGCCCAGTATATTGTCATGGGGGCAGCCATGGCCACAGTGGTTTACGGCTCCACCATGGCGGTTAGGGAGGTTCATTGGAAGCGGAGGCTGGCTTATTCCACCATCAGCAACCTTTCCTATATCCTTCTTGGAACCGCCATGATGAGCCCACTGGGCCTGATTGCGGCGCTGAGCCATATGGTGTTCCATGCATTTATGAAAATCTGTTCCTTTTTCTGCGCAGGGGCAGTGATGCACCAGTCCGGGAAAACATATGTCCATGAGCTGGACGGCATGGCCTTCAAAATGCCGGTTACCTTTGCCTGCCTTACCATTGCCAGCATATCCCTGGCGGGAATCCCTCCCTTTGCAGGATTCATCAGTAAATGGAACATTGCCCAATCTGCGTTTGACTGCGGTCGGTTCCTGAACCAGGCAGGGAAGGGGGGATACTGGCTTCCCTATGCAGGGGCGTGTGTGCTGCTGTATTCAGCGTTAATGACAGCGGTTTACATGTTTACGGTCCTGGTAAGGGCGTATGTCCCAAAGCAGGGGACGATAACCGGCGCGGAGGTGACGGACCCTAACTGGATGATGCTGGTTCCCCTTGTGATATTTGCAGGCGTGATTATCTGTTTCGGGTTCCACCCGGTTCCGCTGATGAAGGTATTGCGGGCAATAGGAGGTAAGGCAGGATGAACGATACAATGGACCTGGTAATTCCGGGATTCTGCGGCATGGGGATGCACCTGAGACTGGATGGGTTCAGGATTATTTACGTGCTCATAGCCATTGTGATGTGGGCCGTGTGCGGCCTGTTTTCCCTGGAATATATGAGGCATTATGGGAATCGCAGAAGATACTATGTTTTTTTCTGGATAA
>ENA-OQCB01001219-OQCB01001219.1-human-gut-metagenome-genome-assembly--contig:-NODE-1219-length-10322-cov-2.354684_pt1 | contig 10322 bp, 7 predicted proteins | sample MGYA00242493_ERZ504568 | MGnify/ENA primary metagenome ERZ504568 (study PRJEB26092, sample SAMD00036229) | human gut metagenome | host: Homo sapiens | study: EMG produced TPA metagenomics assembly of...
ATTTCAACTTATCATCAAACATACGGTGAGTCACCTCAATACGTCCTTGAAAACTTTCGAAATCTGATTTTTTCATGATCCCTTGACGAGAAGCATAGTTCAAATTGGCAATATAATTAGTCTTTGAATTGCCACCCATCAATGACAAGTTATGAACATGGCTAACCGGTGTACGGCTAATCTCATCAATCCAATCCGTATCAGCCCCATGGTCCTGGTCAGGATAAAGGGTACGGAACTCATCTGCATTCAGCATATCCAACTTTTTGGCTATAAGAGAAGTACTGACGTAGCCATTATACTCCACCTGGTTAATATCCACTCCTTTAGCCTGTTTGGTAGTAATTAAAATCACACCATTCGTACCGCGCGTACCATAAATAGCGGCAGCAGAACCATCCTTCAGCACGTCCACGCTCTCCACATCTTCGGGAGCCACTGTACCGAGTTCTCCCGGAATTCCGTCAATCAATACCAAAGGAGCTGTATTAGCTCCACCAATGGTATTTGTACCACGAAGACGTATCTGAGTACTTCCCGTCGGGTCACCGTTAGGATTGGTAATGGCCAAACCGGCTACTTTTCCTTGAATCAGCTGTCCCACATCCTTCACGGCTCCTTTTACAAAGTTATCGGCTTTCACACTAGCTACAGAACTGGTTACATCCCCTTTACGCTGTGTACCGTAACCAATCACCACCACTTCGTCCAAGGTCTTGGTATCCTCCTTTAAAACAATCTCTAATGAATTCTTTCCTGCTGTCGGGACTTCCTGAGTGACATAGCCAATATAAGAAATAACCAACACACTCTTTGCCGGAACATCCAACATAAAGTTTCCATCAAAATCGGTAATGGTTCCCATGGTATTATTGCCTTTTACAACAACACTGGCTCCTATGACAGGCTCGCCGGAAGAATCTTTCACCTTACCCGTCACTTTTTGCTGGGCTAAGGCCGTTAATGAAAAGCATTAACTAGAGTAAGCAAACAAAAACAATGTTTTCATTACATATTAGTTAAATTTAAAGTTATACATACCTTTACTGCGGGAATGCGGGTAGGATCATTGGCGTCGAAGAGTGCTTGTCCGGCAGCATAGACATTGGCGGTATAGCGTTTGTCACCTCTTCCTGAATGGTTCTTACCATTATAAGAAGGACAATTCCTTTCGGAGTGTAGATAGCCGGAGGCCCACATTCGGTGAGATGGCTGTCGAAGTAGCCGTCACGGGGAGAAAACAGCTTTTTTAGGGAACCGTCAATGTTGACAATCGGTGTCCAGTGGATTAAGTCATCGGAAGTAGCTGCGAATACATGCTCCTCTCCCCAGTACATAAAGTATTTCCCGTTGACTTTCTTGATAACCTGTTTCCCTTTAACAACTTCGGTCAGGATAGAGCCGGACTTACAACCCAGGTTGAAGAACTTTCCATCAAATGCTTTGGCAAAAGCAGGACCGTGTTTTGTCCAGTCTTTTAGGTTGCGGGAGGTCGCTACTGCCAGGCGAGGTACATGGCGATTCCATTGGGTGTACATCATTACATAATCCGTCATCGGTTACGGCAATTCGTGGGTCTTCGCAGCCGCCGGGCCATTCCAACTCTTTTTGTGAATCATTATCTGGATAGAATACAGGAGTCTTTTCCCGTTGGAAATGTGTGCCGTCGGTAGAAGTGGCATAACCGAGGCGGGAAGTCCGGTGTCCGATACCGACACCTGATTTATCCTCTGCACGGTATAACACGACAATCTCACCATTGTAGAGTGTAGCAGCCGGATTGAATGTATCGTTCGATTCCCACGCAATAGAATCTTTGGTCAATGGACAGTAAAACTTAGTGTTTTCTATAGGAGATATTACCGGATTGACATTCTTTGGACGTTCGAAACCACCGAAAGCCCAATCGGGTAATTTGTTCTCTTTATGATTGGAAGACTGTCCGTAGGCAGTACAGGTCATCATGGTTGTAGTAAGTAGGAATAAAAAAGTTGATTTCATATTGTTCATATTATATGGGTCATTTATTTTTTAGGAGTCATATACTCTCTACATATAAATTGGAAAATAAATAAAAATGCTGTCATCTGTCACCTGATTGGACATAAATGATTGATTATAAATATACTGCAGTGTGACAGCATGATGTGACGGCAAGGTGACGACAACTTTGCTGTCACCTTGTTGAAAGTAAGGATTTTATTGCTTCTCTGCTATGTGGGCACTTATTTTTCTATCCGGAGCGGTATTCAAGGATTATCAGACTATTACGGAAGAGAGAGTTTCAGTACTTGAAACTAAAAGTTCTATTGCTTGAAACTTTTGTTTCGTCAGCGGGAAACTTTAGTTTCATCGGTGAGAAACTCTAGTTTCTCTTACTTGAAACTATGGTTTCAAAGGCGTGAAACTAAAGTTCTTCAACCTTGAAACTACTTTGGAAGCGTAAGCTTCAAGGTTAGAAACAGTTATCTCATAAGCGGGAATACAATAAAAAACATAATAGAAGACTATTGGATACTATTCAGTAAGTCTACCTTTCCTTCATTCACGAGTTTTAGGATTAGTTCTCCAAACAGCGTATTTTGCCATGCAAACCAGGAACGAGTAAAGTTCTTCGGGTCGTTCTTGTGGAAAGATTCATGCATGAACCCTGTTCCGGCATCCGTATCCATCAGCATTTTGATGCAGGTCTTGATTTCTGCGTCGTTTTGACTGGTGAATGCTTTCATCATAATACTCATGGGCCAAATCATATCATATCCGATGTGCGGACCGCCAATTCCTTCACCGGCAGTACCTTTGAAGAAGTAAGGATTATCTTCGCTCCATACAAACTTACGGGTATTCTGATAAATAGGATCGTTCACTTTCACATCCCCAAGATAAGGCAGGGCAATGAGACTCGGCACATTGGCATCATCCATTAACAGTTGATTGCCGAAACCGTCCACTTCGAAAGCATAGATTTTGCCATATTTCGGATGATTGTAAACCGCATACTGTTTCAGGGCTGCTTCCACTTCGTTAGACAGTGTAGTACATTCTTTAGCTAAATCAGGTTTCTTGTTGACCGTATTCAGAATTTCGGCAGCTTTGCGCAATGAAGTTACAGCAAAGAAGTTGGACGGAACGAGGAACTGGAAAGTTGTAGCATCATCCGAAGGACGGAAAGCAGAAGCAATCAGTCCGACCGGCTTTACAGGATTACCCCAGCCGTCGTTGGTCATCGTATCGAGTGCACGTTCCGTTTTACGTTGGAAACGATAAGGACCTTTCGGATCTTCTTTTCGTTGCTGTTCCTTAAACGTTTTCAGAACCTTCGCGATGGCTGTAAGCCATTCGTCGGAGAATATACTGGCATCTCCCGTCGTCTTCCAGTAATGATAAGCAAGACGGATAGGATAGCAGAGCGAGTCGATTTCCCATTTGCGTTCATGCAGTTCGGGCTTCATGTCCGTAAGGTCGCTCATCCATTCGCCGCCTTCGGAATTCATGTTGAAAGCATTGGCATACGGGTCGATATTGATACACTTGAACTGACGTTTGATAACGCCGGCCAGCATCTTTTTCAGTTCCGCGTCTTTGTTGGCGAGTTGCACGTAAGGCCATACTTGTGCACCCGAATCGCGCAACCACATGGCGTGGATGTCGCCTGTATAAACAAACGTATCGTCTTTGCCGTCAAAATGAACAGTAGTATCCAGGGTGTTCGGGAAACAGTTTTCGAACATCCATGCCAAGCGGGCATTCGTCAGCAGTTGCTTGATATGCGCAATCTGTTGTTCCACAGCTTGCGAGACAAACAGACGTTTCGATGCTTCCGGACGGTTCGTCTGATAGTTGTTGATTTTGGTATTATCTTGTTGGATGACAAAATCACTGTTCGTTATAGCCTGCATATTGCTAGCACCAAAGAGTGCTATGGACAAACAAAAGGCTTTAGTTATATTCATGGTAATAGTCTTTTTTGTTGATTAGTATTGATTATGAAAGTGTTGCGGAGAAGAAGTGTTAAATCTCTGCAAAGAATTCAATAAGACAGGCATTGTCGAGCAGCCATTTATACTGTTCCTTGTTGTGTCCCGACCAATCCCTGCCTAATAATCCGTTTTCATCCCGGTAGTTTTCCCAGGCGTGAAGCGCATTTTCCACCATCGCATTGACATACGCCGGATTCTTGTCAATCTTATACAGAGCTTTCAGTCCTCTGAATAAGATCACGTTAAACCAGGCCATGTCTTTATGCACTTTGACAGTCGGGTCTTTCTTGTCGGCTTTTGTGCGGAAAAAGGCATCTGTTCCTGCGGCTGTTTGCTGTGCATCGTGCAAATACTGCTCATCTCCCGTTTCCTCATAGAGCAATACACCCGCCTGAATCATCTGTCCACTGTTGTAGGCGTACTTCTCTTTGGAAACTTTCCCTTTCAGGTTGATGTTATCCCAGTAAAGATGGTCGGTAGGGTCGCACAGATGCTTTTTCGTCCAGGCATACGTCTCTTTTGCTTTTTCGAGGTATTTGGCATCCTTCGTCAGCCGGTACAACTTGACACCGAGCACAGTAGACGGTGCATTGGAACAAGTATGCTTCGCTTCCTTCTGCTGTTCACACCAAAAGATGCCACCGCCTATCTCATCGCTCCATCCACTGTAGATATATTGATACAATGCAACGGCTTTTTCCAAAGATGCAGGCTTGTGAGTCAGTTGGTAATAATCGCAGTAATCCAGTGCAATCCAGATGTTATCGTCATAATAACGTCCGTGCTGCCCGTACTTGGTGGGGTATGACTGATAACAGGCCGGCAAGCGACTGTTATCCCAATACTGCTCCATTCCCGGTAGAATTCTTTTCTCGAGAATCTTTTTGTACTTCTTGTTTCCGGTCGCTTTGTATAAAGCCACACAACCCGACATCATCCCGGAATACGGCCATAGAAAAGAAGCCTTCAGCGTTCCGTTCTGCTGCGTTCCGCCCGCCAGATAAGTAATTTTTTGGTCGGGATTGACAGGATACGTTTCTGTTAGTAGTCCGTCATTCGTCTGATAGAGATTCAATACATTAGATAGAATCGAGTCGGCAATAGAAAGATAACGGGTATTTCCCGGTGTCTTTCCCACTGCGGAGGTAAGGCAAAATAACATACAGGCTACAAAACATATATTTCTCATAGGAATATCGGGTTGTGTGGTGAAACTTTCAGGTTATAACTAGATACAAAGATTATTTCTGCTGACGCTGGTCGAACTCCAGTTCCACCTTTACGGGGAAATGGTCTGAAGGAGTGCGCGCCTGATAAGTCTTGATGTCGATTTCTTCCGGGCAATCGTTCGCCTGCTTCTTTTCTCCCTTGCCTACGATGCTGCGGTAAGTATCAGTCAGCACACCATATCTTTTCACTTGGAAAGACGGAGAAACGAATATATGGTCGATACGGCTTTCCGTAAAGCTGTTCGGGTCGAAGTTGTTGAACGTGCCGTTGATAGCATAGCGGAAGCCGGCCTTCTCGTAAGAGTCGCACAACACCCCTTTGCTCACAAAAGCATCATAAGACTGGTGGGTCTGGTCGACATTGAAGTCTCCCGTCAGGATAGCCGGAAGCTCTTTGCCTTTGCCAAGTTCTTTCATCTTGTCCTGTACGAGGAACGCACTTTCCACGCGTGCTTTCTTGCCGATATGGTCCATGTGCAGGTTGAAGAAAAGGAATTCGAAGCCGGTATCTTTGCATTTGAAGTGTCCCCAACTGCAAATACGCGGCAACACGGCATCCCATCCTTTGCTCGGCACGTCGGGAGTTTCCGACAACCAAAAATCACCTTTCTCTATCACGTCAAACTTGTCTGTGCGATAGAAAATAGCAGAATGTTCACCTTTCTCTTTGCCGTCGTCGCGACCTACACCGATATAATCATAACCGGGTAATGCTTCTTTCATATCTTTCAGTTGATGAATAAAGCACTCCTGCGTGCCGAAAATATCGAAATCGTGGTATTGCACTATTTGGGCAATGACCGGATAACGTTGTCCCCAACCGTTTCCGTTGATTGAATCGCCACCGTTGGCGTTTCTCAAATTGTAGGAGGCAACGGTGATAGAAGTAGGCTGATAGTTACTTTGACAACCGCAAAAGACGATCGCAACAAGGGCAATTAGTAAAAGGTTTTTCAGTTTCATGTTTTTATAGTTTGTTTGGTAGATAATTCATTGATCTCCAAAAGTACAATATTTTATTCAAACGAAAGAGAGTAAGGTACATCTTTTTCTGTGGTTCCCCGTTGTTTATTGGGTACGGGGCTCATTTGAAATTGAATATTAGCACCTTTAATCAGCTGGTCATGTGTAAGGAAATTACGGGTTTGTGATTTCCCGTTTACTTTCATTTCCTTGATGTAGCGGTTGTCAAGCTGGTTGTTATCTGCCTTGATTGTGATGGTCTTTCCGTTCTCCAGATGTAACTTCGCTGATTTGAAGAGCGGGGTTCCTATGATATATTCATCCGTTCCCGGGCAAACCGGATAGAAACCGAGTGCGGAGAATACATACCAGGCGGAAGTCTGTCCGTTGTCTTCGTCACCGCAATAACCGTCGGGACCGGCGGTATATAGTTTGTTCATAATCTCACGTATCCAGTATTGGGCTTTCCAGGGCTCGCTCGAATAGTTGTAGAGATATACCATGTGCTGAATAGGCTGGTTGCCGTGCGCATATTGCCCCATGTTCATTACTTGCATTTCACGCATTTCGTGAATCATGCCGCGGCTTTCCATTCCCAGTTTACCCGGGATGACAAAGACGGAATCCATCGATCGCGTTGGAATTCTTTCTTGCCTCCCATCAGGTTGATAAGTCCTTGCGGGTCGTGGAATACGCAGAAGCTCCAGTGCCAGCTATTCCCTTCGCAAAATTCACCGCTCCAGTCCACTGCATCGAAATTCGGATTGAATACGCCTTTGTTGTCTTTGCCAACCATCAGTTTGCGTTCCGGGTGATAGACATTTTTGTAGTTCAGCGCGTGTTTCTTATAAATGTCGATTTCGCTCTCCGGTTTACCGAGTTTCTTGCCTAATGTATAAATTGCCCAGTCGTTGTAAGCATACTCCAATGTACGTGCAACGTTTTGTCCTATGCCGATATTGTTGGCAACATATCCCAGTTGGTTGTAAGATTCGTAACCGAGACGACCTGAAGCAGTCCCGCGAAGATGTGCATTTGCTCCATGTTTCAATGCTTCCCAAAGAGTTTCGATATCATATCCTCGCAATCCTTTGATGTAAGCGTCGGCCACTACGGAAGCCGAGTTGTTGCCTACCATACAATCCCGATGTCCCGGGCTGGCCCATTCCGGCAGGAAACCGCTTTCCTTGTAAGTATTTACTAGTCCCTCCTGCATCTTTTGATTCATTGACGGATACATCAGGTTGAGGAAAGGGAACAGGCAGCGGAACGTGTCCCAGAATCCGGTGTCGGTAAACATATAACCGGGACGCACTTCGCCGTTGTAGGGGCTGTAATGCATGACTTGTCCCTTAGCATCTATCTCGTAGAAACTGCGTGGAAAAAGCATGGAACGGTATAGACAAGAATAGAAGGTACGTAAATTATCGATATTATCGTCTTCTATCTCTATTTTACTCATTTCACGGTTCCAAATCTCTCTTCCGTTCGCTACCAGTTGGTCGAAACTGTTTTTGCCAAGCTCTTTGAGATTCAACTCCGCCTGTTCGGGGCTGATAAAGGAGGAAGCAACACGTGCGTGTACGATTTCTCCCTTTTTCGTGGCGAATCCGATCACGGCCCCTGTGTGGTTTCCTTTTGCTTCTGTTTCATTCGGAAGAATGTTGTTTTCGAAAACTGTGGAAACGAATGTGAACGGTTTGTCGAATTGAATCACGAAATAGTTTTTGAAGTTTTCCGGCACACCGCCGCTATTCTTGGTTGAATAGCCGATAATCTTGTTTTCTTCCGGAATCACTTTCACATAAGAACCTTTGTCGAAAGCGTCTACAATCACGTAGGCATTCTTTGTCTCCGGATACGTGAAACGGAACATGACGGCACGCTCCGTAGGAGCAAGCTCGGTTGTTACATCATGGTCGGCAAGGTATACCTTATAATAATAAGGTTTGGCAACTTCCGCTTTGTGAGAGAACCAACTGGCACGTCGGTCTTGATCGAATACCAGTCCGCCGGTGATAGGCATGATGGCAAACTGCCCGTAGTCGTTCATCCAGGGACTGGGCTGATGTGTTTGTTTGAATCCCCGGATTTTGTCGGCATCATACGTGTATGCCCAACCGTCTCCCATTTTACCGGTCTGCGGTGTCCAGAAATTCATTCCCCACGGCAATGCCGTAGCCGGATACGTGTTTCCGGTAGACAGTTCAAACTTGGATTGAGTGCCCACCAGTGTGCTGACATAGTCTACCGGATTCTTAACGGCAGAAGATTGCAGGCTGTACAACACGGCACCTCCAAGAAATAGCAAGTGTTTAAATGAAAAATGTGTTTTCATGAACAAATGAATTTATTGATTTGAAAATAATTTCTACGACGAAAATAGGGAGAAAAAGGAATGTGCTTCTAGTAATAGAGGGGCTAAATCGCCTCTTGTCGCTGAAATTAACTACTCTGGCACGGAGCTTTACTTATATTCCGGCCAAAAAAAAGCTCGGAATGTTTTTTTGTTTACCTTTGTCATATAGCAAATCTAAGAATAATACACTAATGGGAAAACAGTTGGTTTTTATTCTATTCTTTTTTCTTAATCTGTTGATACATAACGCTTATGCTTATAATTTGAAGCAAGTTGCAGATAAAGAGTATATGTCTAATAGTTCGATTACATCTCTGTGCCAGGATGAACGTGGATTGATGTGGATCGGGACCTGCGACGGGCTGAATATTTATGATGGACAGGAGATTGAGGAATTTAAGACTCGTGACAAGGAGGATTACTTATCTGGTAATCTGATTGACAATATTGTGTATACGGGCGAAGATGTTTACTGGATTCAAACCTACTATGGGCTGAACCGTTTTGAACCGGAAAACCAATACATCACTCACTATAATGAATTTCAGAAACTCTTCTTTATGAATAAGGATAGTCATGGTAATCTGTTCATTATCCAGGAATAGTAACTGCATTTATTATTATCATAAAAAAGAAGGAGTCTTCAAGAAAATCATATCAACGGGAATCCCGATTTACCGATATCGTAAACTTCTTTATCGACGGTAACAACCGGATGTGGGTAGTCATGAAAGGATATAACCGCTGTTATGATATACAGCAGGAAGCCGCATCGGGAGATATCACCCTGTTACCCCAGAAAACGAACCTGATTTATCAGACTTCCTTGATTTATTGTTTCAATGACGAGCAATCTCTTTTATTACATAGACAAGGAATTTAATTTCTATGCTTTCCATATTCCGACCCAGAAGAATGAGTTTATTGCCAATCTAGGTAAAGAAATACAGGAACGTGGTAAAATTTCTTCCATCGTTCATTATCATAACAGCTATTTTGTGGGCTTTTTGATGGATGGTATTCTGCTGTTGGAGAAACAGAAGGAGACGAATCATTATCAAATTCAGTCGTTACCTATCAACAGCGGTGTATTCTGTCTCAAGAAAGACCGTTTTCAGGATGTTGTTTGGATTGGTACCGACGGGCAGGGTGTTTATCTTTATTCGAACCCGCTTTATTCTATCAAATCAATGGTGCTTAGCAATTATACCGAGAAAATAGAACGCCCCGTGCGTGCCATCTATCTTGATGATGAACGTACTTTCTGGGTGGGAACCAAAGGAAACGGAATTCTTAAAATCTATGATTACGAATTCGATAAAAACATCTCCGACTGTCGGGCGGAGGTGTTGACTACCTCTAATAGTGCTTTGAGTAGTAATGCCGTTTATTGTTTTGCCAAGAGCCACCGGAATTTGCTTTGGATAGGAGACGAAGAAGGATTAACTTATTATTCATATCGGGAAAAACGTATCAAGAGTATACCAATACGGATCGGTAACGAAGATTTCAAATACATCCATGACATTTACGAAACAGCAGATTCCGAACTGTGGCTGGCGAGTGTCGGCATGGGAGTGGTGAAAGCTCGTATTGCCGGAACACCGGACAATCCGGTGATTGTGGATGCGCAACGTTACATCATCAATGACGGCGAACTGGGATCGAACTATTTCTTTACTATTTATGCGGAGAATGAAGCCAACCTGTTGTTTGGCAATAAAGGATATGGGGTATTCCGCTATAACGAAACGACGAATGGCCTGGAACCGGTGTCTACTCACAAATACG
>ENA-OQCB01001223-OQCB01001223.1-human-gut-metagenome-genome-assembly--contig:-NODE-1223-length-10301-cov-2.068508_pt1 | contig 10301 bp, 11 predicted proteins | sample MGYA00242493_ERZ504568 | MGnify/ENA primary metagenome ERZ504568 (study PRJEB26092, sample SAMD00036229) | human gut metagenome | host: Homo sapiens | study: EMG produced TPA metagenomics assembly of...
GCAGGTGTTTCCCGACGTGGTCTTGCCGCCCAGTTCTCCGGTGCGCTCGGTGCGCAGGTCGGAGTAGCAGTGGATGGGGCAGCCGTGGCAGCCGTCCATCTTGATGGTGTACTTCTCGGCCACCTCGCCCAGGTCGTACACCGACTTCATGCAGCGATAGCCCACCGTGTTCAGCTCGCCCGGCTTCGGCTCGCCCGTGTCGATGGGTCCGTCTTCGGCCATACCCCAGGTCAGACCGCTACGGGCGGACCAGCGGGATCCCTTGTCGTAGAATTCGGCCCATTCCTGCTGCGTCTGCGGAACCACGTGGTTGTTGTTGGAGCCGATGACCTCGCGCAGCATGTAGTCGGACAGGTCGGCTACGGCTTGCGGGTCCTTCACGTTCACGCTGCCGTTGCCCTGCACCACCAGCGCCTTGACGTTCTTCGATCCCATCACCGAGCCCGTGCCGGCGCCGGCGGAGTCGGTTGCGCGCGTTGATGATGCACGCGTACGGAAGCAGGTTCTCGCCGGCGGGGCCGATGGCGGCCACGCACGCCTCGACGCCTTCCTTGCGGCACAGCATCTCGGTGGTCTCACGGGTGCCCATGCCCCACACGAAGCCGGCGTCCTTGATCTCCACCTTGTCGTCGACGATGTTCAGGTATACGGGGTGGTCGGATGCACCCTCCAGAACCACGGCGTCCCAGCCGGCCAGCTTGATCTTCGCGCCGATCATGCCGCCGCAGTGGGCGTCCACCACGAGGTGGTCCTTCGTGAACGTGGACAGCGAGCAGATGGTGGTGCGGCCGGCCAGGGGCACGCCGGAAGCCGTCAGCGGTCCTACGGCGAAGATGAGCTTGTTCTCGGGGGAGAAGGGGTCGGTGCCGGCGGGCACTTCGTCGTACATGATCTTGTTGGCCAAGCCCATGCCGCCGATGTACTCCTTGTAGGGGTCGGTCGGCTGCGTCGTGATCGAGCCCGTGCTCAGATTGACGCGGAGGATCTTACCGGCCCATCCATACGATGTTTCGTCAGCCATGTTGCATCTCCAAATCTTGGATAGATTACTGAGGTTCGGTGTTGTGTGGGAACCTGCGTGGGCGATGCGAGTGCTGACAACAATCGTCGTTCGCCAGTATGCCGACAGAGGCGGACGAGGCATCCCCTCTTTGAGGGTATTTTGAGGAACTAGCCGATCAGCGGTAAAAAGTACCTCAAAGAGGGGAGGGGCCGTGCACGGGGCCATCCTATACTTTCGTGCGTTGTGTGGGGCTGCGCGCGGAGCGATATCGAGCGCAAGCCGTCGCCGCGAACGTTCCATTCGGGGCGGTTCCCCTAAAAGGGGCATCGAACACTCGCGCGACGACGGGACGAGGAAAACGACACTCACCGTACCTATGTGAGGGAGGGGAGCACTAGGCTATGTCAGATTCCAATCTGAACCAGAACACCTCCGAGGATACGAGCTTCCCGGCCGCTGCGCCGGAGACGAACGCATCCGCGCCCGCGCCTCAGAGCGCCGGGCCCGAAGAGGAGCCCAAGCAGAAAACCTTTACGCGCCGCACGGTGCTGGCAATGGCCGGCTGCGGCGTTGCCGGCCTCGTGGTCGGCGGCGTGCTGGCGTCGTGGGGCGTCACGTCGGCCTCGATCGCTTCGGGGGCGCATCGAGATACGCACCACGCCCACGAAGATGATCGTGACCGACCGTGCCCGCTGCTCGGGCTGCCAGCGATGCGAGATCGATGTGCACGCTGAAGAACGACGGTCGCGTGTGCCAGCACATAGCCCGCGTGCGCGTGTGGCCGAACTACAACTTCGGTGCCAGCGTCGATACCAAGGACGGCATCTACGATAACTGCGAGTTCACTGTCGAGCACTGCAAGCAGTGCGCCGACCCGGCATGCATGAACTACTGCCCGGTCCACGCGATCTACGCCGACGAAGAGTCCGGTGCGCGCACGGTGGACACGAAGAAGTGCATCGGCTGCGGCATGTGCAGCCAGGCGTGCCCGTGGAACATGCCGCGCGTCGACAGCGAGACCGGCGTATCCACGAAGTGCATTTCGTGCGGACGCTGCGCCGAGCAGTGCCCGAACGGCGCCATCAAGTTCATCGATTGGGAGGATATCGCGCAGAAGGTCATCGACCAGGGCGTCGTGAGGACGACGACCCTCGTGCAAGCGTAGGCGTGATCGCTGGACATGTCCGGTTTCGGCCCGCTGAAAGCGCGGCCGATCCGAAGAGATGCGGAAAGGAGGCAAAAGCCATGGAATACGACGAGATGTTCACGGTGCTGTCGATGTGTTTCGCGCCCGTCGGGCAAGACGAGTGGAAGCAGCTGATAGACGGCCCGCTCTGGTCGGATTTTCTTGACGCCGCTCGGCGCGGCTTGCAGGACGACGACGCGCTCGGCGAGCCGACCAGCCCGATAGCCCGCGTCCGCAGCCGCTGCCCGCTTCAGGAGTTCCTTTCCGCCGGCGAGGTGAAGGCGCTGTTCACGCCGCCGACGTACGACGAGAAGCGGCTGTTCGCCGCACGCCACTTCACGGGAGGGCTGCCGGAATCGGCAGTGCCGGCAGAGTCGTTGTACACGACGTGGTCGAACGGGTCGCTGCCGTCTCCGTTCTCGAAAGCCGAGGGCATGTACCAGGGAGATTCGGCGCGCTATATGCGCGATCTCGTGGAGCGCATGGGCATGCGGGTGCCGCCGGAATTTTCGGCGTGCCCGGATCATCTTGCGCTCGAGCTCGACCTTGCAGCCGTGCTGCTGCGGTCGGGGATGCGAGATGCCGCCCGCCAATTCGTTTTGGAGCGGTTCTCGTGGCTCACCGCGTATCGCATGCGCCTGCTGGAGCTTGCCGACGACGCCCGGTTCTACATCGGGCTGGTCGACGTGCTCGTGGGCATGCGGGAGCATCTGGCGTTGACGTCGGGTGCTGGCGAGCAAGGGATCGACGCGGATGCGCGTGCCGAACGCAATCGTTTACATGCATGCATATAAGAGAGGAAGCAGCTATGTCAGAACACGCTATAACCAGGCGGAGCTTCCTGGCTGGCAGCGCCGGAGCGGTCGCGCTCACGGCGGCGGCCGGCTATGTGAGCTTCGACGCTTGGGAGCAGGCGCACGCTGATGACGGGGCCCAAGGGGGAGAAACCAAGACCGTCCATTCGCTGTGCAACGCCTGCTCGAGCAAATGCGGTTTCACGGCGTACGTCGTCGACGGGCGCCTGACGAAGCTTATCGGCGACGAGGACCATCCGTACGCCCAGGGCAAGCTCTGCGCCCGTGGCTACGGCTATTCCCAGATCGCCTATTCGAAGGACCGCCTCACCGATCCGCTCAAGAAGAACGACAAGGGCGCATTCGAGGCCATCTCGTGGGATCAGGCCTACAGCGAGATCGCCGAGAAGGTGAAGGCCATCATCGCCGACAAGGGGCCGCAGGCGCTTGCCATGGTGCAGGATCCGCGTCCGTCGGGCAAGTACTACACGAAGCGCTTCATGAACGCGCTGGGCTCGGCGAACGTGTACACGCACGGCGCTGCCTGCAACCTGTCGAAGGAAAGCGGTTTCACCCAGGCCATCGGCGCGGCCAGCTATGCGTCCGACATGGAGAACTCCAAGATGACGATGTTCATCGGCCGCAGCTACGCCGACGCCATTCGCCCCAGCTCGGTGGCAGAGCTGCAGCGCGCCCACGAAAACGGCGCGCATATCGTGCTGGTGGATCCGCGCTGCAACAACTCCATCGCGTTCGCCGACGAATGGGTGCCCATCAACCCCGGTACCGACTTGGCCTTCCTGCTGGCCATGTCGAACGTGTTGGTGACGCGCGGCCTGTACGACAAGCAGTATGTGGCCGATAACGCGGTGGGTTTCGAGGATTGGGCCGCGTCGCTGGCCGACTGCACGCCCGAATGGGCCGAGAAGATCACCGGCATCCCCGCAACCACCATCGCGCGTTTGGCCGTGGAGTTCGCCGAAGCCGCCCCCGCGGCGTCCATCGAGCCCAGCTGGCGCGGCGCTTTCGGCTGCTCGTACGCGAACTCCGGCGAGACGGCGCGCGCAGTATGCCTGTTCAACACGCTGCTGGGCTGCTGGAACCAGGAGGGCGGCGCCATCTTCACGCCCAGCGTGTCTGCGGGTGATGTGGACAAGGAGAAGTTCCCCAGCGTGCCGAAGCCCGAGGCCAAGATCGCCGGCACCGAGGAGTACCCGCTGGCGCTGACCAGCATGGGCACGAACCTCTTCGCCGCCGAGCAGGCCAAGAACGGCGACATCAAGGGCATGTTCTTCTACAACTCGAACATGGCCGCCGGCTATTCGAACACGGCGTACTTGGCTGAAGCGCTGTCGCAGCTGGACCTCATGGTGGTCGTGGACGTGCAGATGTCCGAGACGGCGCTCGCGTCCGACTACGTGCTGCCCGAGTGCACCTACCTCGAGCGCATGGAGCTCCCCGAGTTCATCGGCGGCAAGAAACACTACGTGGCCATGCGCACGCAGGTGCTCGAGCCCATCCACCCCGAGACGAAGCCGTGCGATGAGATCTTCGCCGGCCTGGCCGAGGCGTGCGGCGTGGGCGAGTACTTCCCGTTCACGGTGGAGGAGCTTGCAGCCGCCCAGCTCGAGACGGTGGGCGTGAGCCTGGACGAGCTCAAGGAGAAGGGCATCGTGGAGCTTTCCGACCCCGGATTCGAGTACAAGACGCCTGCGTTCAAAACCCCGACTGAGAAGTTCCAGTTCTCGTCCGAGGCGGTGGGCGAGGCGGGCCTCAACCCGGTCATCGGCTGGACGCCGCGCCTCGTGGAGCCCAAGCAGGGCGAGTTCTACCTGGTGGGCGGCAAGCAGGGCATCCACTCGCACACGATGACCCAGAACGTGGCCACAATGAACGCCATCTCGCGCGAGTACCACATGGAGCGCCTCTGGATATCCGCCCAGGACGCCGAGAAGCTGGGCGTGCAGTCAGGCGACACCGTGGAAGTGGCGTCGAGTGAGCACACCGGCCAGGTGGAGGCCCGCGTGACGCAGCGCCTCAAGCCCGGCGTCGTGTTCCTTCCCACGCACTACGGCGGCGACGCGCCTGCACAAACCCGCGCATACCATTACGGCATCAGCCTGACCGACTTCATCCCGCTGGACGCGGAGCCGGGCGTCGGCTCCATGATGAGCCAGGAAGTTGCAGTCACGGTGAAGAAGGTGGAGGCGTAACATGACCCGCTACGGAATGCTGATCAACACGAAGAAGTGCGTCGGCTGCTCGGCCTGCCGCATTGCTTGTCAGATGAAGAACCATCTGGATCCCGAAGAATCGTTCATCAAGTACCACGAGATCGAGACGGGGGAGTACCCCAACGTGTACAACGAGATCGTCCCCACACAGTGCATGCACTGCGAGGACGCGCCTTGCGCTGCCGTGTGTCCGACGCATGCCACCTACATCACCGATTCCGGCGTGGTGCTGGTGGACGAGGAAAAGTGCATCGGCTGCAAGTACTGCATGGCTGCGTGTCCTTACGGCGCCCGCATCGTGCAGGAGAAGACCGGTGTGGTGGAGAAGTGCCGCTTCTGCTGGGACGGCGAAAAACCGGGCAATCCGCCGGCGTGCGTGGGAACCTGCATTTCGGGTGCGCGCATCTTCGGCGATCTGGACGACCCGGATAGCGAGATCAACCAGGCTATCGCGAAATACCACGCACAGCCGCTCGCTGACAACCTGACCGTTTCGAAAATCTACTACGTGAGGTGATGAACCATGGTTTGGGGACCTATGATCGCATGGTACCTGTTTTTGGCCGGCGCGTCGGCGGGAGCGTTCCTGACGTCCACGTTCGTCGAAGCCAAGTACCCCGAGAGCGTGAAGATGCGCGTCGCTGGCCGCATCATCGCTCCCATCTTCGTCGGCATCGGCCTGCTCATGCTCATGTTGGACGCCGAAGCCGGTCTGCACAACCCGCTGCGCTTCTTCTGGCTCATCTCGAACCCCGGTTCCGTGATGACGCTGGGCGTGTACTTCATCTGCGTGTACATGCCGGTGGCGCTTGCCGTGGCCGTTCTCGAGATACTCAAGAAGCGCGTGCCGAAGTGGCTCACGTGGATAGGCATCGTCGCGGCGTTCGCCGTGGCGGCCTACACCGGCTTCCTGCTGGGCGTGGTCAAGGCGTACCCGCTGTGGAACAACGCCATATTGCCCATCCTGTTCGTGGTGTCGGCGCTGTCGGCGGGCCTCGCTGCCACGTCGCTCGTGGGGCTGATCGTGGATCGCGAGCGCTTCGAGCAGATGTGGCTGATCAAGAAGAGCCACGTCATCCTGTCCGCCGTTGAAATGGTCGTGCTGGCCACGATGCTGATCATCGTGAGCGCCGGCAGCTTCGAAGGCGCCGCGTCGGTCTACTCGCTCGTGGCCGGGCAGTACGCTCCTGCGTTCTGGGGAGGCATCGTCCTTCTGGGCCTGGTGGCACCGTTCATCATCGAAGGCTACCCGGTGTTCATCACGAAGCGCGTCGAGACCTCGATGACCTCGATGGTGGTCAGCGTCATCGGCGAGGCGGGCGTGCTGGTGGGCGGCTTCATGCTGCGCCTGCTGGTGGTTCTGTCGGCGCTTCCGGTGCTGTACCTGTAAGCTTTGCCTATTCCGACAGGCGCCGCAACCCCCTCTGCGGCGCCTTGCATGAAGCGGGCCCTCGCACGATGCGAGGGCCCGTCGTGCGTGAAGGGCTTGGCATGCGGCGCAGGGAGGCCTCTTCCGCAGAGCGCCCGGCGGCGCCCTTGGTCCGCCGGGGCTCGGGAGGACTCGCATATCGGCGCGATCTCGCCGGATCCTTGCGCCGGCCATGCGGAGGAAAGCTCGGTTGGCAGAGATCGCGCACTATGCACGATTCCAAGGCGATTCTTGTCGGGGCTTGCGATGAAAACCCCAGGTCGCTGATTATTCCGAACAATAGAATCGTGCATAGCGTGCGATCTCTGCCAACACTCGCGGATTCTTGCGCGGGTGCAGCAAAGGCGTGACAAAGGGACGGGTGATTCGAGACACTGTACAGTGTCTCGAATCACCCGTCCCTTTGTCACGCGGCTATCGGTATTTCTCGATGAGGTCGATCACCTGTTGTTTGGAGTGCAGGTCGGTTTTCTCCAGAATGCGGCGGGTGTGGGTGCGGATGGTGTTCTCGGACACGAACAGGGCATCGGCGATGACGCGCGCCGAACGGCCGCGCGCGATGAAAGGCAGCAGCTCGGCCTCGCGCCGCGTCAGGCTGAAGTCCTCGGCGATCTGCTCGAACACGGCTTCTTCGCTGAGGGGCGCGTCGTCCGGCCGGGTTTCGGGAGCTGCAGGGGCAATGGAGGCTGCGGGAGCTTCAGCCGCCTGCACGACGGGGGCGATGACGGCGGCCGGCGCGTTCGCCGGCTCTGCGGGCGGTGCGTTCGTCGCAGGTGCGGCCGCCTTCTTTTCGATCGGCTCGTCCTCCACCACGATCGGCATGCCCTTGCGACGCGTACGGTAGAACAGTCCCAGCATGGCAAGCACGTACACTGCGCCCACCGATATACCAACGATCAGCAACGACGGGCTTCCCGGCACGAGCATGAGCAGATAGCCGATGCCGATTCCCAGCAGGCGCGCCAGGATTGACAATCCGCGCACCAGGGCGCCGATGACGAAGCCCGAAACGGCGAAGTCGTAGGAGGCCGACACCACCATGTACCAGATGATCACGTCGAACGTCCCGTAGCATGCGCTCATCACGGCGTTGAGCACCACGGGGCTCGTCTCCCAGAAGAACGGAAGCACGGCGAACAGGATGACGATGACGGGCACGATGACACGGTATGCCAAGGCCAGGTCAAGACGCTTGTGGGCGTATAGCACAAGTCCGATCAGGCATACGGCCACCACGAGGTTCGCAACGAGCGGCGCCTGGTGCGCCTCGTTCACCGATCCCACCGACAACACCGTCATCTCCCATACGAGCCCGAACAGCAGCGATAGCACGAGGCTGGCCACGATGAGCGTGACCAGCGAGGCGAGCGCCGTCAGGTAGCGTTTCGAATCCACGGTGCGCGCGTAGCGCCCGTCGGGAACCTCTGCATGGCACCGGCGCAGGCAGACGAGCGACAGCACGGGAAGCGGCAGCATCAACAGCAGCGGCGGGGCGCTTTCGTATTCGGCCGAGAGCGAGATGATCAGGAACAGCGCAGCTGTCAGCAAAAACGCCATCGGCACGTAGAACGACGTGCGCGAGGGGTGCATGCGCCCGAGGTACTCCGCCCAGCTTCCCCAGTAATAGCCGTAACCCACGCCCGTCAGCACCGATCCTCCCACCAGCAGCGCCATCATCGTCGCGTCGTTTCCCAGGCGTCCGGCGACGTCGATGACCACGAGGCCGGCCATGATGAGCGCGCAGAACAGCCATCCGGGAAGGCGGTCGAACGTATGCGGATCGCGTTCCATGAACGCGGCGATGGCGAACAAGGTGGTCATGTTCGCGATGAACGAGACCAGCACGACGAGCGTCTCGAGCTCGGGTGTGTTCGCGGGCCCCTGCAGCAGGATGGAACTGCGGAACGTGAGCATGCTGCACGCCCAGAAGAAGGCGAGGCCGACGTGACGGAATCGCAACGTCTTCCAAACCATCCGCATGCTGCGGCGGTCGCGCGCGACCGCGATCCGAGTGCTCACATTCCTCCCTTTCCCGGTCGACGAGCGGGTAGCCGTTCCGTGTCGAAGCCGCTTAACAACCGTGCTGATGACCCTATTCATCAGGTAAAACGTTCAAATCACCAGAAACTGATTACCCGACCCGTTCCCGTCGCGCCTAGGATTGGCGATGACGAGAAAGGACGGATCGTGTCCGTTATGACGAACGTAGCCTACATATTATCGCTCATTGCACCGCTTTTTTCCTACCTGAAAGAAGAGGATTACGTCTCCATGCAGCAAAACCTTGCATGGCAGGACGTGCGTGCGGCGGCAGGCGCTCCGCTGCAAGAGGCACTGTCGCTTCCGACATGGCCCGCTCGCTCGTCGTTTCAGAATGAACTGCTGGTGCCAGGCATGCCGCTGGCCGCTATGCCGGTGGAGTCGCTGTACAAGGCGTGGTCCACGCAGCAGGGCAACGCGTTCGGCGCTACGCGCGGGCTGTACTTAGGCGATCCTGCGCGGCATTTGTCCCAGGTGTATCGAGAGCTGGCCATCGAAGTCCCGCGGAGTTCGCCTCGATGCCGGACCATCTGACGCTGGAGCTGGAGCTGCTGGCGCTGCTGCTGGACGCGGGCAACGGAGAAGCCGCCCGCCAGCTGGCTGCCGACCCATCTCGATTGGCTTTGCGAGTACGACGCTGCGTTGGCCGACCGCGCCGACATGGTGGCGCATAACGAAGCGCTCCCGTCGGTGCGCCGCCGGAACCTGCTGGACGGCATCGCGTTTTTTGCGGGCTCTCGCGGCGCTCGCGCAGCGGACGGTGGGCGAAGCGCTCGCCTTCGCGAACGCCGCCGAAGGAGAGGCCGTCGCCGTATGACCTACCCGGCGTCTGCTGCTGCAAGCAGGCGCCGTGCCCATAGGTGAACAAGCAAGACGAGTGAACGATAAGAAAGGGAGGAAAGGAATGAGGGAGACAACGGTATCGCGTAGAACGTTTCTCAAGGGTTCGGCCGCTACGGCTGCGCTCGCCTGCGCCGCGGGTTCCATCTCGCTTGGCTCATGGCAGGCCGAGCGCGCGGCAGCGGCCGAACCGGCGGTCACGGTCACGGCCCCGTCGCTGTGCAACGGTTGTTCCAGCAAGTGCGGGCTTATCGCCACGACGGTGGACGGCCAGCTCTGGACGCTCAAGGGCAACGAGGTCCATCCGTACTCGAAGGGACGCATCTGCGGGCGCGGCCATGGTCTTGCCCAGATGGCGTACTCCGACGAGCGCGTCACGCAGCCTTTGCGTCGCAAGGACGACGGCACCTTCGAGCCCATCGACTGGGACACCGCGTTCAAGGAGATCGGCGCGAAGGTGCAGGACATCATCGCCAAGAACGGGCCTGAATCGCTGGCTATCATCCGGATCCGCGTCCGTCGGGCAAGCAGTACTCCGCCCGCTTCATGAACGCGCTGGGTTCGGCGAACGTGTACGCGCACTCTTCTTCGTGCAACCTGTCGAAGGAGAGCGCCTACCAGCTGACCATCGGCGCCACCGGCTATTCGAACGACTTCGCCAATGCGAAGATGGTCATGTTCATCGGCCGCAGCTACGGCGACGGCATCCGTCCCTCGTCGGTGCAGAGCCTGGCCGACGCCGCCGAGCACGGCACCCGCGTGGTCATCGTCGACC
>ENA-OQCB01001225-OQCB01001225.1-human-gut-metagenome-genome-assembly--contig:-NODE-1225-length-10287-cov-3.329429_pt1 | contig 10287 bp, 10 predicted proteins | sample MGYA00242493_ERZ504568 | MGnify/ENA primary metagenome ERZ504568 (study PRJEB26092, sample SAMD00036229) | human gut metagenome | host: Homo sapiens | study: EMG produced TPA metagenomics assembly of...
ACTCATACTGGAGCTGCGCGGATTTCACCGCATTGACATACTGCTCGTATTCCTGCTCGGACAAATCGCCGCCGCTGTAAAGAATCTGCATTCTTTTCAGGTTGCTCTGGGCCTCTGAAAGGGATACGGATGCAGAATCCATGGAGTTCTTTGCCGTCTCCACCTGCTCTGTATCAATCTCAAACAGGACCTGCCCCTGTGTCACCATATCCCCTGCCTTCACATATACCGCCGTGACGTCCCCTGCCGCCTTTGCATAGATATGAACCACATCGGAAGGCTCCACTGTGCCTGTAAGCCCTGTGGTAAGGATGATATCGCCGGTTGACGGTCGTTCTGCCTTCACCACCGTGACAGAAGCCTCCTGTCCCACAGGCATACCGCCCTTTGATTTTTTTCCGCCCTTCGTCATAATCATTGCCACGGCCAATATGACGATTATTCCGGCGGCAATGCCAATCTTTATTTTCCTGCTCTTGCTCATATCCAATCTCCTTTGCTGGTTTACTCAACTGATTCCTAATATTAAAGGTTGAAGATTAATTCAACATTAACAAAACCAGCCTGAAAGTCATTAATTTCGCGTTATTCTGTGAATTTTTTGTGACTTTACTGTGCGCCGGATACAATGACATAAAATGACCGAAAACAGCACGGAGTCAGGCGGGCCCGATCACATCCGGTACCCGCCTGTCTTTTAGTTCTGATTAAATTGATTCACTGATTTAATGATTGCTGCTCCACTCGGTTACCGTACCACCGATGTTTACTGAGAGACTAGTTCTTCCCCCATACACATACCCGCGTTCTAACCGGTATACATTGTTTCCGCTATGATGATAGCCTATACCCAGTAAAAAGGCATTGACTGCTGCGCCTGGAACAGCATTGTCATAAGAATAAAAAAATGTCACCCGGCCTGCAAATGTACGGTGATAGACCATAAACCCGTTATGTCTATAGCTGGTGGTTGTACCGCTGCCGGCCTGAATATTGTTGATAACAGCAGCCGCATTCACACCTCCCGGATATTGATAGCCATTAAGTATAGCTAAATCTGCCGCAGATAAAGCTGGCATGTCATTCACCTCCTCTCATTTTTGATACTAAAACTATACTATAAACAGGCATTTACGGTATAAATATGGCATAAACCATAAGAATCCTGTCATGGTTGGCTGTGCCTTCTTTTATATTGATGGTGTATAATATTTGTATCCAATAACAAAGCCCTTAATTGAAAAATAAATATTCTGTGGTTTCCTGATGATTCGTTTATGTTTACTTTATAAAAAGGTGTTATATATTATAATGAAATGTAGTAAAGGGAGGTAAAGGAACATGTTTCAGATACTGGTTGCGGAAGATGACAAGAATACCCGAAGGCTGATGGAAGCTGTACTGAAGGAACACGGCTACCATCCCATCCTGGCACGCGACGGACTGGAGGCCTTGAAATTATTAGATACCCACCATGTGGACCTGGTTATCCTGGACATCATGATGCCGGGCATGGATGGCTACGAGCTCACCAGACAGCTGAGGGCAACAGATTACACCCTGCCCATTCTCATGGTCACTGCCAAGCAGCTGCCGGAGGACAAACGGAAGGGGTTCATTGTTGGAACAGACGATTATATGACAAAGCCTGTGGATGAGGAGGAAATGATTCTGCGCATCCGGGCATTGCTGCGCAGGGCTCAAATTGTGAACGAACGGCGCATCACCATCGGTGATGTGTGCCTGGACTACGACTCCCTGACCGTAAGCCGCGGGAATGAAAGCCAGACTCTCCCCCGCAAGGAATTCTATCTTCTGTATAAGCTCCTGTCCTATCCCGGCAAGATCTTCACCCGCATCCAGCTCATGGATGAGATATGGGGCATGGAATCCCAGTCGGACGACAATACCATCAATGTACACATTAACCGGCTCCGGAAGCGTTTTGAGGATTACCCTGAGTTTACCATCGAAACCATACGCGGTCTGGGCTACAAGGCGGTGAAAAATCTATGAGACGCAGGACAAACCATAAACCGCTGGGAACCATGACCCTCATACTGACCGCAGGCATCTTCTTAATCATGCTCACGGTTATGACCCTGCAGGGATTTTTGATGTACCTTTACTGGAGGATTTTCTACCAGGCCAATATCCCCATTCCCCAGTTCTGGCGCCCCATTCCCCTGCTGGCCGTGCTCAGCGCCGTGGTTGGGGCCGGCCTTACACTGCTCCTGAGCCGCATTCCTCTCAAACCCATACGGGATCTGATTGAAGCCATCAACCAGCTGGCGGACGGCAACTTCAAGGTGCGCATCCACCTGAATCTGAACCGTGAATTTGAACGTCTCTCCGAAAGCTTTAACCGCATGGCCCAGGAACTGGAGAACACGGAGCTGCTGCGCTCTGACTTCATCAATAATTTTTCCCATGAATTCAAGACTCCCATCGTATCCCTGAGAGGCTTTGCCAAGATACTGAAAAATGACAGACTCACAAAGGAGGAACGGGACGAATATCTGGATATCATCATAAGTGAATCCAACCGCCTGTCCCAGCTCTCCACCAATGTGCTGAATCTGTCCAAGATAGAAAAAAATGAGCATCCTGTCCGATATGGAATCTTTTGACCTGTCGGAAGAAGTGCGCCAGTCTGTCCTGCTGCTGGAATCAAAATGGCAGAAAAAGGACCTGGAACTGTTTATTGATATGGATGAACTGGAATACCGCGGAAATAAGGCGCTCCTAAACCAGGTATGGATTAACCTGATTGACAACGCCATCAAATTTTCCCCTCAGAACGGAAAGATAAAACTGAAGCTGCACAGGAAGAAAGACCAGGTGGTTTTCCAGATTCTGGACAATGGATGCGGCATGGATGAGGAGACAAAGAACCATATATTCGACCGTTTCTACCAGGGAGACAGCTCCCATACGGCAGAGGGAAACGGCATTGGCCTCACGGTGGTGGAAAAAATCGTACACCTCCACAAAGGTCAGATCCGAGTCGTCAGCGAGGCCGGTATCGGTACCACCTTTACGGTGAACCTTCCTATTATCCCACCGCCTTCGGTTCTTTAAGTTTCTGTGAATTCTTCCGGCGATTTTTCCGGTGATTTTCTATGTGAATTTTCCGGCGTGTATTTCGCCATGAATTCTGCCATGAGTTTCCCGGTAAAATTTCTTTGACATACCGCACATTTTCTGATATGATGACTTTACTTTACAAAAGCCACTGCACGAAGCCCGGAAAGAACCCGCTAAGTGCCGGTGACATGTATCGCATGGAAGCGTCTGAAAGACAGGCGCCAAGTGTTCATAATAAGGAGGGCGTTTGATGTATTTATCCATTCGTTTAAGATAAGCAGCAATTAAATAAAACCTGATATGGTTTTTTTGTTGTGCCTGTTTTACGGATGAAATGCAGATACGCCTGATATATTTTTATGTAATATGTGAATTGCCCGCCGCTGATCCGGGGGACAGTTTGTTTTCTACATACAGGCAAGGCAGATAGAACCGTAATGGCTTTATCTGCCTTTTCATGTTGTATTTATATTGTATTTATGCTGTATGTATGCTCTATACAGCCAAAAACAGGCTTTGGGACAAACCCAAAACAGGACGCCATGTCAGGTTAGATACAGAATACGGAAAGGATTTTTTAATATGAATGATTATTCAAGATGGAAACAGAAATTTCTGACCATTGCAGCAGGCCAGACTGTCTCCCTTATTGGAAGCTCTGCTGTCCAGTTCTCGCTGATTTGGTGGCTGGCCAGCGAAACCGGCTCTCCCATGATGATGGCGTTATCCGGCCTGGTGGCATTTCTGCCCCAAATCTTCCTGGGTCCCTTTGCCGGGGTGTGGATTGACCGCCTGAAACGGAAACATGTGGCCATTGCAGCGGATATGTTTATCGGCCTGGTAGCCGTGGTCTTTGCTGTCCTCCTGTGGGTGGGCCATCCTCCCTACTGGTCTGCCTGCGCGGTTCTGGGCATTCGGGCCCTGGGAAGTGTATTCCATACACCTGCCATCCAGTCCATCGTGCCGCAGCTGGTACCGCCGGACAAGCTGGTCCGGGCCAATGGCTGGAACCAGTTCATGCAGTCCGGCGCCTTTATGCTGGGACCTGTCATAGGAGCTGCCATGTATGCCGCGCTGCCGCTTCCGGTCATCCTGCTGACTGATTTTATAGGCGCATGTGCTGCCAGCCTTACAATGGCGGTGGTAACCATCCCTGAACCGGAACACAGCCATCAGGAGGCCCCTCATTTAATCCGGGAAATGAAGGAGGGGCTTAGCATCTGCATGAGCGACCGCAGGCTGATGAAGCTGACTGCGGCCGCAGCCATTACCATGGTATTTTATCTGCCCCTGGCCTCCTATTATCCGCTGATGTCCAGCACTTATTTTAAGGCCAGTGCATGGCATGGAAGCGCGGTGGAATTCCTCTATGCCCTTGGCATGATGGTATCCGCCATCATATTCGGCAGCCTGGGCAAGGTAAACAATAAACTGAAGGCCTCCTACCTGGGACTGGCCGGAAGCGGCATCACCTGCTTTATCTGCGGCATCCTGCCCTCTGATATGTGGGCCTGGTATGTCTTTGCAGTGACCTGCATGTTCATGGGCGGGTCCGGCAGCGCCTACAATATTCCGTTCGTGGCCTATCTGCAGGAGACCATACCTGCAAAAGCCCAGGGACGGGCCTTCTCCCTCTTGGGAAGCATCATGTCCTTAGCCATGCCTGTGGGGCTCCTCATATCCAGCCCTGTAGCCCAGATTTTCGGGGTAAATATGTGGTTTTTGGTATCGGGAATCGGTATTCTGGCTGTGGTGGCTGTATGCTGGCTTTCAGGAAACGATTAAGGGAAGGCTTACCTTTGTCAGGAAAAAACCGGCTTCCCGGCCGCTGTAAAAACTTCCGCCATGGTCCCCAATGATTTTAGCGCAGGTCTTAAGGCCGATTCCGGTGCTCTCCTTTTCCTGCGCGTCCTCTGCCACATAATTGCCAAAACAGATGATAAGACAATCCGCCCGCTGCTGATAGGATACGGTTACCGGGCGGTTCCTGTCTGCGTATTTGAGCAGATTGGAAAATATATTTCCGAATACCCGGCGGCACAGATTAATGTCCGCCAAAAGCCTGCAATTGATTTCATCGGAACTGCGCCTGATGTCAAAGCCCTCGCTCTCCATGTCAAAAAGGCTCTCCTCCACGATTTGGCCCAGGAATTCAGCCCCATTAACCTCCTCTGCCTCAAGCTCTTCCCTTTTTCTTCCATAAACAATGAAATATTCAAACAATTTATCTGAAAGTTCCTTTATCTGGTATGCCTTATCCCGAATGGAATTCAGATACTTTCTCTGCTGCCCCCGGTCTTCCCCCTTCTCCATCTGAAGTATGTCCACATAACCTAACAGGGACGTCAGAGGAGTGCGCAGATCATGTGACATGGCAGTGACCAGTTCACGGTTGGCCTTTCCCGCTTCCTCCTCTTTCTGCTGCCGTTCCTTGATGGCACAGCGCATGGCATCAATTTCCGCTGCCAGGGAGGCAAGCTCATCCTTCCCCTTTACCGTAATCCGGTAATCCAGGTCCCCGCCTTTTAATATCTGTATCTCCTGTTCCATCAAATCTATGTACCTGATTTTTCCGCGAATCAGCATGACCAGCATCAGCGCAAACACTGCCATGGAAATCACGCCTCCCAGCACGCTGGCGGCAGCATAATATCCATACTCCGCATAATAGCTGACTCCTGCCTGGGCAGTCCCGTCCGCAAATTTCACCTCATAAAGCCATGAGGTATCTTCCCACTCATTCATTTCCGGAACCATCACCATCACCTTGGCGTCATTGCTGTACCGAAACCTGCCGTCTTTATAGATGGTTATGAGAAGGTTCTTTTCTCCCGACGCCCACTTGTCCAGCATTTTACCGTCATTCGTGGACAGTCCGTTCTCTGTCACATACGCCTGAAGCCGCTCCACGCAGGCCTGTTCCCTCAGAATCATTCTGTCCTCACTGAAAAGCACACGGTCCAGGATACCAAAAAGCAGTGTATTAAGGGCCATGTAGAGAGCCAGTGAAACAAGGGCCGACGCCACTGCCGCCAGGGTAAGCTCTGTCCCCAGCCTGCTGATTCTCCTGCTCTTACTCAATCCGATACCCCTTTCCCCATACATTGACAATATACTTTGGATTCTTTGGGTCCGCCTCCAGCTTCCTGCGGAGATTCCTGATATGTACCATCACCGTGTTATTGGCGCTGTAAAAATAGGCTTCCCCCCACACGCTCTCATAAATATTCTCAATGGTAAACAATTTTCCCCGGTTGGACGCCAGCAGTAAAAGGATGCGGTATTCCAAATCCGTAAGAAGAATTTCCCGGCTGTTTTTCATGACCTCATTAAATGATTTCTGAATGACCAGATCCTTAACAGTTATGGATTCCTCCCCATCCTCCTCCTTGCCTTTATACACATGGTACCGGCGTATCATGGCCTTTACCCTGGCCGCCAGCTCCGCATAGGAAAATGGTTTTGCCAGATAGTCGTCACCTCCTGCCCCAAATCCCATGGTCTTGTCGGAGTCCTGGGTGCGGGCCGTGAGGAACAAAATGGGCGTATTTAACTTCCTTCGTATCTCTGCGCAGGCAGAAAATCCATTACGTCCCGGCATCATTACATCCAGTATAATCAGGTCAAATGTATCGTCTGCCGCAGACGCAGCCTGCTCCCCGTTCTCTGCTTCCACAACCTGGTATCCCTCACTTTCCAGCAGGATTCTCACTACCTCCCTTATCTCCGGATCGTCATCTGCAAATAAAATCTTCCGCTTGTCCAACCTGACACCTCTCTTTATAATGGCGTGTTTCATTTTTAACCATCCGGGTATGGATGTTCCGGGATGGCCAAACTATCTTCATTATATCTCAGATATTCTCTTACTTCCACCAAATAGTCCTATTGATTCAACTGTTTTTGTCCCTTCTTCCAGCTGTTCTTTCCCGTCAGTCATGCTTGATTGCCTCCAGCGCTGAAATCTTTACTGCTTTGCCGGCCGGATAATAACCTGCCCCCACGCCCACTGCAATGGAAAACAGGACCGCAAACAGGGACAGCCACCACGGTATCACGGACAGCCTGGAAGGAAGCCCCGCCATGTCCGCTTCCATGGCTCCGGCCATGGATGAGGACGACATTCCTTCGGAGGTCATATTCATGACAAAGGATATGGCATAACTGAATACAGTCCCTGTCACTCCTCCTAACAGCCCGATGCAGCCCGCTTCCAGAAGGAATATCCTTCTTATGTCCCTGACAAAACACCCCAGCGACTTCATAACTCCTATTTCCCTGGTCCGCTCAGATATGGACATAATCATGGTGTTGGTAATTCCCAGGGCTGCCACAAACAGGGAAATAGCTCCCAGGCCGCCTAACATCATCTGTTTCTGTCTGGCCTCCCGCTCCATAGGCTTTCGGATGATCTCCATGGAGCTGGTCCGAAAGCCCATACGTTTTATTTCCGTCTCCACCTCCGCCACCTGGTTCATATCCTTTACCTTTACCATGGCTCCTGAATATCCCTTTTTCCACTCCGGCTTCCTGCCGCTCAGCTTAGCCTGCTGGTCCAATAAGGTCTTAAGCGTTTCCAGGTCCATGACCAGCCCCATGGATGTCTCCTCTCCTTTTCCGTAATCCTCCTTCATTCTTCCCGCGGCTTCCAGCTGGCGCGTGATTTTCTTGTCATCCTCCTTATCGCTGCTGATGTCCAGTGTATAGTAGGTTTTCATGGAGTCAAAATACGGCTGGGGCTTCACAGGCATTCCACTTTCATCCAGGTTATCATATCCGCTGTACATATCAACCGTGTTTCTGCCGGAAGGCCTCTTGGTGTCCTCAAACATATAGGCAAAATTCTCCCCCACAAAGACACCATCCCTTCCCCCCTTGTCCCAGGTCCCGTCCGTCAGCTTGTATCCCATGGCTTCGGCTGCCTTTACGTCAATGCCCACAATGGTGGTGTAAGCGGACTTGTAACGCCGGTTTCTTCCGGCATACAGGGTGATGGGGATGTTTTCAGCCGTAAGTTTTGGTGTGACTGCCTCCACTGATTTCATTTCCTTTAAACGCCGGATTGCCTGGTTATTCAGCTTTGCCGAGCGGCTCCCTTTGCCGGCCGAATATACATTGATAATGGTCAGATCTCCCATCTGGGCCAGCATGTTCTTCTGTGCCTCCTTCATTCCGATTCCAATGGATATCATAATGACCACGGAGCAGCAGCCTATGATGACTCCCAATACAGTGAGAAAGGTCCTGCTTTTATGGCGGGTCAGATTCTGGAGACATATGGTGAGTAAGTCCTTTGTTTTCATGTTTTATCTTCCTCATTTTCCGATGGCTGATCACGGCTGTCCTCCAGTTCATCCCAGCCTTCCAAATCCTGACCGTCCTCCAGTTCATCCCAGCCATTCTGCTCCTGGCACCGGCTGCGGTCCTTCAATCCTTTGGCTTTTTTTCTCTTAATCCACAGAATTCCTGACACCAGTGCTGCAGTTAGAATACCGGCCATCATTTTCCAGTTCATTTTCCTTCCCCCATCCATTTCTCCGTCCATCATATCTGCGCCGTCCGTTTCTTCAGCAGCTCCTTCTTTCACCTCGAATGTCACAGGAATCTCCATGGTCCTTATCTCCATGGACTCGTCCTCATATGTCACTTTTACCCTGCCCTCAAAGGTCCCTGCCTTTTTCGGGGTTGCTATAAAATCAATGGTCCCGCTTTTTCCTGCATCAAAATTCCCCAGATTCAGGCTTCTGTCAATTACCTGTATGTCCCCTTCCAAACTGGCTTCCACATTGTACACCTGTCCTCTTCCCTTGTTTACATAGGGAAGCGAGATGGTGGTCTCCTCATTCTGACGGATTTCCTCCACAAAAGAGGGCGGGCTCACCTGGAACCGGTCTGGCTGGTAAACCGGCACTGCAATGGTTTCTGCGGCAGTAGACTGTTTTCTCTCTGTTTTATCAATGTACTCATATTTGCACGATATGGTTATCTTAGGGGACTGTACCTTGGAATCCTTTGTCTGGAACAATGCCTGGACATCCACCTGCTGTGCTTTTTTCTCACCCGGTCCCATCTTTGGAACATAAAATGTGTTGGAGGACGAGTTGATAGATAAACCTTCTCCTGTTTCCAGCGAAATGACCACGTTTTCTATGGGGGACACCTGACTGGGTATTCATAAACTCCATGTTCAGACGAAACACCTGTCCTGCTGAGACTTTATCTCCATATGTATAATTAGTCAGTATGATATTTGGCGTGGGGGCTCCCGGAGTGGCTGTCTTGCCATTGGTAGGCACCACGATTCGTTGGGAATACGTACCCTGGACCGTTCCCTTATCTGTATCATAATCAAATTTCAAGGTGATACCCAAAAGCTGGGATGCTGCTGACGACAATTCGGATCCCGCCTTAAGGTTCACAGACACGTCCACGGACTGTCCCGGCCCTATATCCCCAATCTGCCGTGTATCGGTTGCCTCCAGAAGAGATATCTGGTCATTTGGCTCAAAGGTGGCTGTAAGATTCCGTATTCCTTTGACTGTGTCGGTATTCTCCAGTTTTAAAGTAATCTGAAACGGCTGGCCGGAACTCACTGGTCCCATAGGTCCCCTGTCTATGAGCAGCACGGGCTGTCCTGTAGCCGTGCCTCCTTTTACAGGCAGAAGCACCTTTTGCACAGAGGCAGCCGATGTAAGCTGTCCTCCTGAATAGTAGTTGTATTTTAACTCCAAATCAATAAGCTGGCTGGGACCGGATATATCCTGTCCCGCTATCAGATTGAATTTAACCAGCTCGGCTCTCCCGGTATCCAGGCGGCTAACGATCCTTGTGTTGGTGTCACCGCCTATGAACAGGGAACTTCCCGGCGATACATTTACCACCATATCCTCGATATCCGCATCTTTACTGGTGTTCTCAAGCTCCACTTCCAGCGTGAAGTGGTCACCGGGGCCAACGGGATTTTTGCGGCGAGATTCTCCTGACTCTTATGATTGGCTGCCCTGTGGTACTTCCCGTATCCCCATTTTCCCTGGGAGCCGACTCCTCGCATTCCGAAATATTTACTTCCAGCTGTTCAGAGGGAATTCCGGAACTCTTAAATCCCACCTTCAGCCTCAGAACATCCCCCTTTCCCGTATAAGTAAGCCTGGTAAATGTCACTGTAAACTCCAGGTCGTCCTCCTTGTCCGATGTGATCTT
>ENA-OQCB01001227-OQCB01001227.1-human-gut-metagenome-genome-assembly--contig:-NODE-1227-length-10266-cov-3.270145_pt1 | contig 10266 bp, 14 predicted proteins | sample MGYA00242493_ERZ504568 | MGnify/ENA primary metagenome ERZ504568 (study PRJEB26092, sample SAMD00036229) | human gut metagenome | host: Homo sapiens | study: EMG produced TPA metagenomics assembly of...
AAGGTCAATGTTCCATTCTCTCCCGTATTCACGAATAATCCCTGATGATCAGGATTACTGTTGTCATAGGTAAGAGCAAAGTCCAATGGCAGATTCCCCGTTGTCTCAACTATTATGGAATAATCCTGTCCCACTTCACTTGTGACTCCATTTTCCGTATGGTAACCTCAAAATATAGGGTTTTTTATCCCCAGGCCGCAGTCCGCTACATTGATATCAATGGTACTGCTGCCGCTGCCCCAGGCCGCCACCGTGGCAGCCGCCATGCCATTCTCCTGAGCCGTAAACCGTGCATAGGAGAACGACCATACAGATATGCTTGCAGCCGCAAGCAGCAGGCCGTATCCTGCAATTCCGGTTTTCGTCAAATGCTTTCCCATTCTTATATGTTCCCTCCAGATTGTTTGACCATCCCAATCATATCCGCCCCAGAAAAACTGTATTTTCCCGCGCGCCTTATAAAACCGTCCTTTTCCCGTGCATGTATCTACGGACCTTCCTGCTGAGCCCATATTTTAAGCCTGACCCTATAATCAAGGTCTGCCTTGCCTGCATTTGTGTCAATCCCGTCCTTTCCGCTCTCATAAGGCCACTGCCACTCCAAAAGATAGGATTTGCTTTCACCTGCACCCAGGCGTACGGTATCACTTTCCGCAGCGCCGCCGTTTTGTGTATCCACCAATCGGTAAGCGGCTTTCTGTCTTTATATGTAACAATACGGAAACGCATGGGAATGTGTAAGCTGTCTTCCTCAATTGATAAGGTAAAGATAACATGAAAGGAATTATTATTTTCAAGTATAAACGGGTAGCTTCCTTCCGCGCCCGGCAAAAGGGTCTGCACATTTCCCGACAAATCGGAAAACAATTCTATTTCCTGACCTTGTGTCCAGCTCACACGAAAATTCGGAATCGGTCCTTCATCTTTGTCATCTCCGCCGCCTCCGTTATCACCGCCGGTCTCTCCACCGCTGTTTCCGCTATTGCCTCCGCTATTACCTCCGCTGCTGCCTCCGCTATTACCTCCGCTGCTGTCTCCACTGCCGCCTCCGCCGCTAATGCCTCCCCCGTCCTTGTCATTGCCTTCGCTGCTATCTCCGCTGACGCTGCCGCTTCCCGCATTGCTTTCTCCGCCTTCCCCGGATCCAGGTCCGGCATTAACACCGCCGCTGCCATTCCCAATTTGAGAGGAATCATTACGTTCCGCCGGGTTCGTCCCAGTGTCATAGCTGTTTCCTGATACACTTTCATTCGGACCGGCGGGATTATCTTGTGTATTTGAATCTGGACCACTTGCACCTGTCCCGATAGGCGACCAACCCTTGATTTATCACCCGGGATATTAACCAACACCACCTGCTCCCCGGCTGTCCGCGCAGCCCATCTGGTGTAAGGATTACGGTTCCATTCCCGTTCCTCTCAATCATCGTTTCTCCAGGAAGTAAAATATTTCCCATTTTCCAGCAGTTTGGTCCCATCAGGCAAAGCTGCATCCTGTTCCGGGTAAATCACCTGGTTTTCCGGGGTCAAAAGAGCGATCCCCAAAGGTCCCTCACTTGCCGGCGCAACCACAGTTTTGTCTGCTGTAATCACCAGACCGCCGGGCGTGACAAGTGTTCCCTCCCAATAATACGCTTCCCCTGTTGGTGTCACAAGACGGCCGTCTGATGTCAGGTAGGTCAATTTCTCCGGATTAATATACAGTGAGTTATTCTTTTCATCCAGCTCGATTGCCACCTCCATCAGCCTGACATCGACTGCCACCTCAATGGTATACTGCCCGTTTTGCTGCAGGCTGACATTGACTCCTGATTCCGCCTGAGCCGAAAAAAGGTTGACTTTCCGTTCTCCCAAAACATTACCCGTACGGTCCAAAATACGAATCTGGTGCTCCCCGCCTTCCACATGAAAAAACGTAAAGCTCCCGTTTGTGTCCGTAACGGTTTCCCTTGGTTCACTGTGAAGCTGAACCCTCCCCTGAGCATAGGGCCTGCCATTGGTATAATTAATTTTTCCTGCCAGATGAAATATCTGCTGCATCTGCTGCTCTGCTGCGTCTCCATCAGGTGTCAGAAGTATTGTGTCGATTCTCCTGCCTGATGATTCGGGAAATGCAGATCTGCCGAGAATATATCCCGCCGCACAGGAGGACAAAAGCATAAGTAAAAATAACAACAGTAACGGAATCCATTTATGATTCCCTGTCTTCTTTTCAGGAACAAATCTGTTTCCATGTTTTTTTATCATATTTGCCTTCTCCTCTGCTGATAACCGCCGTTGATATTCGGTCTATGAGAAAAAAACTGCGGCGACTTGCCACGAATCAGAAAGCATGGAATGATACATTTCTTTTAGATGTTTCATTATCGTCACCTATAAATACGCCGTTTGGACGAACTTATACGCCGATACGACGCTCCTTTCCTAAATCCATTGTGAAAACAAAAGTCTCGTACTATACTTAAAAACGGCGATTAGCCAGAGCTAACCACTTGATATTGTAGCACATACCTGTTGTTTTCACAAGGTAAAGGAGGTGAAAATATGCGGATGAGATTTAAGGCGTCAATGCCGGATCCCCGCATTTTAATTATACAGATTGTCGTGGTGGCGGTATTGGCATCAGTATTTCGGAATCTGCTCGCATTATTTCTTTTAGTGCTGATTGTAGATTTCCTGCTGTTACTTCAATGCGGGTGGGCGGTATTCTGGAAAAACCTTCTGTCCTATGCCGCTATGCTGCTGATACTGTTTGCGCTGCAAGAAATATACATTCCGATTATTTCGGATTTGTTTCCGCTTTTCCTTTTGTTGATGGCGAGGCTATATCCGGCGTATTTGGCAGTGAGGGTTCTGATTGAAAAAGCACCAATGGATGAACTGCTTTTCTCATTGGAAATCTGGCGTGTTCCAAAATTAGTGTTGATCCCGTTGGCAGTTATTTATCGTTACATACCAACGATATTGAAAGAGATCGGATACATTCGGGAAAGCCTTAAAATGCGGAATCTCCATTCCTCTATGTGGGATAAGGTATGCCATCCGATGCAAAATGCAGAAAACTTTTTTGTGCCGCTTTTATATCGCAGCGAAAAAATTTCGGAAGAATTGTCTGCCGCTTCAATCTGCAAAGGGCTTAGCACAAAAAGAAAACGAACGTGCTGCACGAAAGTGAAACTAAGGGTAACAGATTCTATCTACTTGCTTTGTGTTGCGCTCCTTGCGGCAGGTTTAGCATTTATCAACTATCATGTGATTTTACTTTAGATGGGAAGGAGGCATAAGCATGAACCAGCCTGTCATTGAATTTTCAAACTTTAGTTTTACCTATCATAATGCTGACTCAGAAAGTCTGACAGGGATTGATTTCATCATTCGTAAGGGTGAATTTATCCTTTTGACAGGACATAGCGGCTGTGGCAAGACCACATTGACCCGCTGCATAAATGGGCTTATCCCGGATTTTTTCGAGGGAGATCTTTCAGGGGAATGTCGTGTTTGCGGTATGGATATTGCAGAACATGAAACAGGTGAGTTTTCACCGCTGGTCGGTTCGGTATTTCAAGACCCACGTTCTCAGTTTTTTACACTTCATGTTAAAACGGAAATTCCATTTCCAAGCGAAAATCTGGGAACACCTATGGATAAAATGCAGGAGCAATATGAAAAAGCGGTGGACGTTTTACAAATTCAGGGCTTGCTCGGAAAGAGCATTTTTGACCTTTCCAGCGGCGAAAAGCAGAAGGTAGCCATTGCGTCCATCTATATGGTGGGAGTCGGAATTTATGTCTTAGACGAACCATCGGCCAATCTGGATTCGGAGGGTACAGAGCAGCTTCGTCAAGTATTAAAATCCCTCAAAGAGCAGGGCAACACCATCATCATTTCGGAGCATAAGCTCTACTACCTCAACGGGCTTACGGATCGTGTGCTGATTATGAAGGATGGAAAAATTGATAAAGAGATGGACGGCAGGGATTTTGACCGGCAGACAGCGGAATGGTTTACAAGGCATGGCCTGCGAAAATCCGATCTTGCACTGATTACACCAAAAGCCTACTACCCTGTAAAGGGAGATGTCTCCATTCAGATAAAGAATTTATCCTTTGGTTATCCAGGGAAACCCCTGTTATGGCATGATGTTACTTTCTCTGCTCATGGTGGCGAGATCATCGGTATCATTGGAAAGAACGGAGCCGGGAAAAGCACACTGATCCGAACACTTATGGGCCTTGAAAAGCAAAAGACCGGAAAAATTTCTATCAACGGAAGTTATTCCGGCAAGCAGCAGCGGCGAAAAAAATCTTTCTATGTCATGCAGGATGTAGATTATCAGTTATTTGCCCCGAATGTATTGGAGGAAATGCTGATGGGTACGAAAAAGACAGAGGCAGAAAAAGAACAGGCCATTTGCAAGTTAGAGAATTTGGGATTGGGAAAATTCTTGAAAAGACATCCAACAGCTTTATCTGGCGGACAAAAACAGCGGCTTTCTATTGCATTGGCAGAAATGAACCGTTTACCGCTTCTCTACCTTGATGAACCGACCAGCGGACTGGACGCAGAGAATATGAAGATTGTCCAGACTGAAATAAAAAAGCTGGCTGAAGGTGGCGCGTGTGTGTTTGTCATTACCCACGATTATGAATTTGCCGCAGAGCTTTTTTCTTCCCTTCTTCTTTTACAGGAGGATGGTACGATACAGTATCTTTCCCCTGATAAGTACAAGCCGGAAAACCTGGCTCAATATTTTCAAATTTCATTCTAAAAAAGGAGTGTGTCGCTATGAGAAATCAAACAAAAGAAAGTCGTAGATTGAAGGATTTAATCCGAATTGGCGTTTTCAGTGCGCTGTGGGTTGTGATTGGCTTCCTGGTGGCCTTTACGATTGGTTTTTTTCCACCAATTTTATTGGTTCTTCCCTGTGTCCTCGGAATTATCGGTGGGATTGTCTATGTTGTCATGTTATCAAAGCTGACAATCCCAGGTGGTATTTTAATCAGTTCATTTCTGCTGGGTATCTGCCTGTTTACGATGGCCCCTTATGGCATGATGTTCTTCTGCACTGTGGCTGGCGGTGTGATCGGAGAAATCCTTTATAGTGTTTTGGGGAGGCGTACAACCAAAGCAACGATGGTAGGTTCCTCCTTCGCTTTGGTAGGGCTGGCTCTCGGTGAATACATACCGTTCATCTGGATGCAGGACGCCTATCGTTCCATGCTGGTGAATGATGATTCCGGCCTTCTGGAAATTGCTGAATGGTGCATGAATATCGTTTCTGTTCCGGTCATGATTGTGCTGTGCGTGGCAACGGTTATCCTCACCTGTCTGGGCGTGCTTTGGGGAAATAAAATAGTAAAAAAACGTCTTTCCAATGCGGAATAGGCGGCAAAAAGGAGGTGAGGATTATGAGCAAAGAAAAAAAGCAAAAGACAGGCATCCCGCGTTTGCTGGAGATGGCTGGACAACGAAAAACTCTGATGATTGTCGGGGCTTCGCTTTCGACGATTGCGGCTTTGTTTCAGTTAGCTCCCTATCTGGCAGTTTATAAGGTTATGACGGAGCTTCTGCGTAATGCCGCAGATATTAGTCAGGTGGACACTTCCTATATGACTTTTTGGGCTTTATTCGGAATTGTCGGGTTGGTAATCTGCTATGTGTTTATGTATGTAGGCGGCATGATCGGTCATATCGCGGCTTATCGTACCCTCTATGGAATCCGTGTAAAGCTGTCCGAACATATCAGCGGATTGCCTTTGGGGTGGTTCAGCCGTAACTCTATCGGTAAGGTAAAGCAGATTGCGGAGCAGGATGTGGAACAGATTGAACTTTTCATCGCCCATCAGTTCCCGGATATGATTAGTACCATTGCTGTGATTGTATTTATGGTCATTGTGATGTTTAGCCTGAATATCTGGCTGGCCCTTGCCTGCATCCTGCCGATTATTGTCGGGTTTGTTGTGCAGTTCTCCTTTATGTTCGGCTCTAAGGCAAAAGAAGGTCTGAAGGAATATTACGATGCAATGGAAAATATCAACACATCATTCGGTTCAGTATGTGCGGGGGATGCCTTCCATCAAAATTTTTGGTCAGACTGTGCGCTCTTTCCGAAAATTCTATGATGATATTATTGCCTACCGTGATATGACAACGAAATATGCGGATAACTATGAACCTTGTTATGTCCTGTTCCGTGTATTTGTACTTTCACTTTCCGCATTTATCATCCCTGTGGGGATGTTGTTTCTTACAGGAAATCCGCAGAATATGGCATTTGCCATGACATTGCTGTTCGTCTTGATCTTTGCACCGGGAATTGCAACACCTGTGTTTAAGTTTAACAGCTTCGGTTCCAGCTTCAACAATATCAATGAAGGTGTGCGGCGCATTGACGAAGTGTTAAGCACAAATGAGGTAAAAGAACCTGAAATCAGTAAAAAGCCCAATGAATATACGATTGAATTTCACAATGTATCTTTTTCTTATGAGGATGGGCCAAAGGTCTTAGATCATGTGAGTTTTACTGCCGATCAAGGAACAATAACGGCTCTTGTAGGGCCTTCCGGTTCTGGTAAATCAACGATTGCACAGCTTATTCCACGGTTTTGGGATGTACAGGAAGGCAGCATAACGATTGGCGGCATAGACATCCGGGATATGAGAACGGAAGATTTGATGAATACCATGTCTTTCGTATTTCAGGACTGCTTTCTGTTCTCCGATACGCTCTATAACAACATTGCTGTAGGAAAACCCGGCGCTACAAGAGAAGAAGTCTATGCGGCGGCAAGGGCAGCACAATGCCATGAGTTTATTGAGAAGCTGCCCCCAGGGTTACGATACCTTAATCGGGGAAGGCGGTGTTTATCTATCAGGAGGCGAGGAACAACGTGTTTCTGTGGCAAGAGCGATCTTGAAAAATGCTCCGATCCTGATTCTTGATGAAGCAACCGCCTATGCTGATCCAGAGAATGAATTTCAAATGCAGTTGGCATTACAAGAACTGATTAAAAACAAGACAGTATTGATTATTGCTCACCGGCTGATGACCATTCGGAACGCCAATAAGATTATGGTCATCAATCATGGAAAAATAGAAGAAACAGGAACCCATGACCAACTTCTGGCAAATGAAAGAACCTATCATAAGATGTGGGCGGCCTACACAGCTTCGTCCGATTGGGAACTGAAAAAAGGAACAGATAAGGAGGTGGCAAAGGCATGAAAAAGACAAATCCTATTTATCAGGTGACGGCGGGAAATCCAAAGAAACTGAAAAAGCCGGTGATCTGGACGGTTGTTACCAATATAAATCTGTTTTCTTTTATGTTCCTGGCACTGTTTGTTATCACGATATATTCCTTCTTTGCCGGGGATGCCGGTTCGCTGGATATTAAGACTTTATGGCTTTCATGGGGAGGTATTTTAGCGACTTCCGTTGTGGTATATCTTTTGGAGCGCAAGGCTACTCATGCTACCTTCCATGACGGTTACGCAACCAGCGCGGACGGGCGTATCCGCCTCGCAGAGCATATCCGCAAATTGCCTTTAGGTTTTCTAATGAGCAAGGACTCCGGCGAATTGGGAAATACCATGATGAATGATTTTAGCCAGATTGAGGAAGGCGTTACCCACATTTTGCCGCAGCTTATCAGTGGTATCATCGTCGCATTTCTGGCTTTGTTCGGAATGGCTTTTGCTGATTGGCGTATGGCACTGGCTATGTTTGCCGGACTTCCTGTGACCTTCTTAATCCTTTGGGGTGTCCGTGTGATTGACCGCAAGCGCGGTGCTGCACATACAAAAGCAAGAATTGAACAAACGAACCGCTTGCAGGAATATCTGACCGGAATGAAGGTAATAAAAGCATATAACCTGCGGGGGGCGAATTTCAAAAAGCTGGAGCGGGCGTTCTACAATTTTATGAAAGAAAGCATTAAGCTGGAAGGTGTGTCTGGCCCGTTTTATCTGATAGCAGTTGCGTTTTTACAGATCGGGCTTTCCATGATTACAATGGCCGGTACTTATCTGCTTCTGGGAGGAACTCTGGAACTGCCAATGTTTATCATCTTCCTTTTAGTCGGTTCCCGTGTATTTGATCCGTTGGTGAGCGCAATTACTCAGCTCCCTGTATTTACTTATCAGGCTGCGGCGGGAAAGCGCATTGTAGATTTACTGGAAGAACCAACCATGCAGGGCGAAGGAGAAGCCCCGAAGGATCACGATGTTATCTTTGAAAATGTCACCTTCGGTTATGGGGAGGATGTTGTCCTTCACAATGTCAATGCGAGTTTCCCGAAAGGAACTATGACAGCGATTGTCGGACCTTCTGGCAGCGGAAAAAGTACAATGCTACGGCTGATTGCCCGGTTCTATGATCCACAGAATGGTATTGTTCGTTTTGGAGGTGTTGACGAAAAGACGGTTGACCCGGAAAAACTGATGTCTAAAATATCTGTGGTCTTTCAGGATGTATATTTGTTCCAGGATACCATCGGCAACAACATCCGCTATGGCCGGGAAAATGCCACGCAGGAAGAAATTGAAGCAGCCGCAAAACTGGCCCATTGTCACGATTTCATTATGGCTCTGCCAGATGGCTATGACACAATGGTTGGCGAAGGCGGCTCCACATTGTCAGGCGGCGAGAAACAACGGATTTCTATCGCCCGCGCAATTTTGAAAGATGCCCCTGTGCTGCTGTTAGATGAAGCAACTTCCTCCCTTGATCCGGAAAATGAAGTGGAGGTTCAGCAAGCCATCGAAGAACTCGTGAAAGACCGTACTGTGGTAATGATCGCCCATAAATTGAAAACGATTGCTGGAGCAGATCAAATCATTGTATTGGATCAGGGCGAGGTAAAAGAAGTAGGTACACATAAAGAACTAATGGATAATCATGGTCTATATCGGCATTTGTGGGATATTCAGCAGACCACAGCCGGTTGGCAAATCAATTAGGAGAAATATTTATGAAACTTCATGCGTCCGGGGAGGACTATCTGGAAACCATCCTTGTTCTCCAAAAGAAACTCGGTATGGTGCGCTCCGTAGATGTGGCCCGGCACATGGAGGTGTCAAAGCCCAGCGTGTGCCATGCAGTGGCTACCTTGCGGGACGGCGGCTTTCTCACGATGGACGAAGATCATTTTCTCCATCTGACCGATGTTGGCCGCGAGGTTGCCGAAAAAATCTATGAGCGCCATTGCTTTTTTACCGAGCAGCTTATCGCAGCAGGCGTTGACCCCAGGACAGCGGAGGCCGACGCCTGCCGGATTGAACATGTTATTAGCAATGAATCTTTTCAAAAACTGAAAGATGCTTTAGAGGACTAAGGAGGTGGTGATAACATGGGAAATTAGCCGTACTGGATTTAAAAGATTCCGGCAGGCAGATTGGTGAAAAGCTATTTGCTCTGCTTTCTCCCTGCCAAAAGAAGGAGCTGGCTCAGTTTGTTCGTGACTATGAGGCTGGCAATATTCTGGCTGATGTCCCATACTTAACACTTCTTCGAGGCCAGTATTTTATCCCTCCGCAGGCAGATCAGCCATTGACGGAAATCCGGGAAGGTGATTTGTATTTCTGCTTGGAACAGCGCCTTGTTACCGTGCGGAGTCAGGTAATTCCGCTGACGGTCAAGGAATTTGAAATCTTCGCTTTGCTCATACTGAACCCAAAGCGGGTGTTCACTTATGAAATGCTCCTGGATCTGGTATGGCATGAGGATTATTCCTACTATTCCCGGAAAGCAATCAACAACCACATAAGCAACCTGAGAAAGAAGCTCCGGGTTGCGCCTGGTTTGCCGGATTATGTGAAAAGTGTCTATGGTGTAGGTTATAAATTTGATGTATAGAAAGGGTGCGGTATTTCTGCCGCACCCTTAAATTTTCGCTTTTTCTGCTGTGTGGATAATGCCTGATTTTGTCATGTATTGTTGACCGGTATGCCATTTTACCTATCCCTATCCGCTATTATTTACATTCCACATATTGTATTCTTCGAGAGAAAGAAATATAATGAATTATGTTGGAGGTGAAGGTATGGACTATATGACGATTAAAGAAGCCAGCGAAAAATGGGGCGTTTCGGCCCGTCAAATAAACTATTACTGTGTTGACGGCCGTATTCCCGGCGCGTTGAAAATGGCAACACTATGGTTAATTCCCAAAGATGCTAAAAAGCCCGTGGACGGTAGGACAAAGCAAGGGAGGGCTTTGAAACATGAATAGTGTTTTGATTATAGACGATGACAAGGAACTTTGTG
>ENA-OQCB01001231-OQCB01001231.1-human-gut-metagenome-genome-assembly--contig:-NODE-1231-length-10245-cov-3.066812_pt1 | contig 10245 bp, 10 predicted proteins | sample MGYA00242493_ERZ504568 | MGnify/ENA primary metagenome ERZ504568 (study PRJEB26092, sample SAMD00036229) | human gut metagenome | host: Homo sapiens | study: EMG produced TPA metagenomics assembly of...
ATTGTGGAGGGCTTTGACAGCCAGGCCGTCTATCCGGATGGACCGCCGAAATTTCGCAATGTGGCGGTCTCTCATTATGGCTTTGAACAGACGATGCGGCGTCTGTTAAAGAGTGACGAAGATATGCTCTTTGCTGCTCTCGGACTGATTCGGGAAAATCCGTCTACCAACGGTGTCATTCACTATATGGCGAGTCAGGACGGCTTTACGATGATGGATTTCGTGTCTTATGACTATCGGCACAATGAGGCGAACGGGGAAGACAACCGGGATGGAACCAGTTACAATTATTCCTGGAACTGCGGAGTGGAAGGTCCTACTAGGCGCAAAGCAGTTCGTCAACTGAGAATGCAGCAGATTCGAAATGCCTACCTCTTATTGCTGCTCTCCCAAGGGACTCCGATGATCTATGGAGGAGATGAGTTTGGAAATTCGCAGGAGGGTAACAACAACGCTTACTGTCAGGATAATCCTATAGGCTGGGTGGATTGGGGGGCTTTCAGAAAAAATTCCAGACTTTTGGAGTTCGTAAAGGAAGCGATTGCTTTTCGAAAAAGACATCCTATCTTGCACTGTGCAGAACCGCTGCAGGGCAGTGATTACCGCTCTTATGGTTTTCCAGATATCTCCTATCACAGCCAGAGAGCATGGTATTGTAAGATGGAGAGCACCAGCCGCAGTGTGGGTGTGTTGTACTGTGGGGACTATGCTCCTGGGGAAACAGTGAAATTTGCTCTATGTCGCTTATAATTTTCACTGGGAATCTCAGGAATTTGCACTTCCCAACGTCCCAGAAGAGATACAGTGGTATCTGGCGGCAGATACCTCGGATACGGAATCTTGTGGATTTTTGCCGGAGGGAGAAGAGAAAAAACTGGAGGAGAGAAGGGTTTTTACTGTAAAACCGAGAAGAATTCTGATATTGATTGGAAAATAGGAGGCAGAGAGGATGCATCCATGGTTGCATTTTAAGACAATTACAAGGCATAAACTGCTGGTGATGAAATATTGTTTTCGGATAGGCTTGTATAAGCAGGGACTTTTGCATGATTTGTCCAAGTATTCTCCCGCAGAATTTCTGGTGGGCTGTAAATATTATCAGGGGAACCGCAGTCCCAACAACGCGGAGAGGGAGGACAGAGGCGTCTCTCTGGCGTGGCTGCACCACAAAGGGAGAAATAAGCACCATTATGAACACTGGGTGGACTATTCTCTAGATGGAGAGCACGTAATCATGGGAGCAAAGATGCCGAAGAAATATGTGGCGGAGATGGTGGTGGACCGGATTAGCGCTTCAAGAAATTATCTGGGAGATGCCTACACAGATCAGGAGCCTTTGAAATACTATCTGAAAAGCAAAGAAAAACTGTGGTTTATCCATCCAGAGACGAAAAGAGATCTGGAGGCCATGCTGAGAATACTGGCAGATCACGGGGAAGAAAAGACGCTGGCCTATATCAGGCGAGTATATCTTAAAAGAAGGTGAATTTTCCTTGCGCGATCACAGTCGGGTATGTTAAAGTATGAAAGAAATTATTTTGCTGTCGAATAGGGGAAGGGAATCTTCCCCTATTCGATTCACAATAAAACGTTCCACGGGAACTGCGCTGTGGCAAGGGGGAAAGAGGTTGTCAAGACAGCCTATTGCAGATAAAAGTTTTGTGGAACAAGATACTATTAAAAAAGGGAGGAGATTTTTTTGAACAGTACAACAGTCATAATTTTTGTCCGCTTTTGTGGCCTATTTGCTTATGATGATTGTCGTAGGCGCGGTCTATATGAAGCGGTCTAATAATACGGAGGAGTATTTTTTGGGAGGGCGTGGACTCAGTGGATGGGTCGCAGCCTTATCCGCTCAGGCTTCGGATATGAGCGGCTGGCTTTTTGATGGGGCTTCCGGGCGCGGTCTATGCGATGGGAACCGGTCAGGCATGGATTGCCGTGGGACTGTTTTTAGGTACCGTGTTTAACTGGGTCTGTATTTCGTCTAGGCTACGCCGCTATACGATTGTGGCGAACAATTCACTGACCATACCAGCATATTTTGAAAATCGGTTTCGCGATAAAAAGAGAATTTTATTGCTGGTGTCTTCGATTGTGATTGTAATCTTTTTCTTGGTGTACACGGCGTCTGCGCTGGCTGCCGGCGGAAAATTGTTTAATTCTGTATTCCATATAGACTACCATATCGCGCTGGCGATTGGGGCGATCGTAATTTTAGCCTATACCTTTATGGGTGGTTTTATGGCGGTCTGTGTGACAGACTTTATACAGGGAACTCTGATGCTGATCGGGCTTCTGACAGTTCCAATCGTGGCCTATAGTGTGATGCATGGAAATATCTCTGAGATATTGAATCAAAGCGGAGTGGAAGGCGGAGCGGCGTCTTTCCTGAATATGATGACAAATGGTGAGAGAAGCTTACTCCCGTTGAGATTTTTTTCCCAGCTGGCCTGGGGATTGGGATACTGCGGTATGCCGCATATTCTGACTCGTTTTTATGGCAGTGACGGGGATGAAAAAAGAGCTGGAAAAAATCCAGAGTAATCGCAATTATCTGGGTGGCGCTGTCCTTGACCGCGGCAGTGACCATCGGCGTTCTGGGACGTGCGTACCTCTATCCCACGATCTTGGGAACGGAAGGGGCAGTTTCCACGAGAACGTATTCATTGAGATGATCACAAAGATTTTTACGGTCGACTATGCACTTCCATTTATTGGCGGAATTTTCCTGTGCGGGATTCTGGCGGCTATTATGTCCACGGCGGATTCTCAGCTGTTGGTGACGGCGTCTTCTGTGGCTGAGGATATCTACCACAATTTTATCAAAAAAGATGCCGAAAACAGTACCATTATGAAGATCAGCCGTGCCACGGTAGTGGTTGTAGCTGTTTTGGCCTTTTTGATCGCCTGGAATCCGGACAGCAGTATTATGGGATTGGTGTCCAATGCGTGGGCTGGGCTGGGCTCCGCTTTCGGACCGATTGTCCTGATGTCGCTGTTTTGGAGAAGAACGAATTTGGCTGGAGGCATTGCGGGTATCGTCTCAGGTGGAGCTACGGTTCTGGTGTGGGATTATCTGCCGCTGGTTCATGGTGAGACGCTGGGAGTTGCCACCGGGGTGTATTCACTGGCTGTGGGCTTCCTCATCAGCGTGCTGATGATTGTGGTGTTCAGTTTGGCGACGAAGGCGCCTGACCAGGAGATTCTGGATGAGTTTGACAGGGTAAAGGCGATGAAAAATCAGAAATAGTCAGAGCATCTGAATTTGTAAAAGGCAGGAGGATTCTCCTGTCTTTTTCTGGTGTAATAGGAAAAATCTTGCTACACTAATGTGTGAAAGCTCCTTCCTATTACATAAACGCTCCGCTATGGATGCGTACGCCGCAAGAGTAGGGGGAAGACTTTGTGTTGACGGGTTCCTTTGGGGGTAGTTTTTTTTCCAAGAGAATCTGCTATAATAGGTACCATCGACGAAAAAATTTTTTCACGGAAAGGACGGGATGACGATGAAAAAATATGATTATCTGATTGTCGGCGCGGGCTTATTCGGTGCGGTTTTTGCCCACGAAGTGAGGAAGGCAGGGAAAACCTGTCTGGTCATTGATAAGAGGGAGCATATTGGGGGAAATATATATACAGAAGAAATAGAAGGGATTCAAGTACACAGATATGGGGCGCATATTTTTCATACCTCCAATGAGAGAGTCTGGGAATATGTAAATCAGTTTGCGAAATTTAATCACTTTGTCAACTCGCCGGTTGCGGTGTACAAAGATGAGCTGTATAATCTGCCCTTTAATATGAACACTTTTTATCAGCTCTGGGGAGTGAAGACGCCTGCTCAGGCCAAGGCCAAAATCCAAGAGCAGATTTCCCAGATGCATATTGTGCATCCCCATAATTTGGAGGAGCAGGCGCTGGCTCTGGTGGGAAAAGACATTTACGAAAAGCTGGTGGATGGGTATACCAGGAAACAGTGGGGCAGAGAGTGCAAAGAGCTGCCCTCGTTTATCATAAAAAGACTGCCGGTGAGGTATACTTTTGACAACAACTATTTTAAAGACCCTTATCAGGGAATTCCGATTGGAGGATATACGAAGATCGTGAAAAAGCTGTTGGAGGGAGTGCAGGTGTGTCTGAAGACGGACTTTTTAAGCACAGAGAAGAGCTGGTGAAGCAAGCGGAAAAAGTTGTGTTTACCGGAATGATCGATCAGTACTATGACTATTGCTTTGGAGAGCTGGAATACCGGTCCTTACGCTTTGAAGACGAAATTTTGGAGATGGAGAATTATCAGGGAAATGCGGTTGTGAATTACACAGACTATGAAATTCCTTATACCAGAAGCATCGAGCATAAACACTTTGAGTTTGGACGTCAGGAGAAGACGGTGGTCACAAGGGAATATCCCGATACCTGGGTGAGAGGAAAAGAGCCGTATTATCCGGTGAACGATCCTAAGAACAATGAGATTTTCGCGAGGTACCAGAAGAAAGCTCTGGAAGAGAAAAATGTACTCTTCGGCGGAAGGCTGGGCTTGTACCGTTATATGGACATGGACCAGGTGATTGAGGAGGCATTGGCATTGGCTGAGAGTGAGACTACTTACGAGAACCAGCAGGAGAGTTGAGATGGAAGACGACAGAAGAGAGCTTAGAGATTATTATACTGAGAGCAGTCCGGCCAGGAGAAGACAGATTTTAGACGCGGCGATGGAGACGCAGTCAGACCCGGAGGCGGACGAGATCAGGCTTCAGATCTGGAATTTGAGATATGCCAAAGCCAGAGAAAACGGAAAGAGCGGACGGGCAGATGGCTATCTGAAGCTGTGGATGGACCTGAAGATATCTGGCGGAGAATCCGCCGGGACGTTTTTCTGTGAAAAAAAAACGCAGAAGAGATTGGAAAGAGAGCTGGAAGAACTGGGATTTTTCCAGTTCTATGACCAGGGTGACCAGAGTCGGACGCTTCTTTTTCAGGAGTGTCTGCACACGGCGCGCCTGTATGTGAAGCTTTGCTTTTCAGATAGGAATTACACTTCGATGATTCTGGGCATGATGCCGATGAAAGAGGGCAGGGTACAGGATAAGGTGTCAAAGGATTTAAAAAAATTGTATGAAGATCTGCCTAAGGTGTTGGAAATACCAAAACCTTTGGAACTGATGTTGAGCGCGGCTAAGGAGGCTGAAAAAGAAGTATTAAAGAGAAGTCCAGAGGAGGAATAGCATGAAAGATTATGAAAAGAAGTACCAACTGTTGCGGGAAGAAAAGCTGGAAGATATTCACTCTACGGGCTACCTTCTTCAGCACGTGAAAAGCAAGGCGCATGTGCTGGTGATTGCCAATGACGATGAGAATAAGGTCTTCAATATTTCTTTCCGTACGCGTCCCTCAGACAGCACTGGTGTGGCGCATATTTTGGAGCACAGCGTGCTGTGCGGTTCTAAGAATTTTCCGCTGAAGGACCCCTTTGTGGAACTGGTTAAGGGGTCTTTGAATACATTTTTGAACGCGATGACTTATCCGGATAAGACCTGTTATCCTGTGGCGAGCTGTAATGACCAGGATTTCCAAAATCTTGTGCATGTCTATCTGGACGCGGTTTTTTCTCCGATGATCTATGAGCGCCCGGAGATCTTTCGCCAGGAGGGATGGAGTTATAAGCTGGAAAATCCGGAGGATGAGCTGACGTACAACGGTGTTGTCTACAATGAGATGAAAGGGGCGTTCTCTTCCTCAGATGAGGTGCTAGAGAGGAAGATCATGGATTCCCTGTTTCCAGACACGACCTATGGGTGGGAGTCTGGGGGAGACCCTGAACATATTCCAGAGCTTACCTATGAACAGTTTTTGGACTTTCACAAGACGTACTACCATCCGTCCAACAGCTTTATCTATTTTTATGGAAATATGGACTTTGAGGAGAAGCTGCGTTTCTTGGACGAGGAGTATCTGTCCAAATACGAGGAGCTGAAGGTAGACTCTGAAATTCCTCTTCAGAAAGAGTTTTCAGAGGTAAAAAGTCTGACGGAGAAGTATCCGATCGCGGAGAATGAGGAAGAGAGGGAAAATACCTATTTGTCGTTCAACCGTGTGGTGGGAACTGCTCTGGACGCAAAGCTGTGCACAGCTTTTGAGATTTTGGACTATGCCCTGCTGAGCGCGCCGGGAGCGCCGCTGAAAAAAGCGCTGCTGGACGCAAATATTGGAAAAGATATCTACGGTTCTTATGAGGAATGGAATTTACCAACCCTATTTTCGGTGATTGCGAAGTCTAGCGACCCTGAGAAGATGGAAGACTTTCAGCGCATCATCCGTGAGACCTTAGAGCAGATCGTCAGAGATGGAATTGACCCGAAATCGCTGGAGGCCGGAATTAATTTCTATGAATTCCGCTATTTGGAGGCGGACTATGCGTCATTTCCAAAAGGGTTGATTTATGGGCTGGATATCCTGGAGACCTGGCTGTATGAGCCGGGGCAGCCCTTTGACGCGGTTCAGAGGCGGGCCGTGTATGAAAGTTTGAAAGGGGAGACTCAGACAGGATATTTTGAAGGGCTGATACAGAAATATTTGTTGGACAATACCCATGGTTCTTCTTTGATGCTGGTGCCCCAAAAAGGGCTTACCCAGGAGAGAGATCACCGGACAGCAGAAAAATTGGCTGCCTATAAGGCGCAGCTTACGCAGGAAGAGATCGAGGATTTGGTGAGAAAAACCAGAGAACTCAAAGAGTACCAGGAAGCCCCGGAGCCGCCGGAGGCACTGAAATGTATACCAATGCTGTCCAGAACGGATATCGGAAGGGAAGCGGGACGCTTTTTCAATGAGGAGTGTTACGTGGAGGATACCCTGCTTTTGTGGCACGATATTCAGACGAATGGGATTGGATACTTGGATTTGCAATTTGATCTGGCGGGAATTTCTCAGGAGCTTCTGCCCTATGCCAGCCTGTTGAAAAATGTTTTGGGCTATGTGGACACGCAGAATTATACCTACGGAGAGCTCTTCAATGAGATCAACGCGGGAAGCGGGGGAATCAGCTGTGGGATTGAGGTTTATGAAAACAGCGAAGCTGTGCTGGGGTATCTGCCCATGTTCGGCGTGCGGGCCAAGGCACTGTACTCGCAGATTCCGTTTGTGTTCCAAATGATTCAGGAAATTTTGTTGGGCTCAAAGCTGGAGGATACCAAACGGCTCTATGAGATTATTGCTCAGGGAAAATCCAGAGGTGAGGCGAGTCTGGTCAGCAACGGGCATGGAACTGCTGTGCTCCGGGCTACCTCCTATGATTCACCGATGGCATGGTTCCAAGAGCAGATTGCGGGAATTTCTTATGTACATTTTTTGGAGGATTTAGAGAAGAACTTCGACCGGAAAAAGGAACAGATCGTGGAAAATCTGAAGCATCTTCTCATCCGTATTTTCCGCCCGGAAAGCTTAAAAGTAAGTTTTACAGCACCGGCTGACCAGAAAACGGTGGTGGCAGAACAGATTCGCAGCTTAAAGGAAAAACTTTACACAGAACCTGTGGAAAAACCAGGCTTCTCTGCTGCGTGTGCAAAGAAAAATGAAGGCTTTAAGACTGCGGGACAGGTTCAGTATGTGGCCCAGACGGGCAACTTTAAGAAAGCAGGTCTGGAATACACAGGGGCGCTGAGTATTCTGAAGGTGGCATTGAGCTATGAGTATCTGTGGATGAATGTCCGTGTGAAAGGCGGAGCCTATGGATGCATGAGTGGGTTTAAGCGAAATGGCGAGGGATATTTTGTCTCCTACCGCGACCCGAACCTGAAGAATACCTTAGAGATCTACCAGGGGATTCCAGCGTATATCCGCGGTTTTCAGTGCGATGAGAGAAATATGACCAAATATATTATCGGAACCATCAGCGCGAAGGATGCCCCGAAGACTCCCCAGATGAAAGGGGCTGTCTCTAGGACAGCTTACTATACCGGCACCACGCAGGAGATGGTGCAAAAAGAAAGAGAGCAGATCTTGGATGCCACGGTGGAGGATATTCAGGCCTTGGCGCCTATCGTAGAGGCAATTTTGTCACAGAATCAAATCTGTGTGGTGGGCAGTGAGGAAGCGATTGAGAGAGAAAAGACATCTTCCAGGAAGTAAAGCATCTGATATCGTAAAATACAAGGAGTATCTATGAAAGAGAACTATAAATCTGGTTTTGTGGCGCTGATCGGGCGGCCAAACGTGGGAAAATCTACGCTGATGAACCATCTGATCGGCCAAAAAATTGCAATCACCTCAAAAAAACCTCAGACTACCAGAAATCGCATTCAGACAGTGTACACCTCACCGGAAGGACAGGTGGTATTTTTGGACACGCCGGGCATACACAAGGCGAAAAATAAGCTGGGTGAGTATATGGTCCAGGTGGCAGAGCGGACCCTCAAAGAGGTGGACGTGATTTTATGGCTGGTGGAACCGACGACTTTCGTGGGAGCGGGGGAGCGCCATATTGCTCAGCAGCTTCAGGAGCTGCACCTTCCTGTGATACTGATTATCAATAAAGTAGATACCGTGGAAAAAGGAGAGATTTTACAGGCTATCGATGTCTACCGAAGGCTCTATGAGTTTGATGAGATTATTCCAATTTCGGCTCTTCGGCATAAGAACACAGGGGATATCATGAACTGTATTTTTAAGTATCTTCCCTATGGACCGCAGTACTATGATGAGGACACAGTGACAGATCAGCCCGTGCGCCAGATCGCTGCAGAGATTATCCGTGAGAAATCTCTGCACGCGCTGGACGCGGAGATTCCCCACGGAATCGCCGTCGCCATTGACCGAATGAAAAAGAGAGGCAATGGGAATCTGATTGACATCGACGCGACGATTATCTGTGAGAAAGATTCTCATAAGGGTATCATTATCGGAAAGCAGGGAGCGATGCTGAAGAAGATCGGCAGCAACGCCCGCTATGAATTGGAGAAAATGCTGGACAGCAAGGTGAATTTGAAACTCTGGGTAAAGGTAAAGAAAGATTGGCGTGACAGTGATTTTCTGATTAAGAATTTTGGGTATGACAAAAAAGAACTTTAGGCGTCCTTTTGTCTGTGGAAAGAGGAAGTTATGAGCGATTTGGTGACAGTGCAGGGGATGGTAATCTCGGCGATTCCGGTGGGAGAGTATGACAAACGCCTGGTTTTGCTGACGAAGGAGAGAGGGAAGATCTCGGCCTTTGCCAAGGGAGCTAGAAGACCGAACAGTCCGTTGCTGGCGGCCGCGAATCCGTTCGTTCTGGGAAGCTTTACCCTGTATGAAGGCAGAAGCAGCTACACGGTGAATCAGGCCGCTCCCAGTCATTATTTCACAGAACTGGCCCAGGAACAGCCGGGAATCTATTTTGGATTTTATTTTCTGGAGCTGGCGGATTACTATGGAAGAGAAGGTGTGGATGCCCACGAGACGGTGAATTTACTCTATGTAAGTCTGAAAGCGCTGCTGAATCCGAAGATTCCTGATGAGTTGGTCCGAAGTATCTATGAATTTCGGCTACTGGTCATTCAAGGGGAGTATCCGCAGATTTTTCAGTGTGTCAGCTGCGGCGGGGAGGAAGAACTTACGTATTTTTCCCAGAGTCTTCACGGGATGGTGTGTCATAACTGCCGCCAGACAGCTTCGGATTTGATTTATGTGGACGAGAGTGTCCGGTATACGCTCCAGTATATCGCCGCGGTGCCTTTGGCAAAGCTGTATACTTTTACCGTCAGCGACAAGGTACAAAGGGCGCTGGGAAGGCTGGTACATACTTATGTACAGAGAAATACAGAGAAGAGATTTAAGAGCCTGGAGATTCTAAAGCTGATGAGTCAGATGGACTGAGGCTGCGAATTCTGGATAGGCAGTGGGCAGGCCCCTTGAGGATGGATGCTTCAAGGGGCTATTTGACTCTTGAAAAAGTAACTGTGGAACGGTATAATTTTAGGCATGTAAGGCAGGAAAATGTAACTATTCAGCCAGTAAGCTCAGATTCGCAGCTGCCGCTGCTTTTTGCCGCATACGCGTCAGAATCTTCGCTTATGGCTAAGCGCCATATGCCTGATAAGCCCAAACATCCTCCACAAGCGAGCTTGTTTTGGATGTTTGTTCTCATCAGGCGCATGGCTGAATAGTTGCAGGAAACCTGCGAGTAAGAAAAATATTAGGAGAATTCAGACTATGGAAAAGACGATGGAAAAGATTGTGGCTCTGGCGAAAGCGAGAGGATTTGTGTAC
>ENA-OQCB01001232-OQCB01001232.1-human-gut-metagenome-genome-assembly--contig:-NODE-1232-length-10242-cov-2.792981_pt1 | contig 10242 bp, 12 predicted proteins | sample MGYA00242493_ERZ504568 | MGnify/ENA primary metagenome ERZ504568 (study PRJEB26092, sample SAMD00036229) | human gut metagenome | host: Homo sapiens | study: EMG produced TPA metagenomics assembly of...
GCAGCAAGGGTACTTGGTTGTAGCGGCGCGATGTAGTAAGCTTACCCACCTGCCTCTTTAGCTCAGTTGGCCAGAGCACGTGATTTGTAATCTCGGGGTCGTTGGTTCGAATCCGACAAGAGGCTCAAAATAAATGGACAATTGACAATTGACAATTAAGAAAAATATTTAATTGCGATTGTCAATTGTCCTTTTTTTATTTTCAATTGTTAATTATCTGTTAATCGTTCGTTAATTGTCAATTGTCAGTTGCCAATTGTCAATTCTAAGCATTGTATATTCTCACAAAAGGATTAATTTTGCTGATGAGAACATTAAAAAAACAGCATTATCATGGAAGAGAATAAAGGTTTACTGTTGAAGTGCGCGATGTCTTATGGCCTGGCTATGGGCATCTATTGGGTGATAAAATATCTGTTCCTTATTTTCGGAATTCCATCCCCTCGCTCATCTTTATTTATGAAGGCCTAAGCCTTGCCGTTCCTTTCATAGCCTACTACCTGACCAAGCGTTACCGGCAGGACATAGGAGGAAGCATCAGTTTCTTCCATGCATGGCGGTTCGGAATCATGCTGTACTTCTTTGCTGCCTTGATCGTTTCGATCGAGCATTTCATATTCTTTCAGTTTATCGCTCCGCCCGATTTCCTGAGCAATACGATTACACAAGCTATAGTAGCGCTGAAGAACGCAGGCTTCAACAGCGAAGTGATCGAGACCATCAGCCGGACCAACTTCACTCCCATCCACATGGCTATTCAACAGATTTTCAATAATATATTTTACGGAATCATATTATCCATACCGGTAGCAGCACTGGTTTGCCGAGGTCGAACAGCAAGCCCTGTGCCCGAAGAAAAATAAGAAGAAAATAAAAACAAATAATGGACATATCAGTAGTTATACCACTGTACAATGAAGCCGAGTCTCTTCCAGAATTGTTTGCATGGATAGAGCGGGTGATGAAAGAACATAATTTCAGTTACGAAGTAATTTTTATCAATGACGGAAGCACGGACAACTCCTGGGAAGTGATCGAAGCCCTTAAAAGCAAGAACCCGGAAGTAGTACACGCGGTCAAGTTCCGTCGTAATTACGGCAAATCCCCCGGTCTGAACTGTGGTTTCCAACGGGCAAAGGGAGATGTGGTCATCACGATGGACGCTGACCTGCAGGACAGCCCTGACGAGATTCCCGAACTGTACAGGATGATCACCGAAGACGGTTATGACCTCGTGTCCGGTTGGAAGAAAAAGCGCTACGACCCGCTGTCGAAAACCATCCCGACCAAGCTGTTCAACGCTACGGCACGCAAATTCTCCGGCATTACGAACCTGCACGACTTCAACTGCGGGCTGAAGGCTTACAAAAACATCGTAATCAAGAACATCGAAATCTATAACGATATGCACCGCTACATTCCCTATCTTGCCAAGATAGCAGGATTCAGCAAGATTGGCGAAAAGGTGGTGCAACACCAAGCACGCAAGTACGGAACGACAAAGTTCGGACTGAACCGCTTTGTAAACGGTTACCTGGACCTGATCACCCTCTGGTTCACCTCCAAATTCGGCAAGAAGCCGATGCATTTCTTCGGATTATGGGGAAGCGTGATGTTTTTCATCGGTTTCATCGCACTGGTCATTGTGTTGAGCGCGAAACTGATTTCCATCTGTACGGGAGATTTGCGACCACTGGTCACCAACTCACCCTACTTCTATGTTTCGCTGACAGCCATGATCCTCGGAACGCAGATGTTCCTCGCGGGATTCATCGGAGAACTGATTTCAAGAGATTCACCTAACCGGAACAAATATAAAATCGAAACGGAATTATGAACCTGTTGGAACTGGCACAGAAACGTTGTTCGGTACGCAAGTACGCGTCCTTCCCGGTAGAAGACGAGAAATTGGCATATATCCTGGAAGCCGGACGTATGGCCCCATCGGCAGTCAACTTCCAGCCTTGGTATTTCATCATAATCCGACAAGAAGCAGGAAGGACAAAAATCCAGGAATGCTATGCACGCGAATGGTTCCGGTCCGCACCGCTCTATATTCTTATCTGCGGCGACCACAGCCAGTCATGGAAACGTTCTTCGGATCAGAAAGATCATATGGACATCGATGTGGCAATCGCCACGGAACATATCAGCTTAGCAGCCGCTGAACAAGGTCTGGGCAGCTGCTGGGTTTGTAACTTTGACACGGATCTATGCCGGAAGCATTTCAATTTACCAGAAACAATAGAACCGGCGATTATACTCACGATAGGTTATCCGGAAAGTCCGGACCTTTTCGAACAGACTCCCAAAAAACGGAAAGCGTTGGAGGAGATCATCAAGGAAGAAACATTTTAGTGTAATATGTCATTTTTAGAAATAGTGTTACTGGCAGTGGGATTGTCAATGGACAGTCTCGCAGTTTCTGTCACCGGCGGAGCTCTCATACAAAACTACAGACATCACCACATGCTGAAGATCGGCTGCGTGATGGGGGTTTTTCAAGCAGGGATGACCATAGCGGGCTACCTGGCGGGGATGAGCTTCAAGAAATACATCACGGCATTCGATCATTGGATCGCTTTCCTTCTGTTACTTTACCTCGGAGGCAAAATGATATACGAAAGCACCCAGGAGCAGGAGGAGGATTGCAGAACGAATCCTCTGTGCTACAAGACTCTGTGCGGATTAGGCATTGCGACAAGTATCGATGCACTGGCAGTCGGCATATCGCTAGCCTGCATCGAATCGGCCATTGCGCTGGAAGCCCTGACAATAGGGATCGTCACCTTCTTGCTTTCGGCTTTCGGAGTTTACTTCGGAAACCACTTCGGCCGCAAGATCGATCTCAAACTGGACCTGATCGGCGGATTGATCCTAATCGGCATCGGGACCAAGATTCTGATTGAGCATCTTTATTTTAACGGATAAATTATCATTTTCACCTTCACATATTCTCAAACAACTATAAACCAGTTGTTTCCTGTGAGCCCGGTGAATGCACCTCAAGGTTCTTCCCCACTATATAAATCGAAGCTCGTGCTGCACCGAGATAGTCGATCTTACCCGTCTCTCGAAGCTCCTTGAGGCGGCGGTTCGCCGTGGTACGGGTAAAACCGTAAAGTGTTTGAAAACCAATACGAGTTATATGGTCATGCGTAGCAAAATAACCAGCAAGAAGCGCATCGAGCCGTTCGCCCGCCACAAGTCCGCTCGAATGGTTCTTACGCGGAGCCCGTTCGAAGCGTGCTATCCTAAGACGTTTCCTCAACTCGGCTTCTGACCGAAAAGCAACCGCTTGAAACGTATCGATTCCGCCCTTATTTCCTTCGTAGATTGTATCGGCGGACATTCAAGCGTGATTTGCAAATACCCCAACCCTTCGATATGAATACGGTTTCCATCTTTCAGCTCTTCGATGACGACATCACTGAGCGAAGAAAGGACAGCCTTCACATCGGCCGGCGTCACCGTACAACGACTATGTATCCGCTGTGCCAGTTTATTCGTGTCGACAGTTCCATAAGGAACCACCCGTGCATGGTAGCGCACCCGTTTCTTGCTATCCTTTGGAGAAGGGTTCTTATAAAAATCATATTGTACAGCCATATTCATCTGAATTTAGTCATGTTCTAATCCTGCAGCAGGCAGTTTTTAATCTTTCCACAAGCGTGAAACGTACTTTCCACACCTGTGGGCCATATTTTCCACATTTGTGAACGAGGGGGGTGCATTCATAACGTCCATCATCCAAACAATAATCTCTTCCAAATGCTTACCCAATGGATATCGTTAATGATTCGGTAACTGGTAGATTTGAGAGATATTGTTTGGAGAGGACTTAGAATTCAGCCCCTTTTTAATAACCATAGCAAATATGTTTATTCGCACAACAATGCGTAAGCACACCACAACAGCGGAGCCTGCCCATGATAATCTCCCGTAATACGGGGGCGATCATAATAATATTGAAGATCGTTTTTCTTGTTCGTACCAACACAAACCTCTTCTACATCTCCCTCTTTATTAATATAGGGGACTAAAGCAATCCAAGCCTTCCGTGCCGCCGGACCATACTCGGCAGCATCCAGCCAGCCTTTTTTCACTCCCATTATCATTGCATAGGCGAACATTGCGGAACCGGATGTTTCTGGCCAGCAATCGGCTTTATCCACCAACTGATTCCACATGCCACTTTTACTCTGATAATCTTTCAAGCTCTTCATCATAAGACGATAACCTTCCAAAATACGGGTACGATCGGGATTATCCTTCGGAGTGGACAATAGGAGTTCCGCCATACCAGCTGCCATCCAACCATTTCCTCTGGCCCAGAAATAAGGGACATCGGGGGCATGATAGAACAGGCCGTTAGGACGCTGCAATTCATCCAGATAAACAACCATTTCTTTGGCCGCCCGATCAATATACTCACGTTTTCCTGTTGCATGATAGGCTTGTGCCTGTACAATCGTAATCATAAACATATCATCGATCCATAAACGGGTTTGCCAAGACAAGCCTTTATCCGCCCAAACTTTTTCTTCCGGTGTTGCTCCTTCAGGTAATGTCCATTGCGTATCGGCATACGGCATACCGAGTTCGAAATATTTTTTTATCCTTTGTTATCTTATAAAATTCCAATGGGAGACATCCGAACATATTCAGGTCTACATGGTTCATAATCGGTTGATATGACTTCTCTGTGGTAAAAAGCAAATCGAATCGATCCTGTAATTGCTTGATCAACTTTTTATCCCCGACCACTTCAGCATATCTCAATGCTCCATACCAGGTACAGACCTCTGCATAATGAATCCATTTGCCTCCATGCAGCATATGTTTGGAAGGAATGAAACGCTGCCCTAAAATTGCCCCGACTTTTTGGGGAGAACACTCGTCCGGTAAATCTTTAAAATGGTCTTTTTGTGCACCTGCCGATTGTGCCAGACACATAAACAGGCACATGATTGAGAAAAATTAACAAAATACTTCATGGTTTAAATTTTAAATTAGAAATCAATGGTCTGAGAATTAGTTACAAATATAGAATATTCTGCTTAAATAGCAAATCAACGAATCAAGAGGCAATATGGGTAGAGTCTATATGGACTGTTAATTATCCATATTCGCCTTCTTCACGAGCAGATAGAATAATCATTTAACCGTATCCCGAAATTTACAATAACCTCAATTTGGAGCTTTTTCTATTTCGCTTCCAAATACAGATCATTTTGGTTTGACATTTTTACACTGTTAATCCTGTTTTACCGACAATCGAAAATACGGAGTCGGCAGATAATGGATATATACAGTTTTTATGACAAAGAAAAGAGAGAAAAAACGACATTCCAGGAAACCTGAATTATTGGAGAATGGCTTATAGCAAAAAAATCAGGGGACGGATCCGAATATCTAAAACGTATTTCCGAGCTTCATTGTGACTACGACCGTCTTCGTTATGATAAAGACCGTCTTCATCATAACGAAGTTCATCTTCATACAAAATGAAGACGATCGTCGTAGAAACAAAGACGGTCGTCTTCACAACAAACTGTACACCTCATACCGAAAAACTACTTTTTTAAGAGCAAAAGCTGAATTTCAGTACTGTTTATAAAGGATGTATAACATTGTAAAATAATCAATATTAGACAAGAACCTCGAATAAATGAATATCCAAATTAAGAAAACAACAAATACTACAGGAATCCCTCTCTTTTCAAAAAATCATCCGTTAACTTCCGGACCTTATAATAATCTTCCGTCAGCGGCTTTCTATATAAAAAGATCGGATGACCGGCACCTTCAAAGAGATGGAGTTCGCAATCCACTCCTTTTTGCAAAAGTTTATCCTGATAGGATCTGATCGTTTCGACCGATACGATCGGATCTTTCGTTCCGAGCAATATCAGAGTGGAGGGAGTTGCTTCCGATACATGATGGATCGGTGAAATTTTTTCGAAATCTCTTTTGATTTACTGGAAACCATAACCTCTCGAACCATATCTACAACCGGATAATATAACACGGAAAGGTTCGGCCTGTAATTAACAGCCTCATCACTTCCGATCGTTCCGAGTGCGGCAGCCAATGACCTCCGGCAGAACCACCCGCTACAGCAATCTTATCCGGATCAAGCTGATAGTCCGAAGCATGGCTACGCAACCAGCATATCGCATCTTTGGCATCCTCAAAACTATCGAACGGAGTAGAATGATGCAGATATTCTATCCGGTAATCAACCGATACGGCAACCATTCCTTTTGGAAGCATAATAAGCACATTTCACGATAAAACTGAAGCGGGGTACCTAACTTCCAACCTCCTCCGAAGAAATATACAATAACCGGCCTTTTTTCCCCTGCCATGCATATTCCGAGGCCTTCGAAGATGTGAAGTGCCAAGGAATCCCCATTTTCCAATGTCTTATACCGGACGATATCAGGAGAGAATACTGTTTCCGATGAAGCCAGTACTTTTTTCAAGGCCTCGAACCAGACAGTCGCCATCTTCTCCGCACCAGCCTTATTCGGATGTACTTTATCGTGCACCGTATAGTCTTGCCAGTTAAAGTCTTGAGCCTGATTGACCAAAAAGACTTGTCCTGAGTTTAATCCGGCAACCATTTCCGCTATCTTCTCGTTCAATTCCGGAATATACGAATATTTAGGTAATTTGCCGCTTGGTATTACCTGGGCGATTAAAATACGAACATTCGGATTGATCGCCCGTATTTTGTTGATAATAGACTTATAGGAAGCAATCATTCCGGAAACAGGTTTCTCTTCCACAAAATGGTTATGACCGGCATGGAGCAATACGATATCTGACGGATAAAGCCGGTAGATACTGTCGATCTTCGATTCTAAAAACTCCACATTCTTACCGCTGAAACCACAATGATTAAGCGTCCCGATCCGGCATTTACTCTCACGAGGACCGATAAAATCAAACTGATACCCGGCTGTAAACAATTTCTCCCAAAGCGGATACAAATAGCAAGTGAAGAAATCCGCTCCTTCCGTAATGGAATCACCTAACCCCATCAGGGTAAACCGTTCCTGTTTTTTCTCCTGTCCTGTAGTAGTGACGGAACAGCATAATAAAGAAAATAATAACAGATACAAATAAAGAGCTTTACGTTTCATGATTTTTGGACTTGCAATATTTTATGGGCATATATTAAAAAGAGAGGTGTCAAAATGTACTTGCCCCATATCAAGCACAGAAACAAGACAATTTTGGCACCCACCCATACTTTTACATTTATTGAACAACCGGTTTGTCTTTCAATATACCACCTTCGTTATAACGCTGGTTGTTCGGCAGTCCTTTCTTATTCACACCTTCCTTCATCAATGTTTTCAAGTCTTCCAGATGAGAACGGTAAACACCACGAGGTGTCACATCATATTTCTTACACAATGATGCAGCCATACCTACTACCTCTCCCATCATTCCTGTCGTACGCATCACACGGACCGTTCCCAATGCCACGTGGGTCACACTAATATTACGGCCAGCCATAAACAGGTTCTCCACATTACGCGAATACAGACAACGATATGGAACAGCATACGGATGGATCAGGATATGCTTCGTCACAGCTTTGAACTCATTGCCCGGAAAATGTTCACTGTTTTTCGGGTCCTGCCAATGCAAATCGATACTCCATGTCGTAGCGAAAGAGGCATCTTCATGGGACACGTTTTTCGTGATATCGTCTTCCTTTAAGATATAATCACCCATCAGACGACGAGATTCACGCTTGCCGGCTACATAAGCAACCCAACCTAATTTTCGGTTCTTATACTGGTCATTTTCCTTCATACGGTTTTTCAGATAACTCCAGTTTGAATAGACAACCAGCATTCCATAATCACGGATACGTTCGAAGTCCTTGATCTGGTCGAAGTTCATACCTGTCTCCCACGTCCATTCTCCCATCATCACCTTTTCACAATTCTTGTCGTTGAACTCCACTCCATAGCTAAACTCCGGGAAAGGACTCGATTTCTTGTTATCCACAGAGTACCACTGTACGGAAGAGCCCATTGTCAACTTGTCTGCTTTCTCCGGAGCGATGCTCTCACCATATTCGTCACGACCTTCACGCCCCATACGGTAATCAGCCCCAGCTAAGTAACCGATCGTCCCGTCTCCCGTCACAATCGGAAAACAAAGGTGCCTCGAATTTTAATTCTTTACCGTTCTCGATGTGTTTGACAACAACCGATGTGATCTTATCGCCTTCCTTTGTCACTCCTATCGCGCGATAGTTCAGGAAAAGGGACACATTTTTCTCACCTGCCAACCAATCCATTTTCTTCTGATCTTCATAATATTCTGCCGGTTGCGCATTTCCTCCCTTTTCCGGACCAAATTCTTTCTGCAGACCACCAAGTTCCTTATAAGTTCCTTCTTCGATACGGCCTCCTAAATGAACACGTATCTCCGAGCTGTTATTTCCGCCTACCACAGGACGGTCATTGATCAAAGCCACCTTACAACCCAGACGGCCAGCCGACACTGCGGCACTCATCCCTGCTATACCGGCTCCCACGACTACAAGATCATATTCGCCGGCAACCGGTGCTTCATCCGGCAATCCCAATGCTTGACGACGGAATGCTTCCAGCTCCTTTATATCCGACGGAGGCATCTTGCCTGCTTCCGTAGTAAAGTAGATCGCATCACAACGACCGTCAAATCCCGTCAAATCATGCAACTTGATTACTGTTTTCAGATTCTTGACAGATACCTTTCCAGCTATCTGCCACATCCAGGCAGAACCCTCCGCTCCCAATGGAGAAGTCATCTTCTTTCCTCCGACAGACAAACTGAATTTACCGGGACCTTCCCCTTTTTTCCATGGGGAAGTCCAGTTATAGGTCCGAACATATACATAATATTCTCCTTTTTCTGGAAACGTGACTTCCGTAGATGCATCATCGACGGGTACACCCATCCCATGCGCCAAAAGGTAAGGAGACCCCATTAAATCCATAAACTGCTGGTCAACCTTCCAACCTCCTTTGTTACTAAAACTTTCGGCTTCGACAAAAAGGTCTGCCGCTCGGACACTTCCCAAACTTAACAAAAATAATAATGATAAAATTACACGAGTCTTCATGATATTAATATTTTTAAATTAACTAAAACAACAGAAAACACAACACTCCTTAAATTTTCTATTTTGCAAAAATAGAACTAATTATAAATAAACCATGCTGTTGCTTTACAATTTTTATTTGCGGTTACACGTACCCATCGAGCAGAAAAGCTCTCAGGAAACTCATAATGCATATATTCACCCGAACCAACAATCTTGGTTTCATAAACCTTAAACTGCCCATTGCCTACAACGTCTACTTCTATTTTAAAAGAAACAGCCTCATTAGAATCATGCCACAGATGAAGAGATTTCTGATCAAATCCATACATCAAAAAAGGATCAGACGGGACATTGGCTATAACTTCATCATCAGACCAAACCCCTCCTTCACCAGAGGGTTTTCCCCACGACCACAAATCGTCTGTTTTACCAAACCATAATCCAGCCTGAGGCTGACCAGCCAAAGGATTTCCATCAGCAGAACCAAACTTCATTGGTGTCGCCTGATTTCCTCCCATCACCAACATGCCTCTCCAAGAGCAATAGTCTGGAATTACACGCAAATGCGAACAAACCGGACGAATAGCCCATAGCTGATCGGCATATAGATGAAATCCTATTTCATAAAATAATCCATGACAATCCATCATTGCACGTTCCGTTTCGATTTCACGAATACGCAGCCACTCCGTACAACTCGTCTCATCGAATGTCTTACTGGATTTTTGGCAAACGATATCTTTTCCACTTTTTTCGTATTCGGGAAAAACACACTCATTACAGCAGATGCATTGTCCCAACCTGTTGCCAAAATTGGTGCCCCAAAATGAGAAGAGCTCCATACTTCCGTATACGACTTCTCTTCTATTATTTTCCAAACTTTACCATCCCACTCTGCTAAACGACCTGCTTTCCAATCCTTATTATAATCTTTTGTAGAATAACTATTGTTACACACGACAACCTTACCATGCCTCGTAAAACCAGATTTAAAATGAGGTTTTGACCCTTTCGGTTCTTTCAACTCATCATAAAGGTTAAACAATAATTTGGTATCTAAGGTATTTACATCCACTTCAAAAATTGACCCTCCATAGCCAGAAAATAAACTTTATTCTCTGGAT
>ENA-OQCB01001234-OQCB01001234.1-human-gut-metagenome-genome-assembly--contig:-NODE-1234-length-10225-cov-4.850862_pt1 | contig 10225 bp, 17 predicted proteins | sample MGYA00242493_ERZ504568 | MGnify/ENA primary metagenome ERZ504568 (study PRJEB26092, sample SAMD00036229) | human gut metagenome | host: Homo sapiens | study: EMG produced TPA metagenomics assembly of...
CATCAACTACCGGAATCAATCAAGTGGTGGATGTGGACAATTATCGTGAAATATTGCTATGTGCTACTCACAGTAGTAATGGTACAATATATAATGCAGCCATGATACCAATAGGATTATTTAAATCCACATCAGCAGGAAGCATGTTCAGATGCTCAGGAGGCTCGTTTTTCGCCCAATGTTATACTGCTAATGGTTCAATAACAGCTAGTGTTAATGTGGACGGATATTGTGCAAAAATCTATGGTATCAAATGATTATTTTTAATAAGACATACTCTGCATGGACAATTTAAATTATTAGTATCAGCAGTATACATATAAACACCATCAATCTTCAGATATGTGTTGATATTAGAATTTTGATACTTATATGAGTCTCCTTGTTTAATCGCTGCAATTAAAGTACTATTGTTCCAAGTATACCCAGATGGAAAACTACAGACCTTGACAGTTTGATTTGTTGTCGCTGGAGAGGTCGCATCTATAACAGTTATTAATCCAGCTAAATTGCTACATCTAATAAAAATTTGTGACAAAAATAAATCTGTCATGCTATAAATTTTATAATTATTCTTGATTTATACATTATTTTAGGTATTACATTATGTTGTTTTATATGAAGTTTGGGATTTTATAAAGATGCTTTTCTGAATCCGGATTTGATTCTTTCTGAAGATGTCTTTGCATAGATACGCGTAGTTTCGATTTTTGTATGACCCAATAAGTCCTGCACAACATCGATATCTGTATGTTCTAATAGATGGCTGGCAGTAGTATGTCTAATTATATGGGGTGTTACAGGCCTTCCTATTCCAGCACGTATGCCAAGCTCCTTTATTCTATTTTCAAGAGAGCACTTACCCAATGATTTATGACTCTTATTTTCACTTACAAATACGCCGGGACTATCATCCTCTCTTTTATCGAGATATAACTTTAAACTTAAATGCGCTCGCGGTGTAAGTAGAACAAATCGTTCCTTATCCCCCTTTCCACATACTTTGATTTGTTCCCTATCGAAATCAATATCATCTATTCTCATATTTGCAACTTCGCTAACTCGACAGCCTGTACTATAAAATATTTCAAATAAAGCCTCATCAAAGTCTGTTTTACACGCTCGCCGCATTAATTCAACTTCCATATGCGACAATGGTTCTCGAACTTTTTGTTTATATTTAATTGGCTCAACAGCAGCGGCGGGATTTTCTTTAATATAACCATTTTGATGAAGAAATTGATAGAAACTACAGATTATAAGGCGCTTTGAATCTTTGGTACGATCTGAAATATTATTGATTTTTGCGTATTCGTTGAGAAATATACGTATATCATCCGAAACGACATCTTTAACGTCTTTATCCAGCCACGCTACAAATGCGTTTAGTAGATATCTATATTGGCGTATTGTATCTTCAGATAAGCCCCGGAATTCTTTCCTTAGTATAAAAGCGTCTAATTCAGGACATCGTTTGATCGTTTGTATCGCTATTTCGGTACACATTCGCTGAATTTGATAACTTCGCATTACGTAGCTTATTGCCTGGTCTACCATCATCAGCATCTCACTATTAAATGTTTCATTGTTTTGTAACTGCATAATAACTTCGTTCTTAAATTCTTCCATATAATTCCATCCTCCTGATTTTTGTTGCGCAAAAGGAGGCTGTCTAGTATAATAATTATAGACAGCGCTTTTGCGTTGTGGTGAGAGAGTAGATCTATGCTTTGCGAGGGCGGTGATTTACTCTCTTTTCTGTTACTATATCATAATAACAGAACACATGTTCTTTTGCAAGGGATAGAGGGGGTGCGAAAAAAGTCTTTATATATAGCAAGATGTGCTTGAACAATAAACTATTAGAATAATTAGCTGAAAATAATTTTGGGAGTATTGACATCTATTTTTATACTAAATAGCAATTTAGAAAACAAACTAAAAGATGCAATAACTGAATCAGATTTTGAATTTATCGACGTAGGTACTCTAAACAATTTTGCACACGGAAGCGCAGTGAGGTGTGGGAAATTAGTAATAGTCTGTTTTAATGTGGACGGAACTACAAGCACACCTGGACAGGGTACATTTTTTATCTTACCAGAAAACTTTAGACCGTCTGAAAATAAATATGGCAATGGAGTGTTTGCAAGTTCCAGCACTACAGATGTTAACCTTACCAACGCCCATTATATGTAGATACATTAGGTAATGTTTGCAATCAATCAACTGCTGCTGTATATCGTGGTGGCGGAACTATTGCATATATCAAATGATTATTTTAGTTAGCTGTCGGTTGTCTTAGTATATGTCAAAGTTATCCAAATACTGCGTATACTTGTGTTTGTCCCCTTGCGAATTGCGAATTTTACATCCGCGTTTTCCACAATTAAAAAGGCTCCGACATTATTTACTGCATCATTATGTACATAAGGGATACAGTAAACATCAGTATTACTACGCCCCATACACCACGTATGTGCATAGTCAATCATAGCAACCTCTACTCCGGATAGCCCTAATGATATATTATAAGACTGCGTACCAGCAGCTATATCAACGGTTGGGTGGAAGCATTGTCGGTATAGCGGTTTACCCATCCATGTACCGATTTGTCTTTCCGCTTCAGAAAAGTGTTCGCCTAAATTGCTATTTAGTTCACGAATGCTGGTAGAATTATTATCTGTCTTTTCATTGACTTTTCTGACAGCATTAGCTGTGGCCCATAACTCTGTCGAAGTTGAATCGACGCCATCGTATTTATCTGTTTTACTTAATTTTGTATTGACAAGTATTTGAAGTCCTTGAGCTACTGTTTTTGCATCTGTATTACCGAATAGGTTTGTAACTGATTTTACATTTCCAACTAAGTTCTCAAGATATGTAAACTTTTTTTGATTTTCCGAAAAACACCTTAACTGTTTCACCAGCGGATAAAACCGGGTTTTCATCGGAATCGGTTGGGATGGTAGACACCTTCATCTCATCAGCATTTTCACCATCTATGGCAATGGGTAGGCTTTTGGCAGCAGTGATACCATCACCGAATTTCGTACTATATAAGAGTAGGGAAAGAACCCCTATTCTTATTTTTTTTGTTATGATGAGTCTGATTGGTTAACGGCCTAAATGTGGGACATAGCTCCCGAAATTAAAAGTGTTAACCATCACTCATTATCACTAATTCGATTAAGCAAGTTGGGATTCGCTTCCGGGTAACTAACGAAAATGAATTGATAACTGAGTGCTGGACCCAATCATACTAATTCACAAAGGAGGAACCCCGTATGTTAGCTGTAGGTATTGATGTATCTAAATCCAAAAGCACTGTCGCAATTATTCGCTCTGATGGGACTGTTCTGTCAAAGCCACATGACTTTTCACATACTATCAGCGATATTACTCAACTCACAGCCTTAATTCATTCATACCAAGAAGAGACTAAAGTCGCTTTGGAATCAACTGGACATTACCACTATCCCATCCTTAAAGCTCTGCTTGAAGCAGGATTCACCGTATTCGTGATTAATCCATTCCTGGTTAAAAAGTTTATGGACAACAGTATCAGAAAAGGAAAGACTGATAAAAAGGATGCTGTCCGCATTGCACATTTTGTGTTAGAAAAGTCATATCAGTTAAGGCCTTACAGCCCTACCGACCAAAAGTATGAGGACCTAAAATTTCTGTCCAGACAATACAGTCAAAGCGTTTCTATGAAAGTCAAAGCCAGAGTCCAACTCTCCAATCTGTTAGATGAAATCATGCCTGGTATTCAAAATATCATTCCTATCTCATCCAGATACCTGGAAAACACGCTTTTCTTCGACTTCGTAGAAAAATACCAGAGCTATGAAAAAATCTCTCAGATGGGTGAAAAACGGTTTGTAAATAGTTACATCGCTTTTGCCCAAAAACACCGATGTAGGGGTTCTCAAAAGAAAGCTCTTGCGATTTATCAAGCCGCCTCTGATGGCATTATCACCCGCAGCCCCGATGTTACCACTTCTCTTGCGTTATCTCAGTGCCTGTTAATGTTAAAGCAAGCCAGCTCCTCAGCCGATTTGATACTGCGACAAATGCAGTCTATCGCTTATACAATGCCAGAGTATTCCATTGTCCGTTCCATGTATGGCGTTGGAGACCGCCTGGCCCCTATCCTGATTGCCGAGATTGGAGATGTACGGAGGTTTACCAGTGCTAAAGCACTTAATGCTTACGCCGGTAATGATGCACCTCCTTATCAGTCTGGGCAATTCGAAGGGACCAATCGGCATATATCAAAACGTGGCTCAGCCTACTTGCGTAAAGCCTGCTATGAGGTCATGCACTCACTCAAGGTACATAAGCCCGAGAATGACCCTGTTTACCAGTTCATCATCAAGAAAGAATCTGAAGGTAAGCACAAGACTGTAGCCAAAATGGCTGGTGTTAATAAGTTTTTGAGAATTTACTATGCAAGAGTGATGGAGCTTTATAAATAACCTACACTTCTTTTTTATCACCTACTGTGGTGTTTATTAAAGTTACCCTTTTTTACGATCCAATTTTTTTCAAAAATTGCTTGACATTTATTAGCAAGTTTTAATTATGTTCAAGATGTAACGTCACATAATGCCCATCACCGGTTATATCCTCGATAATATACTCACTCAGATTTCCATTGTCATTAATTTTAATAACATCTCCCAGTTGATAATATTGTTTATATTTCTCCAGCTTTACTAAAATGCTCGTTAAATATATCATCTGGGATGAAAAGCAGTATGCCCTCATACTTGATGGATGTATACCCATGTGGTACAGAGTAATATGGGGCAATCTCAAATTCTGTACCGACCTCATTAATCATTAATCCATTTATAGATAACTCGGTTATCATTACCCATTTTTCGCCTTCATTTCCGTACATAATTCACCTGCTTTCTACGGAATATCCTAATCTACTGAATAACACAAATACTCAATAGATAAACTCACGCCCATTTCCCTGCCACACTTTGGACACTCCACGACACCAGCGTCCATATTTGAGTTGCAAGCCTGCTTACCATCAAAAACGTGATGGCAATAGATGCACTCACAATCATCAATCCTCTGTGTATTGTCTGGCATATCTTCACCTCTTTTTTTCTTAAAACCTTAATTTTCTTCATGAATAAAAGCTATCGGATGTAGTATACTAGCCTCTATTCTTTTTGCTTCCTCTATGGCTTCGTTAATTGTTGAGCACTCGTCTCTTGTTCCCATCTCTGTAGTTACTATAAACATTTTAGTCTCCTCCTTCCTAAATGCTACTAATCTTCTTCTCGTTCTAAATCCAAAACAGCCACACCATCACTGTATCCTACGTCAGCAAGACCATTAACACTATATTTTTCCATGGTCAATCCCCAACCTATGCTCGGATATAAATGGATTGCCTTAACCTCAAATTCTGGATTCTCCAACAACTTTTCTGCCAATTCTTTCGCTTTCATGTATTCCTCCAAATCCTAATCTAACAGATTCACTTGTAGGTTGCCGCAATGGGGACAATAATATATTTTCCCTACATATCTTCGTTTTCCAACATCAGTTCCTTCGGAAACATCATAGATTTCTGATGTGGAATAAATAGTGTTGTCAGTATATGCTGCGCGCCTCATCTCGACTTTGCAATAATTACACTTCATTTTTTATCCTCCAAAGTTTTAATAATAGCAATGACACTTTTTACAATCACTCTTCTGGCACCGGTCCATACGACCAGGCCATTTCTGTTTCATCATTTCTGATTTCGACACTTTCTAATAATTTTAATAAATCGCGTTACAGTAGAGTGATCCCATCCTGATATCCATTCAATTAACTGTCTTTCCTCTTCAGTTAAGTCGATACCCTCCAGTGCTTTTTCTAACTCTTCCATATGCAGTGCCTCCATTTTTGAATTATACTAAAGTTCAGTTATTAGTTACTCTTCCACCCACTCCAGCGGCTCACCGCAGTCCTGGCAATAATACTGTCCAAGTTCAACATTATTCCCACAGGCCGGGCACTCATAGATTATACCTTGCTCTATATTGATCTTTACTTTCGCCATCTTATTCTCCTTGATTGCTAGTTGTTTAACCATCCATGCCATTATTGATGCTATATATGACAGTTTGTGTATCTTGCTATTTTAAGGTGTTATAATTTGTCTATCAAATAAAAAGGAGGTTATTATATGCCAATTATAACAACTACTACGGCAGGTTACTCAGTAAAAGAAATACAGTATGGTGGAGGTAAAAAACATCATGGCCCCGGAAATCGTGGATTTTATATCACCCCACCAGCCGGCAGTCCGATTGTAGCATCGTATGAATATCCCTTATATCCTAGTCCTCATCATGATACAAATTATTCCGATGGAGATAGTGATGAGAAGAAAAATTTTTATGAGACTGCTGGTAATGCAGCTGTTACCGCAGCTCTCGCTGCTGTTCCTCCTGCTTGGCAACCAAATATCGCATTTACTTGGCAGGGTACACCATATTCAGCGAATGGATTTCCGTATCGCCCATCATAACTAATTTTTTCCCCTTTAGGTATTTCAGCCTTAAGGGGAGATTTGTTTTATTACCACATTGCCCATTCTAATCAAATATTTCCAACCAAAACAAATCGTACACCAATATCATTGTGATAATTAACTCTTTTACGTTCTCCTCTTGATTTTTGATGGCTGACCTGTGCCCATATGTTATTAGGAGTAGTACCAAATAGTTCAGCCAAATTTTTAGCGGTATCAGGAGGAGCCAAAGGCAACTCATATCTATCTGGTGTTACTGCCATATACAATTTCATTACAATGCCTCCTGTTCTAACTGTCCACATGCAATCATCTCATCTTCTGTGCCAATGCACGGCCAATTTGTCTCCCTCTGTTCCTGTTCTTCAGCATCACCATAACATTCACAGTAGCCACTGCGACACCATTCGCAGCGAATATCATCATGAATCATGCAGCTACCACCTTCTTATTTAGAAACTTCTCCAGTTCCTGTCTCATATGTAAATAATTCTTTTTCTGATCCATAAAATATGTATCATTATTCTTTGCATACTCTAACATCCAATCATCTAAATCAATATCATTTTCAATTGTATAAGCCACAAGCGTCAGCAATGATAATCTGTTATCCGGATTCAAAAGTTTTGAGCCATCTTTAATTGTTCTATCCTCCAGGTCGTCAAGCATCTGGTTATAAAAGTCCATATCATTTCTAACTGATTCGATGTTCAGTCCAACATTTTCAGCTATAAACTGTTCTGATGCTACTTCTTCAATATGTAAGAAATCCCTCATCAACTTTTCAAGTAATACCAGTTTTCTTTTGATTACCGCCTTATCCTTAGTGGCTCTGTTGGTATTAATTTCATCAAATGATACACCATCTACTACTTTACTGTGTAACTCATTTACGAAGGCATCGAGAAATGTTGTGAATTTATCGCTACTAGGTTCAATATTGTTGAATTTTTGAAATAATGCAAACCAGATAAACGCATCTTTTGCAGTAAAAATCTGATCATATGACGCAAGCCCATATCAAATGCTTTATCCAAAGTCCTATTCACTATATCAAACTCATTGTCAGTGGCATGTTCATTTAAATACATTCCCATCTTTTTACTTTGCTTCTGCCAATCATCTAAATGAAACATAGTCATAGTTGTTTCGCATACAACACGTTCATATACACCACTTCTCTTTTCCTTTTCAGAAAATCCATCACACTCTGTAAAAAATTTATGCTCTGTAATATTTCTAATCCGTCTCGCAAATTTGTCAACATATGTAAATGCTGTTTGCGCAGCATTCATTGCCTTATGGTTATTATAGCGACGCACTAATTCTGATATCTTCTCCATTGTGCAATGCTGATGAATGACTGTCTTTATCTGAAATCTATCAAATTCCTTCTGAAGCTCCTTTGGAAGTGTATCAAAAGTTTTTCCTACTAAATTACATGTTCTAGTTTCATATACAAAATTCCCATCTTCATCCTTAATAAATTCCCCATCTTCATCTATAGCTCTTACCTGATAGTCTACAGTCTTGTGAGCTTCCGATATTGAAGAGGTGATTTTGTGATTTCCAAAGCGGAATAAAATGAAACTAGATGTCCTCTGTACACCATCTACCAGCCATAACTGAGTCATCCCACCTTCCAAATCCTCTTCTCCGATAATAATTGGAAGAATGTAGTCCCTGGTAAGAACCGTATAGACCAACTCATTAATCATACTTGTATCCCACTGTCCCGATAGCCGTTGGACATCCTGGTCTTCCCGAATATCTTCCTCCTTGGTAGCGTCTAAATACGCAGAAAGTGAATAAGTGTGCTCCCTAATAGGTTCTACCATGTATAAATCCTCCCAATAATCTATAACAATATTTTTATGTTTTTATAAGCTCGGATTGCCATCATGCAATCCGAATATTCTTTCTCTGAAATATGTAGCAATTCTTTTATCTCTGATGGTTTATATCCTTCAGATAAATAACCAACAACTTGCCTCTGCTTTTTGGACAGCTTTTCAAGGTATTTTTCCATCTTACTTCCAGACGAAATACCAATTTCTTCAGCCAACTCTGCTTCTAAATCAAAACCTGATGGAAGCATATCAGCAAGCGTTGACTCACTATCATCTCCAATCGGAGCATCAATAGAAATGTCTGCAATAACTACATATTTTTGCTTTCCATTCTTGTCTTTTGCAAGGTTTCCGTTTTCATCTCTTTCCTCTGTTAAATTACAGCGCTTAAATCTACGATTATCTCTTGTCCAATCATAGAAGGCACGGTTGATATTGCCTTTCAAATATGTACTAAACTGACTCCCCTTTGATTCATCATAGGTTCCGAGACTTTCCAGCAATGTATCAGACGCGACATCATACAGTTCATCATAGTCCATGAGTGATACACCTTTGCGATAAATTATAGGGTCACAAATCTTTCTAAGCATCGCCATATTGTTATCATGATAAAAATTAATTGTATCTTGTTGTTGTGGCGTCAAACCAGCAAATAACTGTTGTTGCTTCGTTAAGTCCATAAGAAATAAGCTCCCTCAATTTATGTATTAATAACCTCGTAAAAGCTGCTCCATCATGTCATAATATTTAGTTCTCCCTTTGTAGGAGGAATATTTGGATTTTGAGAGTTCCATTTTGGTCTTGCCTATTGACCATTGCTCTTTCAATGCCCGTGTCAGAACCTCTATGTATACCATCGACTGTTTAATGTCTCGCCGCTTTTCCTTGAGTTCATTTCTGATCCTATCCACCTTGGTCATCACATGAGCTGGTGGCCTCCGGTTCATCCTGGCATGATCAATATCGGATAGTGCACTATCGTAAAATGATAGTCCTTGTTTTAACGCTGCGTTGTATGCATTGAGCTGAGTTATATCCCATGCAGCCAATCCAGTAATTGCACCAACCTCTAAACCTACTTCATCCAATATAGAGTTATCAAACTCAATACTCTTTTGGTCTGTAAAGATACTCTCATTGCTGTATTTAGGGACACGGCTCTCCTTTTCCCCACTATCCATATCAACCATGTAAAAATGCCCCGATTGAATCCACGACAACCCTTTTTTGTTTATCCGAAGTAAATTTCTGGCCTGCTTAAAAGTAAACTGCTTTGCATGGTTGGGAGATGTCGATGACCTATAATCGCCACACCTCATTGGATTTTCCATAATATAGTCCTTACCATTAGTTAAAATATACGTGTCTCATCATTCCTTTCTTTAAAAATGGGTACAAAAAGTTAATGGGGCTAGTGCGATTTGAACGCACGAGTCTCGCAGTCAAAGTGCGATGCCTTAACCTCTTGGCTATAGCCCTATCAAGATATATTCTCTATTTAATTTTGGGTCGCGGAACAATAGCAGAATCGCTTAGATATAAAACAAAATACTTGACAATACAAATACTACTATGTAATAATAAAGCGTGGCTTCTGCCATTTTAGAAAAATTATATAAGAGACTCGTCCGAGGTGCACCAACACCGTTTGAGGACGGGTCTTTTTATTTGTATCTTCGCTAACTCGAAGATATTTTTGCTATATGGCTATTATAATCCAAACATATGTTCGTGTCAACCTCAAAAAGAACGTTTGTTCTGTTCTCTTTATGCTTTACTCCCGTAACATTATAGTTTTCATCACCCCCATAGGCTTAAT
>ENA-OQCB01001235-OQCB01001235.1-human-gut-metagenome-genome-assembly--contig:-NODE-1235-length-10222-cov-3.421595_pt1 | contig 10222 bp, 12 predicted proteins | sample MGYA00242493_ERZ504568 | MGnify/ENA primary metagenome ERZ504568 (study PRJEB26092, sample SAMD00036229) | human gut metagenome | host: Homo sapiens | study: EMG produced TPA metagenomics assembly of...
GCTTGAAAGAAGGTCATCCGATGGGTTTCTTCCCTGCTGGAGCGATCTCATTTTATAATAAAAAAGAGAAACAGGTACGGGATTTATCGTGGGCGCATAGCGTGATCCGCTTAGTTCGTAAGGCGAATCCAATGTTTGCAGCTCCACCCCGGCAAGACGGCCTATCTCAAGTTCCACTTCTTCTATCTGCGAAGAATGATGTTCTCGAGCTTGCTGTTCGGATAGCTGAACGATACTTCGAGCGATCGATAATTCATGCATAACTTTAACGATATAACTACTTCATTTAAAACATAGGTGTTTTGCAATCAAAACATATATGATTCGTTTTCAAAACATATATGTTTTGCATTCATACTATAACTGCCTCTTCCGGGAAGCCGCTATTGCCAGTTGTCCGACCGCCACACCTCCGTCGTTGCAGGGTATACGTCCCGATACGAACAGAGGGATACCGGCTTCGGCAAACATGCGCTGCAATTGTTCCGTCAGACGTTTGTTCTGAAAACAGCCACCGGAGATCACGATTTTGTCTGCTCCCGTCTGCTTCCTGTACCGTTTAGCCATCTCTACCAAGAGCCATGCCAGCGTATTATGGAAACGAGCGGACAGCTCGGCTACCGGAACTCCGGCTGCCAGGTCCTCCAATATCCCCTCCAATACGGGACGCATGGAGATAAATTCCTTTTCTATTAAAACAGAATAACGGCTTTGATGTTCATCGGAAGCCAGTTGCTCCAGCTTAACAGGCGCTTCCGCCTGATGCGTGGAGATATCGCAGACACCCAGTAAAGACGCGACGGCATCGAACAACCGGCCCGCACTGGATGTATAAGGCGTATTAATGCCTTTCTCCATCATCTTCAGAAGCATTTGTATCTTCGCCTCCCCTATCCGTTCCCTAAAACCGATAGGAAAAGGTATTTCATTTCCGTAATAATGCCATAGGTAAGCAACCGCCATACGCCAGGGCTCAGTCGAAGCCTTATCCCCACCAGGAAGCGGCACGTATTCCAGATGCGAAAGTCGTTTATATTCCCGGCGGTCGCAGAGGAAAATCTCTCCGCCCCAGGCTTTGCCGTCATCTCCCAATCCTGTTCCATCTAAAACAAGCGCGATCACCGGCTCGTCCAACCCGTATTCCAGCATACAAGCAGCAGCGTGCGCATGATGATGCTGCACATGCAATAACGGGAGATGCAGATCCGACGCATAACGTTCCGCTTCACGGGAGGAAAGATAGTCAGGATGCAGGTCGCAGACCAAAAGGGACGGCCGGAAACGGAAAAGGTGCTGAAAACGTTCGAGCGACTCCTTATAGAATCGATAGGTCTCCCAATTCTTTAGGTCGCCGATATATTGGCTTTGCAGAATCGTTTCTCCCTTCCCCAAAGCAAACGTATTTACCTTCTCGGCCCCGAAAGCCAAGATTCCTTCAACTGGAATGTCAGCAAAGAATGGTTCCGGCACATATCCCCGCGAGCGACGTATCAGGCAGGGCTGACCACCGCAGATCTGTAACACGGAGTCGTCTACCCGGTTATGGATCTCCCGGTTATGATGGAGCAAGAGAGGAACTTTGCCGGCCAGTTGCTTTTCTGCTTCTTCGGGGTAATGGCTATCGGACATTCGCTGATATTGCCGCTTGTCATCACCAATGCGGGTGTATCCAACTGTTCGAACCAATCGGAATGGATCGGCATATAAGGAAGCATACATCCCAAAGTCTCCATTCCTGGGTTGACGGACGGAGCCAATGCTCGGAGTTGCTTCAACAGAACGATCGGGCGGCGCCAGGAAAGCAAAGACTCTTCTTCCGGCTCATTCAAGGAAACGTACCGGCGAATATTTTCTATATCCCGAAACAGTACGGCAAAAGGTTTGCCATCTCGTTGCTTGACCTCCCGTAGCCGGGAAACCGCCGTTTTTCAATTCCTCGCATCGCATATTAGGTGATAGCCTCCTATCCCTTTCGTAGCAATCACTTCACCCTCACGAAGCAAACGGGAAGAAAGGTCGAGTAGTTCCGGATAGTTCGTTACCTTTACCTTATTATATAAAGCGTAATAAGACGGACCGCAATGGTTACAGGCAACAGGCTCGGCATGAAAACGCCGGTCGCAGACCGTTGTGTATTCTTTCCGGCAGGACGGACACATCGAGAAAGCCGACATGGTTGTCTGGCCCCTATCATAAGGCAGATCACGGATAATGGAAAAGCGAGGTCCACAATGCGTACAGTTGACAAAAGGATATTGCAAACGATGCGCTTGCATCTTCCGGTCACGTAAGCATTCGGGACAGACGGCAATATCAGGAGCAACCTGCGTCACCTCGTCCGATTCCGACCGACTGGGAGTAATACGAAAGTCCGTGTATGGATTCTTTGCTTCTATCTTTTCCGAAATGGTTATCCGGTGTATGGAGGCCACTTTCGGACGTTCACGACATATGCGTTCGATGAAGAGTTCTCGCTGCGCGGAGGTAAGGACCGCACGGATACACACCCCGTTATTCCGGTTGTCTACTTCTCCGCAGATATTCATTTCGCTGGCGATTCGATAGATAAACGGGCGGAAGCCGACTCCCTGGACTAACCCCTGGACGGTCAGGACCGATATGGCAACATCCTCCTCTTTCATCTTCCTCATTTACGTTTTGACAAATGTAATTCCTTTCATAAGAATACGCAAACATGCCGGATGGCAATTTTCTATGGCCTTTATAAATTATATCTATCCAAAAGATAAATAGAAATGTGTGTTATCGTACATTTCTTCAGAACATATTGTTTACTTTTGAAGTTAGATAAATATAACAAAGATTTTACTAATATGTGTCTTGCAATACCCGGAAGAATAGTAAGCATCGATGACTCCATCCCTGAGCTTAAAATGGCCAAAGTGGATTTTAGCGGAATCGTTAAGAGTATATGTGTCCAGTGGGTCGACGTATCCATTGGCGACTATGTGTTGGCCCATGCCGGTATGGCTATCTCCGTCGTTAATGCGGAGGAAGCGGAAGAGACACTGAAAGATCTGGAGAAACTATGCGTTTCGTAGACGAATACAGAGACAAAGAACAGGTCCGGTCGCTCGTCCGGGCTATCCGGCAGGTAGTGACACGACCCTGGCATATCATGGAGATATGCGGAGGACAGACGCATGCTATCGCACGTTACCGTCTGGAAGAGATGTTGCCGGAGGAAGTAAAGCTGCTTCACGGACCGGGTTGTCCGGTTTGCGTTACTCCGGTCGGAATCATCGACCGCGCATTGGAACTGGCTAAACGTCCGGATGTCATACTGGCCTCTTTCGGTGATATGATGCGCGTACCGGGAAGCCGGGAAGACCTGTTGCAGATCAAGGCACGCGGGGCGGATATCCGTATATTGTATTCACCATTGGATGCCGTTAGCCTGGCTGCCGATCATCCTGACAAGAAAATCGTATTCTTTGCGATCGGTTTTGAAACGACCGCTCCCGTACATATGATGGCTTTAAAAGAGGCTGCGCGGAGGAAGTTGGGAAATTTCTACCTGCATACCTCTCTGTTCACTGTGCCTCCTGCCATCGAGGCGATCCTATCCGATCCCGAATCGCGTGTCGACGGTTTCCTGGCGGCGGGACATGTTTGCGCCATCACCGGAAACGGGGCATATCGTCACCTCGCCGAGAAATATAAGACACCGATAGTCGTGACTGGATTCGAGCCAGCCGATCTACTTTTAGGTATCTACTGTTGTTTGCTTCAACTGGAAGCTGGTATATATAAGGTAGAGAACGTTTATAAACGTGTCGTACCCGAAGAAGGGAATCTGCCTGCCCGTGCCCTGATGGAAGAGACATTGGAGCTTTGCGACCAGGAGTGGCGAGGCCTCGGAACTATTCCGCAAAGCGGATTACGGCTAAAAGAGATATTTGCACGGCAAGATGCCTCGCACCTTCTCCCCGCGCTTGACGCGAAGGCACATAAACAGTGTTTGGAGGCTACCGCGTTGGGTGTGGAAAAGGGACAGTGCATTGCTGGTGATATTATGCGAGGAACGAAACAAACGAAAGACTGTCCCTTTTTCGGAACGCTCTGCACACCCGACCATCCGGTCGGTGTGCCGATGGTTTCTTCGGAAGGGGTTTGCGCGGCTTATTATAGATATAAATAGATTCAGAATATGAAAACGACAAATTGTCCCATTCCTTTCTCCGATTCCGACTGTGTGCTATTGGCACACGGTGGCGGCGGACGAATGACGCACCAACTGATAAGTAACATCTTCTATCCTGCTTTTCGCAACTCCCTGTTGGAACAGGATCATGACGGATGCGTATTCCGGGTAGAAGCCGGACGGATGGCCTGCTCGACCGATTCGTTTGTGGTCGACCCGATCTTTTTCCCCGGTGGCGATATAGGGGACTTGGCAGTCAATGGGACCGTGAACGACCTGGCTTGCTGCGGTGCCCGACCGCTTTATCTGACTGCCGGCTTCATACTGGAAGAGGGATTGCCTTTTGTCGATCTCCAGCGTATCGTTCTGTCGATGAAAGCGGCAGCCGAACGAGCGGGCGTACAGATTGTCGCCGGTGATACGAAGGTGGTGGAACGGGGCAAATGCGATAAACTCTTCATTAATACAAGTGGTATCGGCATCGTTCCCGAAGGTGTTCACATTGCCCCCGACAAGGCTCACCCCGGTGATGTAGTCATTTGTAGTGGATTGATCGGCGTGCATGGCATTACCATCCTTTCCGCCCGTGAAAGCCTGGGTTTTTGAAACAGACTTGAAAAGTGATACAGCTTCGTTAAACAATATGATTGGCGGGCTGTTACAAGAGATAGAGGAAGTCCATGTCCTGCGCGATCCGACACGAGGCGGTATAAGCGGAACGTTGAATGAAATCGCACAGGTGGCCGGCGTCGAGATAGTCTTGGATGAGGCACTGCTCCCGATTCCCGATGCCGTGCGCGGCGCTTCGGAGATTTTAGGACTCGATCCGCTTTATATCGCCAACGAAGGACTGGTGTTGGTGATCCTACCGGAAGAAAAGGCGGAACAAGCGCTTGCTATCATGCGGAATTATCCGGAAGGAAAAAATGCCGCCGTTATCGGCTGCATTCAGGAAAGAGACCATACATTGGTTAAAATGAAAACGTTGTATGGTAATTACAGGATTGTCGATATGCTCAGTGGTGAACAGTTGCCGAGGATATGCTAACAAAGATGCCATCGAACGAAGGTGTGTCAAAATCTCCTTGTCCCCCACTTGATGCGGGGCCGCAAAAGGACAGACCTTATCAATCAGACTTTTATAGGGCTGGTTTTAATGCGATCCCGCGTCAAGCGCGGGAACAGGATAGTTTCGACACACCCTCACTTACAAAGAAGAATCAACAAAAAGACTAAGATATGGAAAATAAAAGACCGTCTATCTACGAAGAATGCTTGCAGAAAGGCATCTCCCGCCGGGATTTCCTGAAATTCTGTACCACTGTTGCCGCCCTGATCGGACTTGAATCAAGTGGTGTGGCACAAGTAGTAAAAGCATTGGAAACAAAGCCTCGGCTTCCGGTTATCTGGCTCCACCTGCAGGAATGCACCTGCTGTAGTGAATCGTTCATCCGCTCTTATCATCCCACGGTAGGCAACCTGCTGTTCGATAATATCTCGCTTGACTATACGGAAACGCTGATGGCAGCCTCCGGCTTCCAGGCCGAAGCTTGCAAGGAGGAGACCATGAAGAAATATTGGGGTGAATACATTCTGATGATCGAAGGTTCCATCCCGACTAAAGACGAAGCTTATTGCTGTGTCGGCGGAAAAAGTGCTATGCAAATCGTCGAGGAATGTGCCGAAGGTGCCAAAGCGATCATTGCGTGGGGCAACTGTGCCTCTGCTGGCTGCATACAGGCTGCCAACCCGAACCCTACCGGGGCAAAAGCCATTCATAAGCTGATCAAAGGTAAACCGCTGATGAACGTGCAAGGCTGTCCTCCTATCGCCGATGTCATGACAGGCGTCATCGTCTATATGCTGACCTACGATCGTATGCCTCAACTCGACGCTCTCGGACGTCCGAAGATGTTCTATAGCCGCCGCGTACATGACACCTGTTACCGCCGTGCTAATTTCGATGCCGGCCTATTTGTCGAAAGTTTCGACGACGAAAATGCCAAACGAGGTTACTGTCTGTATAAGGTCGGCTGTAAAGGGCCGAACACCTACAATGCCTGCGGTATCATCAAATGGAACGAAAGTACCAGTTATCCGATCCAGAGCGGGCATCCCTGCTTAGGCTGTAGTGAAGCGGGATTCTGGGATATGAGTCCCTTTTACAAGCGACTGCCCGATGTACACGGTTTCGGTATTGAAGCGACTGCCGACCAGATCGGCCTGGCTGTCGGTGCTGCCACAGTCGCTGGTATCGCCGTACATGCCGTAGCCACCAACATACGCAAGAAAGAGCTGATCGACAATGACGAACCCGAAAGCAAGTCGACCATCTAACTTATTCCTAATTTTCAATCTTCAATTATCAAGAGTTATGTCAGAAAGAATAGTAGTAGACCCGCTTACCCGCATAGAAGGGCACCTCCGGATCGAGGCCGATATAGAGAATGGAAAGATTAAAGACGCATATAGCTCCGGCACGATGGTGCGCGGAATCGAAACGATCGTGAAAGACCGTGACCCACGTGATGCCTGGGTTTTCGTCGGACGTGTATGCGGAGTGTGTACCTCCATCCATTCACTTTGCTCCGTACGGGCGGTAGAGAACGCGTTCAATATCGTCATCCCGCCCAATGCTCAGATGGTACGCAACATCATGACCGCCGTATTGTATATGCACGATCATGTCGTCCATTTCTACCAGTTGCATGCGCTCGATTGGGTGGATGTCGTTTCCGCCCTCAAAGCCGATCCCGCCGAGGCTTCGCTGCTTGCACAGAAACTCTCTCCTTGGCCGAAAAGCTCCACTGGCTATTTCACTGCGTTGAAAGAGCGGCTCAATAAGTTTGTAGGAAGCGGACAGTTAGGAATCTTCGCCAACGGTTATTGGGGGCATCCAGCCTATAAGTTGACTCCCGAACAAAACCTGATCGCAGTCGCCCACTACCTCGAAGCCCTCGAATGGCAGAAAGAAATAGTCAAGGTGCATGCTGTATTCGGAGGGAAGAACCCGCATCCAAACTATTTAGTTGGCGGTATGCCGTGCAGCATCGACCTGAACGAAGCCAATGCGATCAACACCGAGCGCCTGGCTTTGGTCAAACAGAAGTTGCAAGAGGCAAAAACCTTTATCGACCAGGTGTATATCCCCGACCTGCTGATGATAGCTGATGTCTACAAGGACGAATGGAGCAAATTAGGGGGTGGTGTGAAAAACTATCTCGCCTATGGGGATTTCCCTATGTACGAATACGGGGAAACGGAGAACTACAAGATGCCACGCGGGATCGTTCTGGACCGAGACCTGTCGAAGGTGCATCCTGTCGATGCCAACTCTCCGGAAGAAATAAAAGAGTATATCTACCATTCCTGGTATAACTATACACAGGGCGATAAAGCCGGCCTGCACCCGTACGAGGGCGAGACGAACCTGAACTATACAGGTCCCCGTCCTCCTTATACACATCTGAATGTTGAAGATAAATACAGTTGGATCAAGACACCTCGATGGAAAGAGGAACCAATGGAAGTAGGACCGCTCGCCCGTATGATCGTTGCTTATGCCGCCGGAAAGGAACCGCAAAAAATCACTGATCGACGACACGCTGAAGCAACTTGACCTGCCGTTGGAAGCTCTTTTCTCCACGCTCGGACGTACGGCTGCCCGTGGGCTGGAAACGAAGCTTACGGCCGATTGGGCGCTCGAGTTTTACGGCCGGTTGATCAAGAACCTCGAAAACGGCGACTCACGTATGGTTAATCATTATATGTGGGAGAGCGAAGCGTGGCCGCAACATGCCCAGGGCGTTGGCCTGACGGAAGCGCCTCGAGGTGCTTTGGCTCATTTTATCGTAATAGAAAACAACAAGGTGAAGAATTACCAAATGGTCGTACCAACTACCTGGAATGCCTCTCCCCGTGACGAAATAGGTAAACTGTCCGCTTACGAATCATCTTTGATCGGTACGCCGATACATGATCCGAAGCAGCCGTTGGAAATCCTCCGTACTATCCACTCGTTTGATCCCTGTCTGGCATGTGCCGTACACTTGTATGACGAAGAGGGAAAATATGTGCATCAAATGGACACGTTCTAAAAAGCAGCTCAATGAAAAGTCGTAAGAAATGTTTAAGAGAAGTCTATGTATGGGAGCTTCCCGTGCGTATCTATCACTGGCTGAATGCACTTTGTATCGTAATACTCTGCATCACCGGTTTTATCATAGCCGACCCTCCTGCTATTATGACGGAGACAGAGGCAAACCTCAGTTACTGGTTCGGCATGGTGCGCTTTATCCATTTCGTGGCGGCGTTCGTGTTCTTCTTCAATTTTGTCTTCCGTCTGTATTGGGGGTTTGTCGGGAACCGGTATGCGCGCTGGAATAACTTCATCCCACTGAAAAAGTCGCAGTGGAAAGAGATTCTCGAAGTGATCAAGGTGGATATCCTGATGATTAAGAACAAGCCTGTGGACAGTATAGGGCATAATGCATTGGCAAGTGTTATTTATTTCGGTACGTTCTGGGCTTTTCTGTTGCAATCCATTACGGGGTTTGGCCTGTATGCCAAAATGAGCGAGTCCGTTTTTCCGCAACTGTTCGCCTGGACCATTCCGTTGATGGGTGGCGACTTGGTTGCTCGCGAGATTCACCATTTCCTGATGTGGTTCTTCATCCTTTTTGCCATCGTGCATATTTATTTGGTGTTCTACCACGACTATATTGAACAACGCGGTGAGACTTCCTCTATCATTGGTGGCTGGAAATTCATCGAAGAAGAGATTGCAGACAAAGAAGAGGTAACGGAAAATGCGGAAGTAATCACCAAATCTGCCCGTAGAAATGAATAAGGATATATTGGTTTTGGGTGTCGGCAACCTGCTGTTGAAGGACGAAGGAGTCGGCATCCATGTAATACAGGCACTCGAAAAAGAAGAACTTCCCCCTAATGTATCCCTGATGGACGGTGGTACAGGTGGTCTGCATCTGATAAGCTGGATACAAGATTATAACCGGATCATCATGGTCGACGCAACTCTCGATCACAATCCTCCAGGAACGATACGCCTGATCCGCCCTCGCTATGCGACAGACTTTCCGCCTCTGATGAGTGCGCATGAAATCGGCCTTCGTGACATGATCGATGCCATGATATTGACAGAGAAGCTACCGGATATACAACTGATCGTTGTCTCTGCTGAAGATATCAGCGAAGTAGGAATGGATTTGACTCCCATAGTGCAAGCGGCTGTCCCGAAAGTGGTGAAAATGATCAAGCAGATACTATAAAGGAATAAGGGAATATATAAAAAAGAGCTGCCCCTTTTGACAGGAACAGCTCTTTTTTGCTAATAATCTACTGATTAACTCTTCTTCAATACCTTCGTCAGATCTTCCGGGGTCACATTGGCGGCGATAATAACCCCCTTGTCGTCAATCAGGAAGTTACGGAATCCCTTTTGCAGGTTATACTTCCCAAACAATTCTGACTTTCTGCCGAGTTCTTCATGAAATTGCTTTGTGCCCTCCAGCTTGTCGGCTTTTACTGTTTCAGTAAAAATGGATTCTTTCTCATCCAAAGAGATCGAATACATCGCAATCTTGTCTGAACTCAACTTGTTGACTTCATTCCATAATTGAACGTTACGAGCCCGCGATTCAGCATCGTAAGCTGCCCAGAAATTCAGCAATGTGTAACGTCCTGAATGATTTTGGAAAACTGAAATTGCTTTCGTTTCCTAAAGACTCTATTCTCGGAGCAAGGTCGCCAGGGTTAATACCGACTGTCGGCTTTGCGTTTTTAGTTCCGGCAGACACTGCAAGCAGTGCAACCGCAACAAAGAGAACATAAGCTCTTACTTTCATATCATCATTTTTATGTTAAACCTAATCGGAGTATCGTGTAATAGTCTTCGCCTCCGACTCCTGATTTTCAGGAAGTAAACAAGAGCTTCACCTTCGCTAAGGAATCGCTTTCTTGTTCTTAATGGTTGCAAATATACAGGCAAAAGCCCTATTTAGCCAAATGATATAACACTTTTAGACCGAAAAGCAAGAT
>ENA-OQCB01001236-OQCB01001236.1-human-gut-metagenome-genome-assembly--contig:-NODE-1236-length-10221-cov-2.917971_pt1 | contig 10221 bp, 13 predicted proteins | sample MGYA00242493_ERZ504568 | MGnify/ENA primary metagenome ERZ504568 (study PRJEB26092, sample SAMD00036229) | human gut metagenome | host: Homo sapiens | study: EMG produced TPA metagenomics assembly of...
ATAAATCGTGTGGAAACGGATAATATCTTTTCCAATCAGATGCAGATCAGCCGGCCAGTCCTTTTTGAACTGCTCGGTGCTCTCCCCATCACAGTCATATCCAATTCCTGTGATGTAATTCGTCAGGGCATCCAACCACACATAGACCACGTGGTCAGGGTCAAAATCCACTGGAATTCCCCACTTAAATGAAGTCCTAGACACACACAAATCCTGAAGTCCCGGCAGCAGGAAATTATTCATCATCTCATTTTTCCGGGACACAGGCTGAATAAATTCTGGATGCGTGTTGATGTGCTCAATCAGCCGGTCCGCATATTTACTCATGCGGAAGAAATACGCCTCTTCCTTCGCAGGTGTCACCGGACGTCCGCAGTCTGGACATTTGCCATCCACCAGCTGAGACTCTGTGAAAAATGATTCACACGGTGTACAGTACATTCCCTCATAGTGACCCTTATAAATGTCACCCTGTTCGTACAGTTTCTTGAAAATTTTCTGTACCTGTCTCTCATGGTAATCGTCTGTTGTACGGATAAACTTATCATAGGAAGTATTCATGAGGTCCCAGATGGATTTGATCTGTGAAGCGACCCCGTCCACGAATTTCTGCGGCGTGACCCCCGCCTCCTGAGCCTTCATCTCTATCTTCTGTCCATGCTCGTCGGTTCCAGTCTGGAAGAATACATCGTATCCCTCCTGACGTTTAAAACGAGCAATCGCGTCTGCCAGTACTGCCTCGTAGGTATTTCCAATGTGGGGTTTCCCCGAAGTATAGGCAATCGCCGTGGTAATATAATACTTTTCTTTTGCCATAATTACCGTCTCCTTCTCTTCATTTTCCATAAATTTTTACACAGAGAAAGAAAAGCAGCCTCCCCGGCCGCCCGAATCTCTCATCCAAAGTGGGCAAGCCCACTTCAGCTCCCTCATCCCTAGTGGAGCATTTTTATTATTAAGAAAAGATTAGCATAGTTTCCCACTTTTGTAAATACCTGAAGCCCAGCTTCCTAGAGCCAATGGCTCCGATGCGAAACCGGGCTTCACAAAATTCTTTTCTAGTTTTCTATTTTTTCCAGAACTCTCCTCTTATATTCCAGAAACTCCTTTGTAAGGCTAAAGTCGTTTCTTCTAGGCTTCGGCTCCCGGATACAAATTTCATCCACGATACTGCCTGGATTTTTGCCCAGAATATAGATACGGTCCGACAAGAGCACCGCCTCGTCCACGTCGTGCGTGATAAAGATCGTGGACAGATGAATCCGCTCCATAACATCTAGATACCATCTATGCATCGCATTCTTTGTCAACGTATCTAGCGCTGAAAATGGCTCGTCTAAAAGAGCAATTTTTATCGGAAAAACAGATAAGTTCTCAAAAGAGCTGCCCTCTGTCTCATCCCTCCTGAGAGCTGAGACGGATATTTTTTTCTGCGTCCCCTCCAGGCCAAAAGCTTCAAAATACGGACTCACCTTTTGGCGGGCCTCCTTTTTCTTCATCCCTCCGATCAAGAGCGGCAAAGCGACATTGTCCTCCACAGTCCGATAAGGGAGCAGCAAATCTTTCTGCAGCATATAGCTGACTTTTCCCGGCTGGCCCGTAATCTCTTCTTCCTCCAAAAAGACCTGCCCCTCATCCGGCCTTAAAAGGCCGGATATAATATTAAACAGTGTCGTCTTTCCGGCTCCACTGACTCCTAAAAGCCCCACTAATTCTTTCTCATGTATCTCAATGGAAACATTGTCCAAGACTTTTTTCTCATCAAAGGTCTTTGACACGTTTACTACTCGTAACTTTGCCATTCCTACTCATCCTGTCCCGGCAGATAGTCGTTGGAAAAGCCCGCGTCACTGGGAATCTCCTCCTCAGTCAGTCCTTTTTCATTCAGCCACGCATAAAATCCATTCCAACGCTCCGGGTCAATGTAACCCCAGTATTTTGCGTCTGCCACATAGTAATCTTTTAAATATTCCTGGCTGGCAAGCACCAGACTCTCATCTAATTCCGGCACTTCCCCGCAGAGGATAGATGCCGCCTCTTCCGGGTCCTCAATCGCGTCTTCATATCCCTTGCCCAGCGCATCTCAAAAAATTTTTTTCGCCGTCTCCGGTTCTTCTTTTAAAAACTCGTTGTTCGCAATCACCACCGGCGTGTAATAGTCAAACACCGGGTCGATATCTCGAAATGCAAAGTAGTCTGTGGCCAGCTCGGCCTCCTCGGTGGCAATGCCTCCCCACGCATAGAAAATCCAGATCGCATCCACAGATTTCGACTTCAAAGCTGACACCTCGTCAGTGACTGTATTGGGAATCAGCTCTACTTTGCTGAAATCTCCGCCGTCGGCTTCCACAACCTCTTTCATCATGGCAGTCTCAATCGCACCGTTCCAGGTCGCATACTTCTTTCCCTCCAACCCTTTGGGGCGGTCCATCCCCTCCCCTTTTCTAGAGATGATTCCAGAAGTATTGTGCTGCACCAGTGCGGCCACAGCCGTCGTCGGCAAAGCATCAGCCCCTGTCACGCCTGGCGCCATGGTATCCTGGAACGACACGCCGAACTGCGCTTTTCCAGACGCCACCAAAGCATCGGCTCCATCCTCAGGCGGCTGCACAATCTCCACATCCAGCCCCTCGTCGCTGAAATAGCCTTTTTCCTGCGCCACATACAATCCCGTGTGATTCGTATTCGGCGTCCAGTCCAAGACAAACGTAAGCTTTTCTTTTTCCTCCGCCCCAGCCTTGTCTTCACTTTCTTTTCCCTGGCAGGCTGCAAAAGAAACCAGCAGGCAGACGGCCAGACTTGCCGCAAGTAATTTTCTCTTCATATTTTTTCTCCTTATCGTTTGGATTCCCAAGCCATGCAGCGCTTCTGCAGCAGGTCCACCAGCTTCATCAATATCAAGCTGATAACTGAAATCAATAATATAACAGCGAACATTTTATCAAAAGCAAAGGATTTTTTCACCCTCGTCATATACACTCCGAGGCCTTCAAAACCTCCCAGCCACTCAGAAATCACAGCTCCCACAACTGCGTAGGACGCCGAGATTCTCAGACTGGCAAAAAACTGCCCTATAGCTCCAGGGAGTTTAATATATCGAAAAATCTGCAGCTTTCCCGCTCCCATGGAACGGAGCAGATTGACGGCATCCTTGTCCGCCGACCGAAAGCCGTTCAGAAGCCCCACAGTGATTGGAAAAAATGTCACAATGACAATCAAAATTACCTTTGGCAGCATCTCGTATCCGAACCACAGCACCAAAAGGGGCGCGATAGCCACCGTGGGAATTGTCTGGGTCACAACCACCAATGGATACAGTGCCTGATAAAGCTTTTCAAAGTGATCCATCGCCGCAGCCATCAAAAACCCCGCCAACACTCCACAGCCTAATCCCAGAAAGGCTTCCGCCAGTGTCACTTTGGCATTCTCCATCAGCAGAGGAAATTCACTGATAAAAGCCTGACACACCGCCACCGGAGACGGCAGCATATAACTGGGCACAATTCCCAGCACGGATACCGCCTCCCACACCACTAGAATCACCGCCAGAGCTGTGATCGACCAAACTTTACTGGTGATGTTTTGTAACTTTTTTCTCAATGGAAAGCACGTCTCCTTCCGGCCTGTAGCTCACTTTTATATAAGCTGCCACGTGAGGAGCCCCTGCCCTCACTGCAATGTGCTGGCATTCTTTTACGATATCCATCAGCTCATCGTAGTCTCCCTCGATGGTCGTCTCAAACGGTCCCACATAATAGTTCAATCCCGTACCTTTGATGTAGGCAATCACCTCATCCACAATACGAATCAATTCCTCATCATTTGCCGCGTCCGGCAAAGACTGAATAGCTACACTTGCATTCATCTTTTGCTACCTCCTATGATTATTTTTAAAATTATTCGGAATAGACTCTCACGCCTCAATCTTTGAAGGGCGCGTCCCACTTTGCGCGCCGCCGCAACACCGCTTCGCGGTGCACTACCTTATTGCGGCGTGCGCATCCTTAGCGGAGCGTTTTTGTAATAGGAAGGAGCTTTCACGCATTAGCGTGACAAGTTTTTCCTATTACATAAAAAACCTTCTGCCAGAATCTCCGACAGAAGGTTTCATCTTCTATGATAGGAATGGGTTTCCAGTCATTTTCATATGAGCCTACGCCGGTATTATCCGGATCAGGTTGCGGGTCTAAGACGATCCCAGTCTTATTCTCAGCCGGATTTGCTCCAGCTCCCCGTTTTCACTATTTCAGTCTACGCCGTTCTTTGCAAAATGTCAAGTCTTTCCCGCCGCCTGACCTACACAATAGTTACATACAATAACTTTACATCTCCTGAATAAGCCCGTATAATGTAGACATTCCATATACTCTCGTCCACAGAGGGTATTACCTAACGAACAGATAAAGGAGAAGATTATGAGAAAATGTAAAATATGCGGCGCTAAAATTCCCGTGGGTGCCTCCTGCTGCCCTCAATGCGGCGCTGTGGACCTCCAAAAAGAACGCTTCGACGGCCACCACGTTTTTCAGGATTCCTTAGATCACATGAGTGGAAATCCTTACGAGGAAGACGGTTACGCTCCTGAAGATATCCGCCAAAATAAGGGGATGGCACTACTCTCCTATCTGGGTATCCTAGTCTTTATTCCCATCCTCACCAGTAGGCATTCCCCCCTATGTCCGCTTCCATGCCAACCAAGGACTTCTCTTGTTTATCAGCAGCACTTTATTGCAGATTTTGACTCGTTTTCTGCACAAACTTGCAGATTTATCCTTCTTGTTCTTCGGATTTGGACTTGCCTCAAAAGCACTGAATCTGCTGTCCTTGCTTTTTCTCCTGATGGCAATTTGGGGAGTAATTAACGTCTGCAGCGGTCAGGCCAAGAGGCTTCCCCTCATAGGTAAAATACGTTTACTCTAAAAAAGCAGGTGGCAAATATTTTCCATGTCTAACTGACCAGACTAAGGAGTTCTCTCAACTCCCCGACCAAGACGTCCGCCTTCCCGAGGTTTTGAGAATTCTCTCCCCTGTTCAGATATCCAATGCAGTAGATGCCCGCGCTCTTCGCCGCCTGGCATCCAGACGCGGAATCTTCCACGACGACAGCTCTGTCTGCCGTCATCTGTGCCTTTTCGAGAACTCTCAAATAGAGGTCCGGGGCAGGCTTTAGCTCCCTTGCATCCTCCGCTCCTACGATGCAGGTAAAAAAGGAAGTGACTTTCAGGTACTCCAAAATCCGCAGGATAAACCCTCTCTGGGAACCTGAACAGATAGCTATCTGCTTCCCCCGGCTTCTCAGTTCCCGAAGTAAGACCGTTAATCCTTCTGACTCCTGCTGTCCTCGTTCCCTCAGCAGCTCCCAGGCAATCTCAAACTGCTGCCGGACCAGTTCTTCCAGATCATCGCATTTTCGGTTGTCCAGAAGCACCCTCTCCCAGAATTCTTTATTAGAACGCCCTACCGACCAATCCAATTCTTCCTTCAGCAGATACTTTCTCTCCGCACAGATCTTTCTTTTTGCCTCCGCGTGAGCCCACTCAGTATCCATAATCACTCCATCAAAATCAAATATCACCAAGTCTATCTCTCGCACGCCGCCATCCTCCTAAGCCCCTCTCTTATTGAGCAGCTGTCCCGCATTATCCAGCTCCCAGCCGTCCATCGCTGTATACTCCTCTGGATACCCCACATTTCTTTCACTGTCCACATCGAAAAAACCTCAGTTTTGGAAGCTTCAGCCCCCAGTACAGCTGACGTCCGGCTCCCAGGCCTCTCTCGATGCAGGCCATACATTCCTCATCTCCAATATCAAAGTAGGCTCCCAAATTATTTCCATAATTCTCAATGTATTTCACTGAGATCGGCATGCTGTTTCCATCATCCCGGTCTGACAAAACCACATCTTCCGGACGGATTCCCATGTAAAACTGAGACTTCTGCTGTCTGTGCAGGACTTCCAACCAAGAATCATTCAGCTGAATCGCCCTCCCCTGAATCATCAGGTTCCGTCCTTCCAGGACAACCCGGATAATATTCATAGGTGAAGCACCTATAAACTTCGCCGTGAACACATTGACTGGACGGTGATAGATGCGAAATGGGGTATCAGCCATCTGTATCCTTCCCCGATACATCAGAACCACTTTCTGCCCTATCGTCATCGCTTCGATTTGGTCATGTGTCACATAGACAAAAGTCGGCTGGTTGATTTCATGAAGTTTCACCAGCTCCTTCCTGGCCTGGGCTCTTAACTGGGCATCTAGATTAGAGAGAGGCTCATCCAGCAGAAAATAGTCTGCATTTTTCACGGCTGCCCTAGCCAAAGCCACTCTCTGCCTCTGGCCTCCTGAGAGCTGCCTTGGAAGCCTCTCTTCCAAGCCTTCCAGTCTCAGAATCCTGACCACCTCTTCCACTTTTTTCTGAATTTCTGCCTTGGACAACTTGTGTGTTCTAAGACCAAACGCTATGTTCTTAAAAACATTCATATGAGGAAACAACGCGTAATTCTGGAAAACCATTGCCACATTCCGGTCTCCACTCTCCACATCGTTGACTCTCCTCTCACCCATATACAGATCACCGGAAGTCACCTCCTCAAGGCCAGCTATCATTCGCAGCATAGTAGTTTTTCCACAACCTGAAGGGCCCAGCAGAATTACTCTTTGACCCGCCTGGATTTCCAGGTTCAGTTTCTGGATAATCTGGTTTTTTCCAAAAGATTTTGACACATTTCTAAATTCTATAGTATTCATATCCTTCTAGCTCCTATCCTTTTATGCCTGAACTGGCATAGGTGTTCATTATGTATCTCTGGCAGAATGCGAACAATAGTAAAGGGATTATCATCGTAGCCGTCGCCATCGCCATAGAAATTGACATGTCCGGCCCACCCTCGGCTCCCACAAATTTCTGAAGCGCCAACGACAAAGTATACACTTCCTCCGATTTCAATATCAGCCTTGGCCACACATACTCGTTCCAGGAATTAATAAAAAATATAATTGCTGTGGAGATCACTGCCGGCCTTATAACTGGGAGAACAATTTTCGTCATGATGACCCGGTGCGGTGTCTTCTCTAAACGTGCCACTTCGAACAATGCGCCAGGAATTGACCTCATCTGCTGGCGCAGTAGAAAAATCCCCATGGCATCGCTGAGCTGTGGGAGAATCACTCCCCATACATTATCCAGTAAATCCACCTTCGAGAGCGTAATATAATTGGAAATCATGGTCACGGAAAACGGGATAAACATCGTGCTAATCAACACAAAATACAGCACATTCTTTCCCGGGAAATCCAAATAGACGAAGGCATAGGCCACAATAAAAGCTGGTAAATACTTTGAAAGCCATGACCACGGCAGCGATAAATACGGTGTTACATACAATCTGAAAGTATGGAATTTTCGTAGTGATTGTCTCATAATTTTCCAATGTAGGATTTTCCGGCAGTATCGACAGCACATTTCCATAAATTTCCTTTTGTGTCTTAAATGAATTGGCGACGGAGAAGACAATGGGATAGAGCATAATAAAAACCAGTAAAATCAATAAAATGTGAACAAATATATGTTTCTTTCTAATTTTCATAATAAATTCCCTTCTCCACAAAACGATATTCCAAAAACAGTAAAAGGCCAAACAACAGCATAGCCAGAACTGCCATCGCCGAGGCCGAGCCAGTCTGAAAGACTGTGAATGCCTCCTTGTAAACCGCGTAAATTAAATTGGAACTGCCATTGTTCGGCCCTCCCTGAGTCAACACACTGATGGGGGTAAACACCCACTGCAGCCCCCAGATAATCGTAATCAGCAAAGTATAGATACCAGTAGAAGAGCTCATGGGAACAATGATCTTAATAAATATTTCCCAGTTAGGAGTCTTTTCTAATTTCGCAGTCTCAATCAGCTCTATGGGAACACTAGCCACCGCCGCCAGCAAGACGAGCACATTGTAGCCAAACATCTTCCAGGATGTAATCAGACCTAATACCACAATCACCAGTCCATTCGTCTGTGACCAAATCGGAAAGTCCTTGCCAAAGCCTTTGACAATTGTGGCGACAGGCCCGGAAAGAGGATTTAAAATCCAGGACATGATAATCGCCCCCACCACCAGAGAAATCAGACTCGGCACAAAAAAAGGCAGTCTTATAAAAGTTCTTTCCTTTTTTTATCACAAAAGATAGCAGATAAGAGACCAGATAGGGAATCACAAAGTCCACAACAATAAAAAGCAGGATATACCACACGGTATTACACAGCACCTTATGAAAAGCGGGGTCCGCCAATATCTCCTGATAGTTGCTCAGCCCCACGAAATCTTTATCTGGGCTTACCATATTCCAGTCATAAAAACTCAGGTTAATTGTCCTTATAACCGGCCAGAACATAAAAATCGAGAATACGATGACCGTCGGCAGAAGAAGAAAAAACGCCATTTTGCATTCTTTTCTCCTCTGCTTTTTTCTGCCGTACTCTACGGTTACACTTTTGTTTCCATTTTTTTCATTCACTTTCCAATTCAAACTGTCATTTTTGCCTCTGCCCGAAGCTGAAGTCACTTTTCTGACTTCGCGTTCCAGCAAGTCCACACTGATATGGCCACCCGGAGCATACTCCAAAATCCAATCGGCATCCGGAGTCTCCTGTTCCATGCACCGAATTAATTGGGCAGCTCCTTTTACCCAACAGCAAATTTTTTTCAAACAGCGGCCTGTGTGTGTCTCCGCTTCCATCATTATTATGTAAATGGTACGAGCAGATTCTACCATTTAATTCTTTGATAACCCGTTCCAGATTCCAACGGTTTAACACGGCATGTCCTATGTCAATCCAGACAGCCCCACAGAGCTTGGAATCCACTGAAACAAGTATATGAAGTTCCTCTTCATCAAAGAGCAGATTCCCATGTATGCTTTCCCCTACATTTTCCACCAACAGCTGTATTCCCTTCTTTCTCAGCCCTTTTTGGCGATCTCACCAATCGTATTCACCGCATTGTCCTGAAGTTCTTTTTTTTCTTCCATGTCAAATCCCCTTTGGTTTGTGTGCATGACAATGGATTTCGCATCATATTTCCGGTAGACTTCAAAAGCCATTTCATAGGCATCCAGGATTTTCAGATATTCCAGGCTACCGCGCTTTGCTGTCGCCTCCACTTCCATATAAGGGCCATGAAGGTAATCGGATATCCGGCAAATCTTCTTCTCTCTCCTAGAAGCTGCACCATAAAATCCATATCGTCCGTAAACATGGAGAGCTCTGCCCCTACACCGGCAAAAGAAAGTTTTCTCAATATCTCATAGAGAAAATCATAATCATTAAAATTCACACAATAGCAAGCTATATTCAAGTATCTCATCCTCAAAACCTCCTACTCTTAACGGATAGGGGGGAAAATCCCTCCTGCTTATTGTTTTAACAGATCGTTCGCCTTATCTTGCAGCTGTGTAAGTGCCTCCTGGGCCGTCTTCTCCCCATTCATAATCACATCCCTGGTATCTAGCAAGTCCTGTTCGATCTCCAAGCCTGAGTCTCCCGGGAAGGATACAAACGGCACAATCTGTTCCATCTGTTCCAGACACGCATTCAACTGAGGAGCTTCCTTCAGATAGCTCTGAAACTCTTCCAAGTTTTCCGCATCCTTGCGCGGAGGTACGTAGCCTGTAGCCTTCGTCCAGTCCACCTGCGCTTCTGCTGTGGTAATATATTTAATCCACTCCCAGGCGCCTTGTTGTTCTTCCTCCTCCAATGCAGTGATCGCCAGGAAATTTCCTCCCACAGGCACACGCTTTTCTTTTTCCCCATAAGATGGCATCGTTCCCGTCGCCACCTCAAAATCTGACGCATCCACAATTCCTGTATTCCATCCAATGGTAGCTCCGATCATTGCCACTTTTCCACTCGTGAAAGCTTCTTTAACAGATTCTCCTAAGATATAGGTAGCCGCACCATCCTTGTTAATCAAGTCCGACATTCCCTGTAAGGCGTCAATTCCCTCCTGGGAGGCAAATGTGGCTTCCGGGTTTCCTTCTTTGTCATAGCTGAGCATCTGACCGCCGTTGGATTCGATCTCATACTGTTCCAGCCAAAAATTCGCTGGCTGCCGCGAAAGCTAGTCCATATTCCCCTGTTTTCTCCTTCACCGTTCTGGCCCAATCATACAGTTCCTCCATGGTCGTAGGAAGATTTGTTGTATCTAGCCTGCTTCTTTCAAC
>ENA-OQCB01001237-OQCB01001237.1-human-gut-metagenome-genome-assembly--contig:-NODE-1237-length-10220-cov-6.164570_pt1 | contig 10220 bp, 10 predicted proteins | sample MGYA00242493_ERZ504568 | MGnify/ENA primary metagenome ERZ504568 (study PRJEB26092, sample SAMD00036229) | human gut metagenome | host: Homo sapiens | study: EMG produced TPA metagenomics assembly of...
CTCCAGCACCAGACACAGCCGTTCCAGATAATCCGCATTGTCCGTTACAAATATAGGCGGAATCATCACCTTGTCCCGGAAGTCGAAACGGAACATTCAGTGATCGGGTACAAATACCCGGCCTGGTTCCCCTATACTTCCCTTCCCCACTCCTCTATCCTCATCAATTTGTTCAAAGAAGAAAAGCCGCAAATCTGCCTGATGGGCGCCACCGTTATCGGTCGCGACCTCGGTCCGCGCGTTTCTTCCGCTTTGACCAGCGGACTGACTGCCGACTGTACCTCACTGGAAATCGGCAACCACGAAGACAAGAAGGAAGGCAAGGTTTACGAGAACCTGCTGTATCAAATCCGTCCCGCATTCGGCGGTAACATCGTTGCCACGATTGTGAATCCCGAGCACCGTCCGCAGATGGCAACCGTTCGCGAAGGTGTGATGAAGAAAGAGATTCTGGACGCCGACTATAAGGGCGAAGTCATCAACCACGACGTTGCCAAGTACGTGCCCGAGACGGACTATGTGGTAAAAGTCATCGACCGCCACGTAGAAAAGGCAAAACATAACCTGAAAGGCGCTCCCATCGTGATTGCCGGAGGCTACGGCATGGGAAGCAAGGAAGGTTTTGACATGTTGTTCGAGCTTGCCAAAGAACTCCATGCTGAGGTAGGCGCCAGCCGTGCTGCCGTCGATGCCGGTTATGCCGACCATGACCGCCAGATTGGCCAGACCGGTGTCACTGTCCGCCCCAAACTGTATATTGCTTGCGGCATCAGCGGACAAATCCAGCACATTGCCGGTATGCAGGAAAGTGGTATTATCATCTCCATCAACAATGACGAGAACGCTCCCATCAATACGATTGCCGACTATGTCATCAACGGTACGGTGGAAGAGGTTATCCCGAAGATGATAAAATATTATAAATCACACAGTAAATAACAATAAAGGTAATCATGAAAGGGCTGATTCTTATATTTGTTCTTCTTTCAGGTATATCTTCCGCTATAGCTCAAGAAAAGCTCTGGTTGGACAAGAATTACCAATGGACGGACGACTCCATCCAGGCAGTCAGGTATGCTCTTGTTTCCAAGATAAACAAGAAGTGCATCAAGGTGGAAGAGTATGCTTTGGAAGGACAAAAGAAGGATGTCTGGCATTTCTCCGAATACAAAAGCAATCCCCGCAAAAGGATAAGGGAAGGCCTGCATACATCATTCTATGCAAATGGCAAGGACAGCCTGACAGAAGTATATAGAGACAACCGCCTGGAGGGACAGACCATGGTGTATTATCCCGACGGTGCCATACATCTGGCCCGGAGCTACAGTGATGGGAAACTTGACGGAACACTCCTGCAATACTATCCCGATGGGAAACTTCGTAGAAAGGAACACTATTCAGAGAATCAGTGCACCGATGGAAAGATGTTCGACAAGCACGGAACTGAAATGGCACATCAGCCGTATTTCGTATTTCCATCCTTCCCCGGAGGAATAGAGAACCTCATGAAACTGGTGGCCAATGTTACCAAATATCCGGAAGACGCCTGGAAGCAAAAGGCAGAAGGAAGGGTAATCCTGCAGTTCGTTGTAGACGAAGAAGGCAAGATGACCTATCCAAAAATCCTCCAGTCCGTGCGCTATGACATCGATAAAGAAGCCATACGTGCTTTCGAGGCCATTGCCGACGTCTACCGCTGGTCGCCCGGCTATCAGGACGGAGAGGCCAAGCGAGTGAAATTCACAATGCCCCTATACTTCAGAATACCTAAATAACCAAGAAATTATGGCAAATTTTTATACCGAAGTTCCCGAATTGAAGTATCATCTGAACAACTCGATGATGGAACGTATCTGCGAACTGAAAGAACGCGGTTACCAAGACAAAGACAAGTATGACTATGCCCCGCAAGACTATGCGGATGCTATGGACTCTTTTGACAAGGTACTTGAAATCACCGGAGAGATTACCGGAGAGATTATCGCTCCCAATGCCGAGGGCGTGGACGAAGAAGGTCCCCACTGTGCCAACGGCCGTGTGGAATATGCCAGCGGCACCAAGCAGAACCTCGACGCCATGGTAAAAGCCGGATTGAACGGTATGACCATGCCGCGCCGTTTCGGTGGCTTGAACTTCCCGATTACTCCGTACACCATGTGTGCGGAAATCGTTGCCGCCGCCGATGCCGGTTTCGGTAACATCTGGTCACTGCAAGACTGTATCGAAACGCTCTACGAATTCGGTAACGAAGACCAGCACAGCCGTTTTATACCGCGTGTCTGCGCCGGAGAGACCATGTCTATGGACCTGACAGAACCGGATGCCGGTTCCGACTTGCAGAGCGTAATGCTGAAAGCGACCTATGACGAGGCCAACAACTGCTGGCGCCTGAACGGCGTGAAGCGTTTTATTACTAACGGTGACGCCAATCTCCACCTCGTACTGGCACGTTCAGAAGAGGGTACCAAAGACGGACGTGGCTTGTCCATGTTCATCTACGATAAGAATGAAGGCGGTGTAGACGTGCGCCGCATTGAGAACAAGCTGGGTATCCACGGTTCTCCCACCTGCGAGCTGGTTTACAAGAATGCAAAGGCAGAACTTTGCGGCGACCGCAAGCTTGGTTTGATTAAATACGTTATGGCTTTGATGAACGGTGCCCGTCTGGGTATTGCCGCACAGTCGGTAGGCCTTTCACAAGCTGCCTACAACGAAGGTCTGGCTTATGCCAAAGACCGCAAGCAGTTCGGCAAGGCTATCATCGAATTCCCGGCTGTATATGACATGCTGGCTATTATGAAAGCCAAGTTGGATGCAGGACGCTCCTTGCTGTACCAGACTTCCCGCTACGTTGACATCTACAAAGCGCTGGACGACATTGCTCGCGAACGCAAACTGACTCCGGAAGAACGCCAGGAACAAAAGAAGTATGCCAAACTTGCCGACGCCTTCACTCCGCTGGCAAAAGGTATGAACTCTGAATATGCCAATCAGAATGCTTACGACAGCATCCAGATTCACGGCGGTTCGGGCTTCATGCTGGAGTATGCTTGCCAACGTATCTATCGTGATGCACGTATCACTTCTATCTACGAAGGTACTACTCAGTTGCAGACCGTAGCTGCTATCCGCTATGTAACAAACGGCTCATACTCTGCCACCTTGCGCGACTACGAGCAAGTGCCGTGCAGCGAAGAAATGCAACCGTTGATGGACCGCATCAAAGAGATGACCAACAAGTTCGAAGCCTGCACCAATGCGGTGAAAGAGGCACAGAATCAGGAATTGCTGGACTTCGTGGCACGTCGCCTCTATGAGATGGCTGCGGTATGTATCATGTCGCACCTCATCATCCAGGACGCGACAAAGGCTCCCGAACTGTTCGGCAAGTCGGCTCTGGTGTATGTGAACTACGCAGAAGCTGAAGTGGAAAAACACTTTAACTTCATCCGTAAGTTCAAGGCAGAAGAGCTGGAAAGCTACCGCAAATAAACGCATTGCTTGGACAAGGCAAATATAGCGGGCACCGGAGTTTAGCTACTCCGGTGCCCGCTTGTTTTTTCTGAAATACTTCCTCCTGCTTGCCCCTTCTTAAAAGGACAAAAGTTCTCAAAGAGACGAAAGGAAAATTAATACTCTCCGTGCAGCCTCAGCCTGCCGCGCAGCGAGTGTATCTCCCGCTGCATCTCTTCCATCCTTGCCAGCAGATGGTGGATGGCATCAATCCCTTCCATATTGATGGAAAGGTCGTAGTACATACGGCTGTACCGTTCCACATCCGGCAACTCGGAGAAAGGCAGATAACGCTCTCCACCTTCCTGCTCCACATCTATCAGTCCACTTTCGCACAGCATATCAATAAAAGTGGGCTCTATATGACACTTGTCACAATATTCGCTGATGACAATCCATTCGTTCTGCATAATCCGTTCTCCTTTCATTAGTTCATACTCTGAATTTTACGGAACATCTCTTTCTGCTGTTCCGTCAGGTTTGTCGGCAACTTCACGGAATAAGTCACGATGAGATCGCCAAACTGTCCCTCCTTCTTATATACGGGGAAGCCCTTACCCTTCAGACGTACCTTAGTCCCGTTCTGAGTTTCGGGTTTCACCTTCAGCTTCACCTGACCATCCAAAGTATCCACCAACTGGTCGCCACCCAGCAGGGCTGTATAAAGGTCGACGGTCACATCCACATACAAATCATCTCCCAAACGCTTGAATACCGAGTCGTCCGGAATCACAAACGTGATGTATAAGTCACCTGCAGGACCTCCGTTGATGCCCTCGCCACCATAGCCTTTCAGTTTGATGACCTGTCCGTTGGCCACACCGGCCGGAATGGTAATACGCACTTGCTTGCCATTCACCGTCAATATCTGTTTATGGGTCTTCGCAGCCTCACGAAGCGAGAGGTTCAAATCCGCATGATAATCCTGCCCGCGGAAACCGGCATTGGCACCGCCTCCGCCGCGCGTACGATGACCGAACATCTGTTCGAAGAAGTCTGAGAAACCACCGGCATTACTGCCCGAAAATTCCTGGCCGTCGGAAGAATACCAATACGTACCGCCTCCGTCCGTACCAAATCCCGCACCGGAACCTCCAAAACCGGCACCGCCAAATCCCCCGAAGCCCCCGGCTTGCTGCTGTGCCCGCTTCTGCGCTTCAAACTCGTCGGCATGTTTCCAGTGTTCACCATATTCATCATATTTCTTTCTTTTTCAGGATCACTCAGCACCTCATTCGCCTCGTTGATAGCCTGAAACTTATCCTTGGCCGTAGCATCGTTCGGATTCAAGTCAGGATGGTACTTGCGCGCCAGCTTGCGGAACGCTCTCTTGATGTCATCCTGAGATGCCTTTTTGTCCACTCCAAGGACCTGATAGTAATCAATATAAGCCATAGTCTATTAGTTTTATTGTCTAAATACCATAAAACAAATAACACGCCAATTTGATTTTACGCATTATTAAAATAGGTAAACGAAAATTAAAAAGCATCATCAAGCATAATAATTACGTGATAAACAAACATTTAGTTTCAACCAAACACTTATTTCACGTCTATAAAATACCAAAATAGTGTAAACGACACCTAATATCGTCTAATTATTCATCCTAAATCTTCCTAAAATTGACAGAAAATGCTTTATTTGTAATAAGGAAAATTTGTTTTATATATAATCCCCAACCTTAGATTAAAAACCCCCATTATGAAAAGTAATTATTGGCTCCTAACGGTAATATTCGCTCTCGTAGCCCTGCCGGGCAAAGCAGGCGAATGGATCAGAATCAACCAACTCGGCTATTTGCCGCAATCCGTCAAAGTCGCTGTATTCATGAGCGAGGAAGGAACAAACGTAGAAAATTATTCATTGATTGACGCTTTCACCGGAAAGGTGGTGCGTACCTTCAACACAACCAAGGCCACCGGCAAGATGGGAGGCATGAAGAGTACCTACCGGTTGAACTTCAGTGATTTCACAGAACCGGGCACGTATTATCTGAAAGCAGGCAAAGCGGTCTCCCCCGTTTCCCCATCAATGCACAAGTCTACAACGGTACCGCAGACTACCTGCTGCACTACATGCGGCAGCAACGCTGCGGCTATAATCCGTTCCTGAAAGACAGCTGCCACGTGCACGACGGCTACATCGTCTATCACCCCACCAAAACCGGACAACATATAGACGTCCGCGGAGGCTGGCACGATGCTACGGACTATCTGCAATACACCACCACTTCCGCCAATGCCATCTACCAGATGATGTTTGCCTATCAAGAAAATCCGGAATCATTCGGTGACGCCTATGATGCAGCCGGAAATCCGGGAGCCAACGGCATTCCCGACATCGTGGACGAAATCAAGTGGGGACTGGACTGGCTGAACAGGATGAATCCTGCTCCGGGCGAGCTGTACAACCAGATAGCCGACGACCGTGACCATGCCGGAATGCGCCTACCTAACAAAGACCTGGTGGATTACGGCTACGGACCGGGTAAAGGACGCCCCGTTTACTTTTGCAGTGGCGAACCGCAAGTACGTGGAGAGTTCAAGAATGCAACGACCGGAGTGGCAAGCACTGCCGGCAAGTTTGCCTCCTGCTTCGCTTTAGGCGCCAAGATACTGAAAGACTACTATCCTAAATTTGCAGCAGAAATCGAAGCCAAGGCCGATGCCGCCTATCAGGAAGGCGTAAAGAAACCGGGAGCATGCCAGACTGCCTCTGTCTTGTCTCCCTACATTTACGAAGAGGACAACTGGGTGGACGATATGGAACTGGGAGCCATGGAACTGTACAAAGCCACCGGCGACAACAAATACCTGGCCCAAGCCCTTGAATACGGACGTCGCGAACCGGTGACTCCTTGGATGGGCGCCGACAGTGCACGCCACTACCAATGGTATCCGTTCATGAACATGGGGCACTACCATCTTGCCAAAGTGGACAACAGCCGCATCAGCAAGGAATTCATCCGCAACATGCGTACGGGCATTGAACGCACGTACGAGAAAGCGGTAGAAAGCCCCTTTCTGCACGGTATACCCTACATCTGGTGTTCCAACAATCTGACTACCGCCATGCTGACCCAATGCCGGCTGTACCGTGAAACCACCGGCGATGACACATACGCCGAAATGGAAGCCTCCCTGCGCGACTGGCTGTTCGGCTGTAACCCTTGGGGAACCAGCATGATTGTGGAACTTCCCCTTTACGGAGACTATCCCTCGCAACCCCACTCCTCACTGCTGAATGCAGGCGTGGGCAATACTACCGGCGGACTAGTGGACGGTCCTGTCTATCGTACCATCTTCGAAAGCCTGCGCGGTGTCAATATGACGGGAATTCCCGGAACTCCCGGACAAGACTACGAACGCTTCCAGCCAGACCTGATGGTATATCACGACGCCATCCACGACTATTCCACCAATGAGCCTACCATGGATGGAACCGCCTGCCTCACGTACTACCTCTCTGCCATGCAGAAGGATGGAATGAAGCAAGCCGGTATCCCAAATGACAAGAATGTATATGTGGACGGAGGCATTATCCGCACCGATCCCTCAAAAAAGCAAATCACCCTCGTATTCACTGCCGCCGACAAAGCAGACGGTGCCGATGCCATCATCAGTACCTTGAAGAAGCATGGCATCAAAGGTGGCTTCTTCTTTACCGGAGAGTTCTATGAACTCTATCCCGATGTAGTGAAACGCCTGCTCGACGAAGGGCATTTTGTAGGCAGCCACAGTTACGGACATCTGTTGTACATGCCTTGGGAAGACCGTGATTCTCTGCTGGTCACCCGCGAAGAGTTTGAGAACGATATGATGAAAAGCTACGAGACCCTCCGCAAGGCAAGTATCGAATACAAAGACGCTCCCGTCTATATTCCTCCTTACGAATACTATAACAAGGAAATATCCGCCTGGGCAAAGAATATGGGTATTCAAGTCATCAACTATACCCCTGGTACCATGAGCAATGCCGACTACACCACTCCGGACATGGGACAGAAGTACCGGAGCAGCAAATTCATCTACGACAAGATTATGGAGATGGAAAAGAAAGAAGGTCTGAACGGACACCTAATGCTGATACACTTCGGAACGGACGACCGCCGCACAGACAAGTTCTATAATGGCTATCTGGACAAGATGATTAAGACGCTGAAACGAAAAGGCTACACTTTTGTACCGGTCCGCGAGGCTGTCGGTATATAAGCATACTCTAACAAGGATTTATTGAAAAGGTTAGTTAAAAAGGTTATCGTGCAAAGGTATTTAAGGTAAATATTCAATCGGTTTGTTTTCAGTAAACCTTCCCCTACCCCCAAGAGGGGAAAGTTTCGAAGTAAGCTCCCAGCCTGTGAAGGTTAGGAGCTTTTATATATTTCAGAGAAGCCTTTTTACCGATTGCAGCAATTGCTCGATATCTTCTTCCGTAGTATCAAAAGAGGTTACAAAACGGATTTCGTGGATGGCCTCATCCCAGAAGTAGAAGAAATACTCCTTCAACAGCTCGTCAATCACCGGACGGGGCATCGTAAGGAAAAGCTGGTTACTTTCCACCTTCTGCGTAAAATGCGCACCTGGCAATTCCTTCAATCCGTCGTAAAGAATCTTTGCCATACGATTGGCATGCGCGGCATTTTTCAACCAAAGGCTGTCTGTCAGGTAGGCAGTGAACTGGCAGGACAGATAGCGGAGCTTGGATGCGAGCTGTGCCGACTGCTTGCGCACAAAATAAGCTTCCTTCTTCAAAGCTGGGTTAAAGACAACCACGCTTTCTCCCAACATCAGTCCATTTTTCGTACCACCGAAGCTGAGGATATCTATCCCGCAATCCACTGTCAGTTCCCTAAAGCCAAGATTCAAGGCTGCACAAGCATTTGCCAGACGTGCTCCGTCCATATGGACATACATGCCATGCCGATGGGCCAAATCCGTCAAAGCCCGCAACTCGTCCGGCTTATAGACAGTGCCCAGCTCCGAACATTGCGAAATATAGATGGCTCCGGGCTGCGAATGATGCTGTTCGCCGAAATGGCACAAATAAGGACGGACTAAATCGGGCGTCAGCTTGCCGTCAGGGGTAGCTATAGGACGAATCTGACAACCTGTCATACGGGCAGGCGCACCGCACTCATCGACATAGATATGTGCGGTCTCCGCACAAATAATGGAATTATAAGGGCGGGTACACAGCTGCAAAGCCACCGCATTACTGCCCGTACCATTGAATACGAACAACGGTTCGCAATCCGGCGTAAACGCTTCCCTTATTTTACGGACAGCCTCCTCTGTCCAAGGATCATCCCCATAACCAATAGCATGGTCACGGTTGGCCCGGTTCAGAGCCTCCATTACCAACGGATGTACGCCTGAATTATTGTCTGAAGCAAAACTTCTCATAGTCTTTCTGTTTTTGTTCATTGAAAAGAATGTGCAAAGAAAAGAATATTCTGCAACATGAAGAAACAAAGGAGCACAGATTTCATCCCCCGGTGGAAAATGCTTCCGCACTGCGAAATCTGTGCTCCTCAATCAATCCATTCAATCGGTTTCCTTTATCCGATATAAACATTTACCCCTAGTGAAACATAAAGTTCATCTTCTTCCTGATGAATTTCAATCTTGTCCTCACGGGCAAGCCACCCCAATGCGGCTCCCAACTCCTTGTCCTTCAGTCCGGACTTCCTCTTTAAAGAACCGTAGCTCCATCTGGTATAATCGCTAAGCAACTGCCAAACTTTCCCAGCATTTAGTCCAATTTCGCTTTTGTTCATTTTCTCTTCAATTAAAAAGGTTAATAGTTCTTGTTGATTAGGTTATCTTTACGAAGGGTAAAGATATGATTTTTTATTTTGCTAACAACAAAAACGAACAAAAGATATGAAAACTAATCATTTTTGTAACACTTTTGTAATATTACACGCTTTTTATTAATAATCAAGAAGGTAAATAGAACAAAAAAACCGCAGTATCTATCAAAAAGACACTGCGGTTCTCCTATTTGATTAAGCAATCAGGGAAAACGATCTTACATCATTCCGCCCATGCCTCCCATTCCGGGAGCACCCATCGGCATCTCAGGCTTATCTTCTTTCTTCTCTACGATTACACATTCTGTAGTCAGGAACATACCGGCAATAGAAGCAGCATTTTCAAGAGCCACACGAGTAACCTTGGCAGGATCTACCACACCAGCTGCGTGCAGGTTCTCATAAACATCGGTACGGGCATTGTAACCGAAGTCTGCCTTGCCTTCGCGCACTTTCTGCACAACAACAGCACCTTCTTTACCGGCGTTGGCAACAATCTGACGCAACGGTTCTTCGATAGCACGCTTGATGATGTCGATACCTGTTGTTTCGTCAGCATTATCTCCTTGCAGACCTTCCAAAGCGTCCAAAGCACGGATATAAGCTACACCACCACCGGCAACGATACCTTCTTCGATAGCAGCACGAGTAGCACGAAGAGCATCATCTACACGGTCTTTCTTCTCTTTCATTTCCACTTCGGAAGCAGCGCCTACGTAAAGAACAGCTACACCACCTGACAACTTAGCCAGACGTTCCTGCAACTTTTTCACGGTCGTAGTCTGATTTAGTAGCAACGATTTGAGCTTTGATCTGGTCGCAACGTTCCTTGATGTTTTCTTTTGCACCGGCACCGTTTACGATTGTAGTATAATCTTTAGAAACTGTTACC
>ENA-OQCB01001239-OQCB01001239.1-human-gut-metagenome-genome-assembly--contig:-NODE-1239-length-10216-cov-3.458321_pt1 | contig 10216 bp, 10 predicted proteins | sample MGYA00242493_ERZ504568 | MGnify/ENA primary metagenome ERZ504568 (study PRJEB26092, sample SAMD00036229) | human gut metagenome | host: Homo sapiens | study: EMG produced TPA metagenomics assembly of...
AACTCAAAATAATCAAACATTCCCTCCGGAAAGATAAAACGAAGAAATTGATCGTAACTCATCTCTTTTATTTTTTTACTGCCACTAAGATACGATTTTTTCCCCTCAGGATTTCGGGATGATCCGTCAATGTCGTATGTTACAAATCTAAAGTGTTGAAAAACAATGAATCACCTTTGATGATTCGTGTTTGTAAGGATCGAAAACTCATCGGCCGGGGAGCGGCCAGCACTAAGGGATGAGATCCCCGTTCCGATGAGTGTAAGATTATAATAATTTAAATCGGTTTCCAAACTTTGTAGCCAATTGTTGCGAAATTGTAGCCCAATGGCCAGTGGTATGGTTCATTTCTTCCGTGTATTATGATATGTAAGATAAACCAGTTTTTCAAGGGTTGTGTCCGATGGGAACATGACCTTGTTTTCGTTACCTTGCGGATTTGGCGATGATACCCGTTAAGAGTTTAATCTTTCCACTGTCTTGACCCCTTTCACCGCGTTGATTTTTTTAGTCAACATATTTAGCGCCGTTGTGTCGCGGACCATCACTGTAAAGTTCCCCTGGAAGATCCCGTCTACCGAATCGATGTTCAGAGAGCGGAGCGTGACACCTGCTTCTTTGCTGATGACGGAAGTGATGTTGGTGACAATCGCGATATCGTCACGACCGATGACCCGGAGCGTAACAATATATCCGTTGTCTCCTTTGCCGCTCCATTTTGCTTGAATGATGCGATAGCCGAAACGGCTGAACATCTCCTGCGCGTTTGGGCAGTCCATCCGGTGAATCTTGATTCCCTGTGTAGAGACGAAACCGAAGACCTCGTCTCCGTAGATCGGGTTACAGCATCTCGCCAACTTATATTCGATGCCTGTCAGGTTTTGGTCGATCACCAGTACGTCCTTGTTCGTAGAGATCTCTTCTACTTCGGTTGTCGTGATATATTCTTCAGCACTGCGTACTTCGGTGTGCTCGTTCGTTTCTGTTTCTCGGCGGAGCTGCTCTAAATATTCGTCGATCACCTGGTTCGGGTCGAGGCGTTCTTCGGCAATCTCTACATAAAAGTCGGTGACAGTCTTGAACCCCTTTTTCTTGATGTAGCGCATCAGGGGAGCTTCCTCCATCTCGATCTTCCGGTTTTTGAAGCGGCGTTGCAACATCTCTTTGGCAAAGTCCACCGCTTTGGCCGTTTCTTCACGGAGCGCCTGTTTGATTTTTACACGCGCTTTAGAGGTGACGACGATGTTCAGCCAGTCACGCTTAGGAGTCTGGGTGGGAGCAGTGATGATGGAAACCGTATCGCCGTTGTTCAATTTATGTTTGATCGGAACATTCTTTTCGTTTACCTTGGCCGAAACACATTTACAGCCTAACTTGGTATGGATTGCGAAAGCAAAGTCGAGTACGGTTGCCCCTTTGGCCAGCTTGATCAGTTCGCCTGTCGGCGTGAAGACATAGATTTCGTCCTTATATAAGTCCATCTTGAAATCCTGCATCAAGTCAAGCGGGTTGTTCTCCTTCGTTTCCAATGCGGCCCGTACAGTATTTAGGAATTCATCCAGTCCGCTTTCCGCTTTTCCTCCTTTATATTTCCCAATGTGCGGCTAGTCCCCGTTCGGCGATCTCATCCATGCGACGGGTACGTATTTGTACTTCCACCCATTTGTTCTGTGGCCCCATCACTGTGATATGCAAACTTTCGTAACCGTTCGTTTTTGGAATGGAGATCCAGTCTTTCATGCGTTTCGGGTTCGGTTGGTACATATCGGTGATGATCGAGTAGACCTGCCAGCAGTCCGAACGTTCCTTCTCATACGGTGTGTCCAGGATGATGCGGATGGCAAATAAGTCGTAGACGCCCTCGAACGGGATATTTTGCTTTTTCAGCTTATTGTTGATGGAATGGATAGACTTCGTACGTCCTTTGATGTCGAAACAGAGTCCGGCTTCTTTCAGCTTCCGTTTGATGGGGGCGATGAACTCGGCGATGTAGGCGTCTCGCGAACGCTTTGTCTCGTTCAGCTTCTGTTTGATGAAGTCATATTGCTTACGGTCGGTATATTTCAGCGACAAGTCTTCCAGTTCGCTTTTGATCGTGTACAGTCCGAGGCGGTGGGCAAGCGGGGCGTAGAGGTAAGAAACCTCCGTTGCCAGCCGTTTCCGATCTTCGTCGCTCTTCAGGAGCTTGCCGAGGCGCATCAAACAAAGACGGTCGGCGATCATAATCAGGATCACGCGTACATCTTCAGCAAACGAGAACAACAGCTTATGGAAGTTTTCGGAGTCGACAGCCGTATTGCGGGCATAAAGGGCAGACGTTTTCAGCAGGCGGCTGATGATCAAGGTGACATCCGCATCGAATGTAGCTTTCACTTCCTCTAAAGTGATGATCTTTTTCATGACCGGACGGTAGAGTAGGAGGGCGATGACCGAGGTACGCTTCAACCCGATCTCGACGGTGGAGATCAATGCCGTATCAATATTGCGGAGCAGGCCGTTGATGCCGTTTTTGTCTCGTCCGTAACAATCCAGAGCCACAACCCGCTTCATCAACTCCTTCATCTTACTCAGATCTTCTTTTTTCAGGAAAGAGTATAGATGGCGTAATAATTGCTTGTACTTGGAGAAAAACTGTTTTTTCTCCTCTTCGGTAAAGAACGGTTGTATATCCATAGTCGTCTGTCTTTTTACTGCCTGTTTGAGGGCTGTCCGTAAAACATACCGTAAAAATAAGTTTTTCTACGAATATCAGTGCAATTCTAATGGTATTTTTATACATTTGCGATATACATAGGCTGGCAGGGCCTTGTAGCGTGTCTGATTATTAACTTATTAAAAAAGATATACTATGTTAAACGCAAAAGACTTAGAGTTACTGGTGGCTAAAGGGATCGGCGAAAAGCAGATTGAAGAACAGTTAGCTTGTTTCGTGAAAAGGGGTTTCCTTTTCTGGAAATTACAGCTTCGGCCTCGGTTGAGAAAGGGATTATGGTGATCCCGCAGGAAAAACAGGCTACTTATATGGATGCTTGGGATGCTTACTTGGCAAAGAATAAGAAGATCGTGAAGTTCGTGACCGGCTTCGGGGTGCGGCAAGCCGTATGTTCAAAAACCTGTATGAGTTCCTGTCTGCCGACTATAACGAGCCTCAGAATGCGTTTGAGAAGAAGTTTTTCGACGACATCAGGAAATTTGCTTTCTATGATGCCTTGAATCAGGCTTGCATTGAAAATGAAGCGAAAGATATTCCTGCGTTGGTTGCTCTTGGAGAGTATAAAGCTGTTGTCGCCAACTTGCTGGAGCCAAAAGGACTGAACTATGGACAACTCCCGAAAGGTCTGTTGCTTTTTCATTCTTATCCGCAGACAGCCCGCGCGGCTATGGAAGAGCATTTGGCCGAAGGTGCGATGTATGCGAAGAACAATGCCGGCGAAGTGAATATACATTTCACTGTGTCACCTGAACATAAGGTATTGTTCGAACAGTTGGTTGCTGCAAAGGCGGGAGATTATGAAGAGAAATTCTCAGTCAAATACGATATTTCTTTCAGCGTGCAGAAGCCGAGTACCGATACGATTGCTGCCGATATGAACAACAATCCGTTCCGCGATAAGAGCGGTAATCTGTTGTTTCGTCCGGGTGGCCACGGAGCTTTGATCGAAAACCTGAACGATGTGGATGCCGATGTGGTGTTTGTCAAGAACATTGACAATGTGGTTCTGGATAGCTTCAAATGTTCGACTGTCATCTTCAAAAAGGTGATCGCCGGTGTGCTGGTTTCTTTGCAGGAACGTATTTTCAACTATCTGGAGCTGATCGACAGCGGAAAGTATTCGCATGACCAGGTGGAAGAGATGATTCACTTCCTGCAGGAAGAGCTGTGTGTAAAGAATCCGGAAACGAAGTTGTTGGAAGATGCCGAGTTGATCCTTTATATTAAGAGTAAGTTGAACCGTCCGTTGCGTGTCTGTGGTATGGTGAAGAATGTCGGTGAACCGGGCGGTGGTCCGTTCCTCGCTGTCAATCCGGACGGAACTGTCTCTCTGCAGATTCTCGAAAGTTCGCAAATCGATTTGAAGGACCCTGAAAAGAAAGCGATGTTCGAAAAGGGTACGCACTTCAACCCGGTAGACCTGGTTTGTGCGTTGAAGAATTATAAAGGTGAGAGATTCAACCTGCCAGATTATGTGGACAAGAATACCGGTTTTATCTCTTATAAAAGTAAGGACGGTCGCGAATTGAAAGCGTTGGAGTTACCTGGTTTGTGGAATGGTGCGATGAGCGACTGGAATACAATCTTTGTCGAAGTGCCTATCGAAACCTTCAATCCGGTTAAGACGGTAAATGATCTGCTGCGGCAGGAACATCAATAAATAAAAGGAGTCTGAATTACGGCAAAGCTATAATTCAGGCTTTTTTCTTGAAGACCACCTCTTTTTCGTCGTCGTTTTGAAGGATGAGGTTCATATTGCTGTAATCGATTGTCCCTTCATACAGAACTTCGCCGTTAACCAGCAGTACGATGTTGTCTTTCGCCGTACGGAACCAGTGTCCCTTGTAGTCACTAACGAGCTTAACGGGTGATAATTGATAGGTTGTGCACTGGAATGTGTAATCGTTGTCAAAGGTGATGGAGGTCTTTGTTTGAGCCTCTTTCTCGTCCGGATGATAAGTGGCGTAGACGGCATCGGTGATAATGTTCTCCGGATTGCAGGAAACTGCCCGGTCAAATCCGACCAGTCCGGTAATCAGGAGTTGCATATCAGGACCTTCCTCATCTGTTTCTTTGGGGATCAAATAGCCCATTACGCCGCAATTGATGGCCTCCGCCTCTCTCGGTTTCATCTCTTGGTATTTCTTTTCGACTTTGAGATATTCGCCTTTCATGGCTACCGGAAGGATGGCTCCGCTGATGCAGTCTTTCAATGTGGCGGCATCGGCATAATAGGTGAAGTCGCCGTTGAAATAAAAGATATTCGGACCGGTCGGAATCGTATCTTTCGTAAAGGTTTCTGTTTGCGCCGTTCCGTCGGATTGTTTGTTACCTGTGCAGGCAGCCAGTAACGGGAGGATGAAAAGTAATCCTATTAATTTCCTTGTTTTCATATTCTCAGTTGTTTAAAATATGAAAGAATAACAAGGAGACCTGTTACTATGTTTAAAAAAGGCCGACCATCATTGGTGGGTCTTTGTCATTTTTTAATTCCGCCTGTCCTAATGTGAAGAAGTTCCGCTTTCCAAAATACTTACGATGGAGAAAAGCGTGAAACAGATACCTCCCAATCCTGCCAGCACGCGTGCCGGAACGAAATAGTATCCGTGAACGGAACCTATCTCGAATAGGAAAGCCGACAGGAATAAGCAAGTCAACGCCGTAAAGATGGGAATCAGCGGGATACGGTTGGATAGTTTGAACTCATGCCGCCATATCTTCGACAGCAATATTACCTTGCTGGAAATACTGTAGCATACCAATCCCAAGCCGATCATGATGTAACCGGTCGAGCCAAGCGACATATTTGCCGTGCCCAGTATCAGGATCAGTCCCCAGATGATGCAGAGGCTTCCCACGACAAGGACGAGCACTGGCCATATCTTGCGTTCTGTCTGGGAGAAAATGTTCCGTATCTGCCGGGCAATGGTGGCAACCAGTGTGATCAGGCAGGTACAGATACTGGCAAGTCCGATCATTACATGTCCGGCAACGAAATATTTCGGATGTAAGCTGCTTTTGGACAATAGCACGAACGCCCATATCCAAGTTGTCAGCGCGAGAATGGCGGCAACGGAGATCAGCATCAATCCTTGTGTCCGGGTAAAGGCTTTCGGCGGTACGTCATGGTCGCTCTTTTGGGCATTTTCGGTAATCATGGTGAAACGGGTGGAAGAAGTGGCAGTCGTTGCGACACAAGCAGTGATAAACCCTACGCCGCAGATCACATGTCCCGCAACGAACGAAGCTGAGTCCGGTGAAGAATGCAGAATATGCATGCCGCCAATGATAGTCAGGACCGCTGAAAGGTAGCCAATTCCCGGAAGTGTATATTTGCTGACCTGCCCGAATGTCCCGATGATCTGACGTATGATGGTGGCTGCCGTTGAGAATAGTGCGATGCATATCATACCCAGCGAGAATATCACAGGCCCCGCCACATATCGGTTCGGATCTGTCCCGTAGGAGGTGATGAACCAGCCGTAGCCAAAACAAAACAGGGCCATGAGTAAAGGTATTGCTCTGAACAGAACGCTGATGCCGTAATTCATAGGATCATTATTTTAAGTTTCCAGACAAACAACGCCTGTCAGGGGTTTGTTCCCATTCTTTACATTTTATAAATACTTTTAGGTATAGACGGATGGCTGCCTGTGGGCCGGGAATTGTGTCCGCATCGGTTCCTAATCCGATGTGGACACAATTATAAGTGGATAGGCATCAAACAAAAAAGCCGCCCGAAATAAATCGGACGGCTTTTTCGTATGGCAATAGAACCACAGAGATTACACTCTTCTTTCTTTGATTCTTGCTTTCTTACCGGTAAGAGCACGCAGGTAATACAATTTAGCGCGACGTACTTTACCAAACTTGTTAACAGTGATGCTTTCGATAAACGGAGATTCGATCGGGAAAATACGTTCTACCCCTACGTTTTCAGACATCTTACGCACTGTGAAGCGTTTTTTGTCACCATGACCGGAGATGCGGATTACAACACCTCTGTACTGCTGGATACGTTCTTTGTTACCTTCTTTAATACGGTAAGCTACTGTAATAGTGTCACCACTCTTGAATGCAGGAAATTCCTTCTTCGTAGCAAACGCTTCGTTTACAACTTTAATTAAATCCATTGTTTTATAGCTTTTTAATTGTAATTTTTAATGAAACGCAATGTAACGGGCTACTTGTCCCGACAGAGATTACGCAAAGCGGATGCAAAGTAACGAAATAATTATTTGATACGCAAGTGTTAATTCTTAAATAATTCCGCTTATCACTATAAAATAGGAGCGAATGGGAGATAAACCAGCACCTCCGTCACCTCCGGATAGATATTTCGATATTCGTCTGTCAAATCTTTCACAAAATACCCGCTTATCGGCATCGTATAGTTCATTAACAATTCGTGCTTATCGGAATAGATCGAGTATGAAGGCTGATTGGATGCCGACTTTTCTATCTCCAGTATTCCTTGTACCAATAGCTGGTTCTCTTCGTCATATACATACATGCGTTGTAAGCTCTCGGCAAAGGGATAAGAACGTTTTTTTTATCACCCATTTTGCTTCCGGCACTTTTCCGATCGCTTCGGCTGCGATCTGTGCCGAATCTGAAGGTGTAACCCCTTTGATCAGGCATTGTCTTTTCCCGCGGAGCGTGTAAGATTCTTTTTTTCCCACAACTCTTCCCCATCTTTTGCTTCGACCGTAAAGGTGGCTGAATTTCCTCCGGCATCCGTTACTGTGATCTGCGCATTGCCTATGTTCAGAGCTTCGACCAGAACAGTAGCCTTGCCTTCGTTGCTACTTGTGACGAGCACGATGTTTTCGTCTGACGAAGTTGCGTGGATCTTCCCTTTTGCTCCTTGTACGTTTACGGAGGTAGCCATGTTGTTAGTGTACACTACCAAGGTATTGTTTTCTAACGCTATCTGTTTCCCGGAATTAATGTCTCCTATGATTTCGTCTTGGGTAAAATAAATATTGTCGTCATCGTTGCAAGCAGTGGTGAACAATAAGCAAAAGACAAGCCACAAGTTAACGAAATAAATGTTTTTTAGATGCATTGTATTTTATTTATTGGTTCATATCTGTGAATAAGGCAACGGCGAGAGGAACAGGCTGGTATTCCGGGTAGCCGTATAAGCATATTCCGGCAGGCTCTTGATACGCGGCCAGTCCGGATGTGACCGGAATTTATCCCAGGCGGCATTGCGTGTCGGTTCGTCTTTATACCAGGTGAGATACATTACTGCCGGCATGATCGGGCCGGCCAACACTTCTCCGTAGCAGACGGAGTTAATGCCGACTTTGTCGAAAACATCAATCTCGTCTTTATTGAACATCGCGACTTTTCGCCGGTTGGCTTCTTCGTTGGGGCTGTGATACGTCCTGAGTTCGAACATCGTCCGGTTCTTGTCCGGCATCAGAAGATATGGCACTTTGTCGAAAGCTTCGCATAGGAAACTTTCGAAATTGAAGTAAGCCGGATTGGGAGCCGTCTTGTCGAAATAAGGTTGTGCCGCTTTCCTGAATGCTGCGTCGTCCCAGATTGCTTGTTTCACCTGATGATAAGTCATGATGTCGGGATAGATGAACAGCAGCAGACGCCGTTTTTTTTCCCTCTTTTTTATAGGGGACGAAGGCACCGGCTTTGATGTTCTTCCTGTTATAGGCCGGTATCAGTATATCGCGGAAAAAGTTGTCTAAGCCGTCCGCGCCTTCTTCCAGCGTGTAGATACGCCATTCGTATAGTTGCTTTCCGGATGGAGCGTTTTTTTCGGAGGTTGCAGCTATCCCTTTGATAGCCGGGAGAGTGGCCAGCAGGCCTGTCAGTTTCATAAAGTGCCTTCTTTGCATGGTTCTATAGAATTTAGATAAAAAATAAGTTAGTAAACACTTCAAAGGTAGGAAATATCAGGGTAATTTCCGTACATTTGTTTTGATTTATGATTTATGAATGATGATTTATCAGAAAGACATTGTGATTATCATTTATACATCATATATTCTGTATTATAAATTTCAGATCTTTCGATGAAGAAAATATATGTCTTTTTATTTAGTTGTGTTGCCGTTCTTTCCGCTGTTGCACAGACGACGCCGAATCTTTACAGAGCAGTGGACAAAGCGAAAATGAATCATTGGGTGGACTCGATCTTCGATGCGATGAGCTACGACGAACGTGTCGGGCAACTCTTTATGGTCATTGCCAACCCGAAATCTGACACACGCAATATGCAACGCTTGATGCGTTATGTCAATGAGATAAAGATAGGCGGCATTCTTTTTCATAAAGGCGATCCGGTCATGCAGGCCGAGGTAACGAACCGCCTGCAAAAGACATCGCGCGTCCCGATGCTCGTGTCGTTGGATGGAGAGTGGGGACTTTCCATGCGTCTTTCTGGTACGACCCGTTTCCCGAAGAATATGATGTTGGGGGCGATCGAAGATAACGATCTGATAACCGAATACGGCAAGGAAGTCGCCCGTCAGTGCAAGGAGATGGGAATCCATATCAATTTCGCACCCGATATGGATGTGAACAGTAATGACCGATAACCCGGTGATCGGTCTCCGCTCTTCGGTGAGAATCCGCAAGCGGTAGCCGACAAGGGACTGGCGTATGCCCGCGGGCTGGAAGGGCAGGGCATCTTGTCCGTTGCCAAGCATTTCCCCGGACATGGCGATACTGCTGAAGATTCCCATTATACGCTGCCTGCCGTTCATCATGACCGGGCACGCTTGGATAGTGTGGAATTATTACCTTTCAAACGCTATATCTATGACGGCTATGCCGGCGTGATGACCGGACACCTTTATGTCCCGGCGTTGGACAAGGTACGCAACAGACCGGTCTCCATGTCTCGTGCCGTCGTCACCGACTTGCTGCAAAAAGAACTCGGATTCCGAGGGTTGTGCTTTACTGACGCTTTGGCAATGAAAGGCGCTACTACCCGTAAGTCCGATAATCCTTCCGTAAAGGCACTATTGGCGGGTAATGACATCCTTTTGGCTCCGGCTGCGCCGATCAACGACTTCGCTGCTGTGAAGGAAGCTTTGGAAGAAGGTATTTTGGATAGGGAAGAGATAGAAGCGAAGATCATCAAGATTCTGCAATATAAATATATTGCCGGACTGGACGATTATCGCCCAATCGAAACGAAAGGTTTGTCCGAACGGCTGAATTCTCCCCATGCTGCGTGGCTGGCAGCCAAGTTGAATGAAGAAGCGATCACTCTGTTGAAGAACGAGGGTGACATCATCCCGTTGAAGCAGTTGAATAAGAAAAGGATTGCCGCCCTCTCTATCGGTGACGGGGTAGGGAACGAGTTTCAAAAGATGCTGGGGCGCTACGACTCGATTGCTTGTTTCAGCATCAGCCGGAATTCGACGGCGGCTCAAGTGCAGAACGTAATATAAGAAACTGGAGAAATACGATGTGATCATTTGCGGTGTACATACGGTCCAGTATTCCGGAAAGCTTGGCACTGCACCAGTT
>ENA-OQCB01001240-OQCB01001240.1-human-gut-metagenome-genome-assembly--contig:-NODE-1240-length-10188-cov-3.399364_pt1 | contig 10188 bp, 12 predicted proteins | sample MGYA00242493_ERZ504568 | MGnify/ENA primary metagenome ERZ504568 (study PRJEB26092, sample SAMD00036229) | human gut metagenome | host: Homo sapiens | study: EMG produced TPA metagenomics assembly of...
CGGTTGCAATATCTACATTGGGGTAGATTCGTATAGCACAAGTGGACGGTATTTTGATGGTTTGATAGACCAAGCGGCTTTATGGAATAGAGTATTAACCGCAGAGGAGATAACAACATTGTATAATGGAGGAAATGGTTTAAGATTATGATATACATACACAAACAAAATGGCTTTTGGAGCCGTGAAACGGTTCTCCAGCCTTCTTTCAAAGTTGGCACTACCCTCAAAGATTACGAAAACGGTGCTTACTTATTACTCAACGAAGAACAGGAACAGTACCACAACGAACATCCGGATGCAACCCCGTTGGAGTGTTGGCACATGCAGCCCACTCCTGAACCGCAGCCGACTCCGGAAGAACTGCTCTGGCGTGCCCGTGATGCCAAACGGCAGGAAATTTACGACAAAGACATCCATCATTATTATATTGATGAACAGGACGCATACATCTCAAACACCCTGCAAATGAAGGATAAGTGTGGGCGGCAGGAAAAAGTCGAAGTAGGCGGTCATCTTTACGCCTCGAATATCTTAATGGTTGCTCTTGATGAAATAGCGGACTATTCGGAGCAGTGCGCCAAGGTGACAGACGGCTTGCTATCCCGTATCGATGCCGCCCAAACAGCCGAGGAGGTCGAAGCTATCGTAGTAGAAGGCTATCCCGAAGCGATCCATACAACAACGGCAGCCTTGCAAACTAAGGCAGATAAGGCAATAGCTAAATCCCCGGAAGCGCAGGCAGTGACCTTTGCCCGCTTGATGGTGAACAGCGTTTCCCTTACCGCCAATCAAGCGTTGGAAATGCAGGTCTTATTTCCCATTTGGGGTGAGAAAGATGCGGAATTCGGCAAGGAAGTTGAAATAGGTTTCCGGCTTCGAGTAGTGGAAGGAGAAAGCGACACTTTATTCGAGGTGATACAAAAGCACAAGCTGCAAGCCGACTGGAAACCTGGCATAGAAACTGCTTCACTGTATAAGATCGTTGAAGCTGAGCACGCAGGCACGCTTGATGATCCTATTCCATATGTGCAGGGTATGGCATTCGAGAAAGACAAATATTATGAACAATACGGTGTGATCTATCTCTGCATTTTGACGACCGTTACAGGTTATCCGAACGACTTGAAAGACTTGCCCACAATTGTACAGGAGGTAAAGCAATGAAACAGGTTATGTTATTAAAAGTTAAACGGGGGGGGGGGTAAAACACTCTCTAAATAAAGAAGTTACGACCTCTTATCGTAAGAAAGGAGGGCGTAGATGAGACGGTCGATGATGGGACGGAAGAAGTTGCAGTTGTTCACCAAGAGGTTCTATCCTGCCGGGAATTATACCTGGATCGTACCTAAAGGATGTAGGGAGGTGGATGTGTTTCTTGTCGGCGCGGGTGGGGGGTCCTACCATGTCACCAGTATGGGGTGGTCCGGTGGCGGAGGAGGTGGATATACCAAAGCCTACCGTGGAAAAGGCTATGTTAAACCCTCTTCCGGTACATGGATAACAGATGAAAAAGGAGGTAAAGATGGGGACGCAATATCTGTAACACCGGGGCAAGTGATTCAAATTATTGTCGGCGCAGGAGTATATGGAGCCGATGGAGGCTATTCTCAATTTATTGATTCTAATTATAGGGCGAACGGTGGAAATAAAGCGTATGGTTGGACAAAAGGCGGAAATGGAGGAAGTGGAGGAGGAACGTCATTATATAATGGTAAAGAAGTAAATGGGATTGGAGGAAGCGACGGAGAAAATGGTAATATTTCCGATTCTAATTATGGTAAAGGGCAAGGCCATACCACCAGAGATTTTGGCGAATCATCCGGAAAAAGGAATGCGGGTGGTGGCGCTCCCATTTCCAAAGTTGGTGAATCGACTTCTTATCCAGGTTCGTCAGATTACACGGAAGGAACAGGCTTATACAGTTATGATAATACATCAGAATGGAGATCTGGAGCCGGCGGAGGCGGATATGGGGGCGGAGCCGGTTCCAATATCTATATTAACGATAAAACACAAAGCCTTAAAGGTGGCGACGGTACTGTCCTGATCCGCTATTGGGCTTACGAAGAATGATCTGCCGTTGAAAAAGATGGAACAAGATATTAACGACTAAAAAATAGGAGATAAAGTCATGAGAAATAATTGTTTACAAATGTTAATAAGGGGGGGGTAAACACCTCGTTAACTCAAGTATCTGACCGACTTTCGGCGGAAAGGAGGTTGGTATGATAAGATCGATGATGGGACGGAAGAAAGTAGACAAGAATACTTTGCTGTTGCTACATTTTGATGGATCATTGAAAGATGAAGTCTCAGGCAAGCCTTATGTTGGTAGTAATATGTCCTATGTAGTAGGAAAATTCAAGAATTGCATTTCGTTTTCAGGAAACGGGTATGTAAAGGTGAGTGGAACGAATGCTATAAACGAATCCCTATATCCAGACTATACCGTCGACTTTTGGATTAAATTGAAAAGTGGTGTGAGAAACGGTATAATGTCAAAAGGCGATGGTGGCGGAAGTTACAGCTTTGATATAATGGAGGAACCTGACGGACGCATTTTCTTTGGATTGCAGTATGGTGGAACCCGAGGGGATGCAATATGCTATTTTACGATGCCACGGGATCAGTGGGTTCATCTTGCAATCGTCAGGTCACAATCTCGATATTGGAAAGTGTATGTAAATGGAGTGTATGCGTCTGGTTTCACATCAACGATGGTTTCAGGGTACTATAGTTCTTTAATGATCGGAAAATATCGAGATTATGGATTGTATCTGAACGGTATGATTGACGAGTTTCGCATCAGTAATATTGCCCGTTGGACATCAAACTTCACTCCGCCTGCAAGGCCGTATTAATAAATTAGTGACACTGTCTTTGGGCTGTCACAGCAGAAAGACAGCAAATGTATATTCAGAAAAAATTATTGATAATTGCCATCCCCAGGTTGGGTATTTTCTTTAAAAACAAATGAAGATATGGAATGTTCGGTGGCGAAAGAATAATAAAAACAGCCTCCAGGCTATCACAGATTGGAGGCTGTAAAAAAGAAAATAAGGGGACCAACGATCTCCGTGACGAAGTTAAACAATAAAGTTTGAAAATTATGGTATTAGTAGTTATTTCTTTTTTGGTTATCGCAGCTTATACGGCAGCAGTTTGTATAAAGGCGAAAGGTGTACCTTACTCTATCAGTGCGACGTATTATACTCTTGATCATAAATTGATCTTTGGAGCAAGCATGGTACTGACGGCTATGTTCCTATTCCCGGTCATTTGGGAAATGAGTACAACCTTCACCATGCGGTTGCTGGCGATCGCAGCTTGTATCGGTTTGATTGGTGTTGGTTTGGCTCCTGATTTCAAAGACGCTTGGATAAACCGCATTCATTGTGGATCGGCGGCATTGACGTTGCTTTCTTCTCAGCTATGGGTTGGCTGCACGTCTTTCTGGTGGGTTCTTATTCCGGTGTGGCTGGCTTTTATCGTTTACACGGTAATAGGCATGGGTAAACGGTTGAGTGGTAATATATGGCAGGACTTTGTATCAACGAAGCCGATGTTCTGGTGTGAGATTGCAGCGTTGTCTACGACTTTTGGCGTGTGTGGACTTGCGCTTTAGAAATCTACCATAAACAGAACATCTGCCTTATATATTAAAACACGACAACCGGTAAAATGTCATATATCCGGTTGCCGTGTTTTTTATTGCCTAAAAATAAGTAGGTTATTTAGCAGTATGGAAATAAAGCGCGGAAATACGGTAGTCTGTGATGTCTATCTGAAAGATAACAGTTATACGGTCGAAGAGATCATGGGAGAGGACACTCTTATCCTGAATTTTCTTTCCCGTAATGTGGTAGAGCTTCAGATCAATGACTATATAGACTTTGAAGGGACAAAATACAAGGTCCGGCATAACGAGAAGGTGACGAAAAGGGAGACATCTCTTGGTTGGGAATATACCGTTCAGTTCTATTCAAGTCGGTATGACCTTTTGGATGCAGAGTTTTTCCTTCATGGTACACCGGAGCGGAAAAAGAACTTCGACTATTACACCGGTACCGCCCGTGACTGGCTAACCCTATTTGTCAAAAACATGAACCGTACAGGATCTGGTTGGGTGGCCGGATCCTGTATCGAATCCCGGATGATTACCCTTTCTTTCAAAGATAAGAAAGTCGGGACGGTACTTGACGAACTCATTAAAGAATTGAATACGGAATACTGGATATCCGGTCAGACAATAAATATCGGCAGGAGGGAGTATTCAAGCAACGGCCTTGTCTTGGCACAGGGCGAAGGAATGGGTTTTACTGAACTGGAAGTGTCCGCTGTTGATGATACGCCACCTGTGACGGTTTTTTATCCATACGGTTCAGACAAGAATCTCGGTCCCGATTATGGTGCTGATTATCTTCTTCTGCCTGATGGCCGGCTCTCTATCGAAAAGAATGTAGAGAAGTACGGCCGGATAGAAAAGTCCATGCAATTCGACCATATCTTTCCGAAAGGAGAGTTTGCCGTAACAGAAAAGATCGACGATTACACTCTGAGAGCTGCCGGTATGGATTTCAATCTTACCGATTGCCTGTTGGACGGGGTGGAAGTGATCGTTACATTCCAGGATGGCGGCTTGGCTGGCTATGACCTTGCAATCGTTGAAGACAGTTGGGACAATGACTTGAAACAGTTCAAACTAAAGCAGAATGACCAGGAAAACGCCTTGAAAGTTCCTGGTGACATTAATTTTTCTGTCGGTGACAAGTTTATCCTTACCGGCCTGAAAATGCCGCAAAGCTACAGGGATAACGCTTCATTACAGCTACAGAAAGAGGCGCAAGCATGGTTGGATGGCAAGTGCGAGAAACGCATCCAGTTACGAGGAAAATGTGATGAAATTGTTTTTCGTTTGCAAAACATCTTTATCGCCTGTGGCCAGATGGTTGGCGTATATTCCGAACAGTTGGATATCGATCGAGAGATTCGTGTTACCAAAATAAAAAGGTATATCGAGAAAGACGGTACACCTTCATACCGGTATGAACTTACCTTGTCCGATTTCCTTGAATCGAATGGTTTTAAGGATCTGGTGGATGATGTGAATAAAGTGCCGGAAGAGATTGAGGATGCAGTTAAGCCGGTTCGGGAACATACGAAACGTTCATGGCGAGACGTGATGGAAACTTTGGGCATGATGTTTGACCCGGAAGGGGATTATTTCACTGAACTTATCAAACCGTTGGCCGTGCATACGGCGCAACTTATCGTCGGTACCAATTCTCAGCAGATGGAACTTATAGGGGTGAAGTTTATCCCGAATGCGGACAATGATGCCAACTATTTCAAGAATACGGCAGGAAAGTTGGTGCACTTTACTGTTAGCGAGGAAATCCGCGAATGGGTTATTCCATCGGCTTCTTTCCGGCTAAATAATTCGCTTGCCTATTACGTCTATGCCAAATGTCCGAAAGAAGGGGGAAATGGCTCAATATATGTCAGTGAACGGCAGATAAAGTTAGAGGATGAAACAGGATACTATCATTTCTGGGTGGGCGTGCTTAATACTCCGGAGGAAGGCGTACGCTCTTGGCTTCCGAATTATGGATACACTGAGATTGCCGGCCAGACGATCACGACAGGATTGATAAAGGACAAGTTAGCCCGATTGGTGATTGATCTGGTGAATGGGACTATAACCGGACCTGTGATATTCAAATCCGGAACATCCGGTTATAATAACATTTCCGACCGTCCTAACCTTCAACCGTTGTATGATGGGGTAAATGATGCCCTGACGGATGCAGAGAATGCGTCAAATGCAGCTAACAACGCCCAATTGACTGCAAATAACAAGGCAAGGGTATTTTATCAAACGACGGCTCCAGCATCGGGGATGCGGACAAATGACTTATGGGTGGATGGGGAGAAAATCCATAGATATAGCGGTTCTAAATGGGTGCTTGCCTCAAAGTATGACAATACGATAACGGAGATCAACGGCGGACTCATAACTACCGGTGCGATCGCTTTCGGAAGCACAGGTGGAATGGCTGCTTCCGGTTCCATCCGTATTTGGTCGGGAGGAACAGCCGGGGCGAAAGGACAACCACCCACTGATCCGACATTCCGGGTAGAAAGCAACGGAAATGTGGAAAGTAGAGGAAGTATCTATATTGCAAATTCAAATGGAGAAAAACTTGCCGGACTCTCCGGAGGTGGAACAGCCGGAAACTCTGTTCGAATCTGGGCTGGAAATGCAACACCTGCAAATGCCCCGTTTAAAGTTTATCAAAATGGGGATGCCTACATCGGAGGACTTAGGATGGAGTCTGGAGGACTATTCTCGGATAACCGCTATTCCGGTGAATCGTCTTCTAAATTTTTCCTTTATTCATCAGGAAGTAATGCGTTTTTGGGATTTTCATCTTCCGGTAAATGGGCCGGCCTTGGTCTAAATACCTTGCCGTCTACGCTTGGGGGAACAAGTGCTTTGATGCGCCTTGAGTATACAACTAATCACAACGATATAAATTATGGGGCTGTGATAAATGTTAATGGTGGCTATCGCAACTACGCATTATTCTGCAATGGGGGGTTAAGACTGAATGGTGCGATATCGACCGCAAGATATGTCAGACCGGGGGCAAAGACTAATGCGATTATAAACGATATAGGTTATATGGATACCTATCTCTTTCAACCAACGTCATATATTAACGTTTATCTACCTTCTCGAAATACTGTCTCAAGTAAAATGGGAACTGTTTACAACGATTATGGAGATTCCTGGAGTGAAATCGGTTATAATTCTGTCATATTCATACATGTAATAGTTTCGAGACACGCAACTGATGCGATATGTGTACGACCCGAAGACACAAATACTCCGTTAGTAAATGAAAACGGAGACTCGATAACTCTTGATATGCGTAAAGGCGATTGCGCTACATTCGCATATATTAATCAAACATGGTACTTGTTTAACAAGAACTTTTGACAATAACATCATTAAAATAATAGTATGGAACTAACATTAAAAGATCGAGTATTAATACTCAACACCGTGTTGCCACAGTTTGACACGAGAAAAAACATGGAACTGAAAGTATCGATAGACAGTAAGATAGCGATCTCGGAGGTTGATCAGAAGCGTATCGTTATCAAGGATATGGGGAGTGGTCAAATCAATATCGGATTTACCGATGCTGCCGCCATAATGGAAACAACGGATATCGTTTTGACAGACGAAGAACTTCAATACCTCAAACAACGTGTTGACTTCATAGATCGCAACGGCATGTTCTCATGAGTCACGATGCCGACGTATAGTCAAAATTTTGGATGAACCGCTAAAAGAGGAGCAACCGGGCGAATAATATAAAATCCGTCTCCCATCTATCACAGACCGGAGGCGGAGAAATAACAAACACTGTCTTATGGCAATGGAAAAAAACTCGTAACAAAGATGATCAAATAAAACAGAAGGAGGTGTAAAGTGAATATAGAATTAACTGACATCCTGACAATCATCGGAACATTGGGAGGATTCGAGGCGATAAAATGGGGGATTAGCTTCTATACGAACCGGAAAACGGACGCACGTATTAAGGATGCCCATGCCGATGCAGAAGAGTTCAAGGCTTTACGTGAGTATAACGAGTTCCTGCAAAAACAGCTATCAGAAAAAAGAAGAACGCTTTGTAGAACAAACCGGAAGGCTTCGACAGGTACAGGACGAGCTTTTTACTTTGAAAGAGAACTATTCGGATCTAAAGCTTGAGCTTGCCTTGAAAAGATGTGAAAGAAAAAAATGCGGCGAGCGTGAACCGCAGAATGGTTATTAATGAGAAAGGATGTAAAAGGTATGAGAAAAAAGATAACACCACGTGGGTTGCGCAACAACAACCCCGGAAATATCCGAATAAACGACGATTTGTTTCAAGGCGAAGTAAGACCGAGCCGTGACAAGTCATTCAAACAATTTGAAACAATGGCGTATGGGTATCGGGCTATCTTCAAGATACTTCGGAACTACTTGTGCATATACAAGCTGGATACCATCCGAAAGATGGTCGGGCGTTGGGCACCGCCGGGGGACAACAACCATACGGAAGCCTACATCAAGGCGGTATCCGGTTACGCCGGGATACCGGCCGATGATCCGATCAACCCGTATGACCGTGATCCGATGATTCGTATTGTAGCCGGAATGAGTAAGGTTGAGAATGGGGTAGAAGCTGATATGTCTGACGTTATAACAGGATGGAGCCTGCTATGAAACCCTGGCATATCATATTGATTCTGATCCTCTGTTTTCTATGCTTCCTGACTGGTCGTCACACGAAGAAAGCAGAGGTTGGTTTTATATGCAAAACCGATACATTCATCCGTGTCGACACGATAAGAGATAGTATCCCTTATCCGGTTTATGAAACAGTAATCCAGACGGTACCGGAACTGTTTCCCGTCTACATCACACTTGGTGGCGATACGATACGAGAACCTGTGTATATCCCCGTTCCCATAACACAGAAGGAATACCGGACAGAAGATTACCGGTTGTCCATATCCGGTTACAAACCCAATCTTGATTACATCGAGATCTATCGAAAAACGGAACAGATTACAAAGGTTGTAGATCGTAGGTTTGGTATCGGTATTACAGCCGGGTATGGTATCGGGAGAAATGGACTGTCGCCGTATGTCGGGATAGGTGGGTTCTATAGGATTTGGTAGTTTCTTTTTGTTTTATAGATTTAATGTTAATAGTGTAGTGGCCGCTCTGCCTGTGATGGTGGGGCGGTTTTGTTTTGTATAGATATGAAGCTATTCACGCAACTTACTTTTTGGTTTATTTGTTATACTATTGAAAGTCTACCTGAATATGCCAGAAATAAGAATTGCTGCAAAAAGTATAGATTTTATATTACTTTAGTAACGCATTCTTGCACATTTCTAATTTATTTGTGTAGATTTGCAACGTAAAATTTAATAAAAACGGAGGTATTATGTGTATATTCAAAGAAATCGGCAAGTTCGTTAAAAACGGCGCCTCTGTTTTCAATGAAGCTTCGAAAGGAAGTTACAGCCGTCAATCAGAAGCCATTCGCTCTATTGAAAAAGAGTTATTTTCAAAAGATGATGGTTCGTTCGTTGATGACAAGCGTAATCTTGCCAAGGACAGGGAGAATGTAAATCGTGACATTCGAAACTCTTACAACAAATTGCAGTTACATAATGGGTAAGCAAGAATTAAAAAGAAAAGAAACGGCTGTCGTCAGCCCCAATGGTGAAGGTAAGCAGTATGAACAAACATTGACGGTGGATGATACTTGCTTACCTTCTGCAGAAGAACTAACCGCTTATCAGGCGATTGATCCCAACATTGTTACATTCTTAATGGATGTATCAAAGAAAGAGCAAGAACATCGTCATAAAATGGAAAGAGATAAATTACGTGTTGTTGATAAAAATGAGCGTCGTGTTTTTCGGGTAAATTGGTGGGGAATGTTCTTTGCTTTTCTTTCTATTGTTGTGTTAGTCGGGTTAAGTGGTTATGCACTGTATCTAGACAAGCCTTGGTTTGCAGGAATATTGGGAGCAGGAACATTTGTGTCAATCGTTTCCATTTTCGTTAAAAACGACAAAACCGATTCTACAAAAAAGTAATTACTTAAAAATACGAAGGTGTGTCAAAATTCTCCCCTTCTTTTTTATGCCCAAAGCCCCGACTTTCACAAGCTGGGGCTTTGTTATAACCTGAAGATTTTGTATCTTTAGGCATAAGAATTTATACTATGGCAAAGATACATTTTCGTCCTTACCATCCCAACCAAACAGTGCTTTTTCCTCAAAGAATAGATGAGGATATTGCAGATAACGATCCGGTGCGCATGGTTGACGCCCTGGTTGAGGGCCTGAATCTTGAAAGTTTCAGGAAGCTATATAAGGAATGCGGCCGCAGCCCTTACCATCCCAAGATGATGCTCAAGGTCATTCTGTATGCCTACATGAACAACGTCTACTCCTGCCGGAAAATCGAAAAGCTCCTTCATCGTGACATTCATTATATCTGGCTTGCCGGATATGAGAAACCGGATTTCATTACCATCAACCGTTTCCGCAATCGGGTGAAGAAGGAAATCAACGAGGTGTTTACCCAAACCGTACTCCTTCTCT
>ENA-OQCB01001241-OQCB01001241.1-human-gut-metagenome-genome-assembly--contig:-NODE-1241-length-10188-cov-2.597754_pt1 | contig 10188 bp, 14 predicted proteins | sample MGYA00242493_ERZ504568 | MGnify/ENA primary metagenome ERZ504568 (study PRJEB26092, sample SAMD00036229) | human gut metagenome | host: Homo sapiens | study: EMG produced TPA metagenomics assembly of...
AACTGATTCCAGAGGTAGAGTTAAGCAGCAATGACCTTCTGGTAGATTTAGCTCGTATCGGTCTTGGTATCGCCTTTGTACCAGATTATATGCTCACGGAAACGAGAGATCTTTTCTGTTTAAACCTACAAGAAAAGCTCCCTCCGCGCCAGCTTCTGCTGGCACGACAGGAGCTGCTCGCGCCTGCGGCACAAAAATTTCTGGAATATTTTCATTCCTGATTGCACCGTTTAATCTTCCAGAAAATATTCATAGGTCTGAGCAGACAGCTGCCCAATTCCGCTGATTCCTTCATTCTCAGACAAAAGTTCACAGCTCATCACACACAGAAGATAGGTTGTGGAAGGAGCATAGACGATTGCGATATCATGCTGACAGGTGTTTGTCTCTCCCGTCTTGTTCGCTATCTGGACTCCTTTAGGTATTCCTGCAGGAATTTTCCAGTCCGTCTGCTGTCTGCACAGCAATTTCAGCATTTTCACCGACGCTGTCTCACTGACACAGTCCCCATAATAAATGCGCTCCAAAAGTTTTCCGCAGTCCTTCACACTGGTCAGATTGCTCCCACCGTCGCCTAAGCTGGCAGAGGGAGAGGGATGCAAAGTATGATGCACCTCTGTATTTGTGTACCCCTCCCGCTCTAGATACTGATTCACCGTCTGGCACCCCGTAATAAAGTCTCCGCCGCCTAGACGGCGTACCAATTCATTGTAGGCTTCATTGTCACTGACCGTAATCATCAATTCCAGGAGATGGTTCAGCTCCCTGCTCTCCTTTAAGTTTCCAGCCTCAATCTGGTCATAGACCGCAGCCATCACAAAAGCCTTAATCAGGCTCGCAGAGGTAGCGGGAGAATCACCTATTTCCAGCTCTGTGTCATTTTTCAGATCTTTGACATAGATTCCCCATTTTCCCGAATAACTGGAAATAGAGCCTTCCAGTACTGTCTTCAGTACATCAAGGCCCGTCGTTTCTTTCTGTGTCTTTGATTGTCTCTTTTCGCGGACTGCTGTTCGCCCGCTCTCTTTTTCTTCTGTGCCTTTTGGGGCGCCGTCTTTATCCTCTGACTTCTCTTTCGCTGAGTTCTCTTTTATTTCCAGAAGCTTTCCATTCTGATCAAGCTCATAAGTCTGCCTGCCAATCCGGTATCTTCCTTCTCCCAGAATTTCATATAGAGGGTTTTGCCGGTTCTTTTCACCTGTCAGACTGTCAGACAGCAGCTGCGCCGTCTGCTCGGTCTCTGATAGAAAGCCGACTGCCTGTACCTCGGTCGTAAGGCACAGGCCCGCCGCTAAAAGGCCAATCTTAAACCAGCCTTTATACACTCCAAATGTATTCTCCGTTTTCCTTGATTCCAAAAAAGTTTCCAAAGTTCACATCAAAGATCTGAGCTTCAAACTCTCGGATATCAACTTCATTCTTAATCAAATATTGGTAAATTCCTGCATGAGAGATATCTCCCTGAGCCAAAAAGCCCACAAGACGGTGATTCCGGATAATCGCTCTCTCATAATTTTCGTGACTTTCCCGTTGAACCACAAGATCTCCTTCTTCTGGGTTCAGCGCTCCCACACACAGGGACACCAGACCAAAGAAATTGATTGTATTCTTCGCCGCAAAGCGGTCCACATACATATACTGATTTCCAAGAGCCATATTCTGCGCAGCGATTTTGCCTTGTTTCATCGCATTGGGCCAGATGCCGGACAAGCCGGTGACATCTCCGGCCGCATAGACGCCTGGAGCACTGGTCTGCATATAACCATTGACCTTAATTCCACGATCTATGTCCAGACCACTGTCTTCCAATCCCGCCACGGCACTGCGGACTCCTGCCGCTACAATCACCAAATCACAATCCAGCTTTTCTCCGTCGTCCAGCACCACCTGGATTACCTCACCGCTGTCATTGCACACCGTATCCACACCTTTTCGTCCCAGACGGAACTGACATCCCGCCGCTTCGAAGCGTCTCTGATACTCGCAGGCACCTTTTTCGTCCAACTGAATCGGCAGGATCTCTCGGCCATCTCCACGATGGTAATCCGTTTTCCCTGTTCCAACAGGCCACTGGCTGCATCTAGACCTACAAGCCCAGAAACCGATAATCACCACGTTCTGAGCCTTCTTCGCGCGCTCGTCAATGGCCTGCGCATCCTGCAGATGACGAAGCCCAAAGACATTTGGCGCTGTGCGCAGAGCTCCCACTGGAGGAATAAACTCTCCGCGCCTGTGGCAATCAGCAGCTTATCATAATCACACGCCATTCCATCTCCATAATAGACCTTTTCTTTCCGGTGTCCAGCCCGTTCATCCGATAACCTGGAATCTGCCATATCCGGTTCTTCTCCAAAAAGTCCTTGGGAACAAAATTAAGACTTTCAGCATCCCTCTCATGGCTGAGATATTTGTGCAGCATACACCTGGAATGAGGCTTCTCATCCACAGAGAGCATCACGATCTCATCCTCCGGTCTTAGTTCCCTTAAAGTTCTTGCCGCTGTCATGCCAGCAGCACCGATTCCCACAATCACATGCTTCATAGCTGCACCTCCTCTACCCAGATCGCCTCTTTGGGACAGGCCTTTACGCAGCTTGGCTCACCGCCCTGGTCTTTGCAGAAATCACATTTGATTACCATACTTCTGGTGGCCTCATCTGGCTTTAAAACTCCATATGGACAGTTCATCACACACATGAAACAGGAACCACATTTTTCCGAGTCATAGTATACATGCCCATCCTGCGGGTCTTTAAAAAGCGCTCCGCTCATGCAGGAAAGCACACATTCCGGCTCGTCGCAGTGCCGGCAAAAGATCGGCGTATAGCCCCCATTTTTTTGCTTATAAATATAGTTCCTGGACTCATTCTTAATATCCCCTAAGTCCAACGTATAAATATCGCCCTCATCCTTGCGATGGGCCTGCATACAGGCCAAGCTGCAGCTTTTACACCCATCGCATTTCTCGGCGTCAATGATAATCCTCTTCATAGACGCCTCCTTATATATTCAATCCCTGACGTTTTTCTAAGATGATCTTCTCCAGGATATCTGCGGATTCCTTGGCATCTCCATTGATAATCACCTGTCCGCCTGTGAGCTGCTTCATATCTTCTGTCAGTACCTTCGTCACCAGCTTGCTGCCTGTCACAAATGGCGGCAGTCCCAGGTGCAGCGGCAATCCCAGCGCAAGGCCAAAGCATCCGTCCGCCAATGCCTGCTCTTCCAGCCACTGGGCTGCGGACAGTACCAATGGCAGCTGCGGCATATCCACGCCAATCGCCTCTGCCAATTCCGTAGCCACAATCTCCAGACGTCCGATTGCCAGACAGGGCCCAAAATTCAGCACCGGCGGAATATTCAGTTTCTCACAGACCGCACGCAGTTTCCGGTCCGGCCAGTTTCGCAGCTTCCGGCTCCATCAGCCCACAATTCTCGATTCCTCCTGAAGAACAGCCTGCGGTCAGCACCAGGATATCTTTTGCAATCAGCTCCTTCGTCAGCTCCACAGAGAGCACATCATGTCCGCCTGCGGTCAGATTCGAACATCCTACCACACCGGCAATTCCCTTGATCTCACCAGCCACAATCAGATCAATCAATGGCTTCCAGTTTCCACCCAGGAACTCTTTCAGAGAACCTTCACTGACTCCAGTCAGCGTGTCGTCATTTCCATGCTCCGGGAACAGATTCATCTGCACCTTGCCTCTTCTGGCTTTATAGGCTTCAATGATCTCGTCGATGATCTCCTGGCTCTGCTCCTCTCTCTTCTCAAATACAAATGGCTTCATCTCGGCATTTGCCTTCTTCGCCACATCATCCAGACAGATCTGCTTAATCATCAATTCCTCGCAGATCGGCTCTATGCCAGGCAGAGTACAGTTAAACTCAGACAGCACCGCATCAATGCCTCCGGTGGCCAAAACCGCCTCGCTGGTATAGTTGTTTCCTGCATGGCCTTCAAAGATATCCGCATAGTGAGCTCCGCGAAGCTGCAGATCCTGTCCCACACAGGTACAGCCCACCAGCTTAAAGCCTTTCGCGCCGGCCGCCTGTGCCTTCGCAACAGCCTCCGGGCTTCTCAGTTTTTCCTGCAAATCTACAAAAATTGTGTGCTGATGGCCGGTAATCATAATGTTGATGTAGTCCGGGTCCACCACACGCAGGCCCACCGGAGCCATGCGAAGTTCCGGCTCTCCCAGCAGCACATCGTTCAGCAGGTTCGTAAGAGTCAAGCCATAAAGCCCCGTGGAAATTCCCAGCTTCAGACAATCCGTCAGCATGTCTACCGGGTCAGAATTCAGATTTGTGGAACATTTCACAACGCCATGGAAGACCTCGCCCTTTGCTCCTCCTGGGAGAATTCCCAGCTCCTGCCATCTCTGGAAACGCGGAGCGTAAGCCAGCTTTTCCACCAATTCCATCTTTTCATATTCTGGTTTATATAAATCATCCAAAACCGCTTTCGCGACTTTCTCAGCTTTTTCGTATTTATCCTTGCCAGTGACACCCAGTTTCTCAGCTAAATGCTCTAGTGCTTTCTCTCCTTTGATCTCGCCTTTTGCCTGAGCGGTTTTCAGCACATTCAACGCAGTATTTTCCACAATGTGAATATAACAGCCTGAACCTGCCGCCACTGCGCGCAGGAAATTTCTGGTGACAATCACGTCCGCTGTGGCGCCGCAGATTCCTCTCGGTGCCTTCGGCGTGATTCGGCAAGGCCCGTTAGAACACAGCCGGCAACAGACTCCCTGAAGTCCAAATCCGCATTTCGTGCTCTGACTTTCCACTCTATGATGGGAAGTCTCCATCGGAAGAGATGCTATGTATCCCTCTAACGGCTTGTCTGCGCTCTTACATGTTGAACATCCATAACACTGATTCATTTTTAGAAATCCTCCTTAAACGTTTGATGTACTTTCCTGATACTCAAGCTCCTGATCTTCCGTCCCAGGTAGCCTGCCGCCGGCAAAATCCCCATATTGCCACGGTCTGATAAAATTATATCAATTTATACTATTTAGTTCAAGAATAACTTACAAAATACTCCATTTCCTCATTCCTCTCCTGCCCAAAATTTTTTAATTGTTTTTCTACGCTGGCGATCTTACTAACCTGATAATTACTCCATTCCTCAGGAAATAGACTCAGATTTTCCCTCTGACAAAACCTCTCATCCAACAGCAAAATGATTCCCCTATCCTTCTGTGTCCGTATGACTCTTCCCGCCGCCTGAAGCACTTTATTCATGCCTGGATAACGATAAGCATAGTCAAAACCATTCTCCCCCGCTCATCGTAAAACGCCTTTAAAATTTCATTTTCTGTTCCCACCTGTGGAATTCCTGTCCCCACAATCAATGCGCCAATCAGTCTATCTCCCAAAAGATCGATTCCCTCTGAAAAAATTCCGCCCATGACACAAAAGCCGACCAAGGTTCCCCGCCCGCTTTGAAATTCAGTAAGAAATCCCTCTCTCTCCTGCTCGCTCATCACCGAAGACTGACATAAACTGCGCACATGAGGCATGGAAAATTCCTGCTCATAAATCTCATACACATCCCTCAAAAGGCGATGTGAAGGGAAGAACACCATATAATTTCCTGGGTGAGTATTCACAGCCCTTGCGATATACTCCGCAATCCTCCGATACTCTCCATACCCTCTTCTCGTGTACTTGCTGCTCACATCCGCTCCCACCAGAAGACACCTTCTCTCCTGTGAAAATGGGGACGCTGCGCAGATCGCATAGTCATCCTCATGGGTGCTGAACAGACGGCGGTAATAACGCAGAGGCAGCAAGGTCGCTGAGAAAAACACTGCGCAGCTTCCTTTTTCCAGACAATTTTCCAGATTTTTGGCTGGATTGACGCAGAACAGCCTCAGCTGAAACCCTCCATCCTCCAGGTTTTGGACATAAATCTTATAATTTTCATCCAGCAGATCACAGATATTCAGGAAATCCCGAACAGTGAAATAGAATTCCAGAGCTTCTTTTCCCACCTCTGGCTGTGGAGGTTCCTCCAAAAAGCTTTCTAGTTCTCCCATCAGCTTCATCAATAGTACAGGCAAATTTCCTATGCTCTCCAAAATCTCATAACCTTCACATTCTCTTTTTAGCTCCAACAAAAACTGATTCAGACGATTCAGCTCACGAATCACTTTTCCGCCATACGGCTTTAAGCTTTTTCGTATTTTCAAAACTTCTTCCTTATACAAGGCAGCACTGTACATCTGTCTGCCTCTGTCCACCAGGTTATGGGCTTCATCGATCAGAAAAATATAATCTCCCTTTGTGCCCTCGGCAAAAAAACGTTTCAGATATACATTAGGGTCAAACACATAGTTATAATCACAGATCACTCCATCCGTCCAGACAGATAAGTCTAAGCACATTTCAAAAGGACATACCTGCCATTTTCTCGCATGTTCCTGTAAAATGTCCCTGGTGTAGTGATTTTTCGTGGTCCACAATTCATAGACGGCCTCATTAATCCGGTCAAAATGCCCCCGAGCATAAGGACATTCCTGGGGATTGCATTCCATCTCATCGCACAGGCAGAGTTTCTCCTTGGCAGTAATCGTCGCAACCTTAAACTCTACCCCCTTTTCCTGCAGCAGCAAAAAGGCTTCCTGTGCCACGGTACGTGTGATTGTCTTCGCCGTCAAATAGAAAATTTTCTCAGCCAGCCCCGCACCGACAGCCCGGACTGACGGATAAACCGTGGACATCGTCTTTCCCACTCCTGTGGGAGCTTGAAGAAACAGCTGCTTTTTCTTCTGAATGACATGGTACACCCCCGCCACGATTTCCCTCTGACCACGCCGGTACTCAAATGGGAATTCCACTCCCTCCATGGATTGATCCCTGCGCTTCCTCCACTGAAATTGAAAGCGCACCCACCGATAATACTCATCCACCAGCTTTTGATACCAAAGCTCCAATTCCTCAAAAGTATAAGTTTTACAAAACCTCTTGATATCTTCTGTCTCCATATTACAGTAAGTAAGCTGTACCTGCATGGCCTTCTGCCGATGGTCATAGGCATAAAAATATGCATAGCATTTCGCCTGCGCCTCGTGCACTTCCACGGGACTTTCCAGCCGCGCCAGGTCCCGGTAAACTCCTTTGATCTCATCCACCAACACCACATCCTGCGCCCTTGATATACCGTCAGCCCTGCCTTCCACCTGAATCGAAAGTTCCTCGTAGATCGTTTCATGCCTCAAAGATACTTCCGCCTGGTAAGCGCTTTCCATCTTCTTTGTATCTTCCGGTGAAATTTTTCCTCCCATCAGCATGCTTCCTTGTCCGCCATTTACTCCTGCGGTTGTCCAGATCTCCGCTCCTTAAAATAAACTCCACCAAATTTCTCACAGAAATCCGAATACAAGGTCTCTTCATCCTATCTCCTCCCGGTCTGACCGCAGTAATTACTCTTCCATCGCAGCTTTTCCCCTATTATACCACTTTTAAGTTGCCTATTACATAAAAAGAATCCTGCCCCGCAGGATTCTCCGCCTGCGGCGGGTTGCATCAGCAACATTTTCATCTCCGCCGCAGTGCGATCCTACGGAGTATTTATGTAATAGGAAAAAACTTTCACGCATTAGCGTGACAAGTTCCTTCCTATTACATAAAAAACGCTCCCCCTGCCAAAATTGACTTCTGACAGGGGGAACTTTTGTTATATGCTAAATTTTGCCCTACTGAATTATGCAACTGCATATTTTTGGATGCTCTGCATAAACTGTCCGTCATCTCCATGACATTTCACAGTGAGCACACGATTCAAATCCATACTCAATATACCGAGAATTGACTTTGCATCGATGATTACCCGGTTGTAGGAAATGTCAATGTCACACTCACATTTGCTTGCTGCATTTACAAAATCCTGCACATCTTCTCTTGATAACTTAATCTGACGCTCCATCATAATAGATTCCTCCTTAATTACCAATTTTCATTGGAGCTAACACATTACTGTGCGCTTGTTAATTAATTTGTTCACCGCTATTTTACCCAGATTTTCCAATTTGTCAAGAGGATTCAAAAATTGTTTACATATTTTTACACTCAGTTCAAAAAATCCATGTTCACTTCTATTTTTTTTGAATTAAATTTATATAATCTCTCCAAAGATGTCAATGTCCTATATCATCTTTGCACAAAAACATATGTTCTGTATTCTGCATACAAAATACTTAATTTTGGTATCATAAAAATATTCACAGACAAAAAAATTCAGCCGCACACCCGGCAGGACACTATCCTCCCAGAACTATGGCTGAATTTTTCTTTACCTATTTCGGCATTACTTCATACGCCTTTTCAATATACTGATTCTGAATCTCATGGAAAGCTCCACAGTCCGCCTTTCTCGCCAGTTCCATGTCAATCGGCATCTTTCCTAAGATCGGTACCTGAATTTCCTGGGCGATTTCCTCAATATGGCTCTCTCCAAAAATTTTAATTTCTTTTCCACAGTCCGGACATTTCACATAGCTGTAATTCTCTACCAGGCCCAGAACCGGAACATGCATCATGTCTGCCATATTGTACGCCTTCTTGACAATCATTCGCACAAGATCCTGAGGGGATGAAACGATCACAACACCATCAATAGGCAGAGACTGGAACGCTGTCAGCGGCACATCCCCCGTCCCTGGCGGCATATCCACAAAGAGATAATCCAAATCTCCCCAAATCACATCTGTCCAAAACTGCTTCACTGTATTTGCAAGCACCGGACCTCTCCAAATTACCGGAGTCTCTTCCGTCGGAAGCAATAAATTAATAGACATTATTTTGATGTCATTCTGTGTCATCATAGGATAAATACCGTCATCGCTTGCCTTCGCAGTTCCCTTTGATTCCATACATCATTTGGCAATAGAAGGCCCTGTAATATCCGCATCCATAATACCCACTTGATACCCTTTCACAGCCATCATATTGGCCAGCGACGCCGTCACAAAAGATTTTCCCACGCCACCTTTTCCACTGATGACTCCGATCACATTTTTTTACCTGTGAAAATTCATTGGCTGCAACCTGAAAGCTCTGAGGCTTCTTTGCCTGTGAACATCCGGCACAGTCTTCCTTTGTACACGATGTACTGTTGCATTCCTTTGCCATAATCTCTCTCCTGTTCCCTTTTATTTTATAAAACGGTCAATTGCCTTCTCCAGTTCTTTTAATGCCTCTTGGTCTCCGTGCTCAACAGCATCCACAATACAGTGCTCAATGTGATCCTGAAGAATAATTTTGCCAGTATTGTTGATGGCAGCCTTCACCGCTGAGAGCTGAATCAATACCTCACTACAATCTCTGCCGCTCTCCACCATCCGCTTGATAGATTCCATGTGGCCTATTGCTCTGGACAGACGATTCAAGACCGCCTTTGTATGCGCATGACTATGGGTATGTCCATGGCCGTGCTCATGGGAATGTGTGTGCGAAATCACCGCACCATCCGGAGCACATGGGTATGAACGCCCTGTTTTTCTTCTGTGCCCATAGTTACCTCCTTCGTGTCCTGTCTGTTAACTGTCCTTTAACAGAAAATTATTTTTCGCACTTCTTTTATATAACAATCTCTTATATCTCTGTAAAGGAATATCTCTGTTTAATTTGAGAGGTAACATGTCAAAAATAATCGTACCATCCTCTAACACCGTCTTTTCATAAGATACCTCTTTTCCTTTAAATTTATCCTGAATAAATTTTTCTGGGTCATCTATCGTAATTTCATCTACAAATACATCTCTCATTTGATTATTCGGACACTTGTTAAATATTTCCCAGATCACTTCGTACTCTCTCATAATCCTTCCTCTTTTCATCCATTTTCTTTATTATAAGAGATTTTTATAAGTTTGTCAAAAAAATTTATTTTTACAATTTACTGAATTTCACTTATAATAGAATAAAGTAGATAAACTTATTTCAGCTCACTTTGCGCTCACCGCAACACTACTATGCGGACAGATAAGTTCTCCCTAATAACACAAAAAACACCTGTAACCCATCGTCTAACTATAAAATCAACAACAAAGAGGAACACTATGGCTCAAATCAGAAAACAAAGTATGAAAGAACAAATTTACCAAATCATAAAAGACAGGATTCTCAGCTTGGAATATCCCATGGGCTCCCCTCTGAATCTGGTACAGCTTTCCAAAG
>ENA-OQCB01001242-OQCB01001242.1-human-gut-metagenome-genome-assembly--contig:-NODE-1242-length-10170-cov-3.306183_pt1 | contig 10170 bp, 10 predicted proteins | sample MGYA00242493_ERZ504568 | MGnify/ENA primary metagenome ERZ504568 (study PRJEB26092, sample SAMD00036229) | human gut metagenome | host: Homo sapiens | study: EMG produced TPA metagenomics assembly of...
AAAAATATGTTTGTTAAAAAATATTATCCCTTGCGGGGAATTTGAAATAGATGGGGTATAAAATCAAATTTTATGCGCTACTGTTTCGATTTGGACCAATGGGTATTTTGGAAAACAATACAATAAGGTCTGGAATGACAATAAGCTACGGTTCTTTTATACAGAAAGAAGAATGGTTGTTAAATAATGTATGAATTGGTGGGGTGAAGATTATTCCTTATCTTGGCAAAATATTGGAAGACCGGAGAGTTTCGGTTGCTACGAATTAAGGATGTATAAGTAAATAAAGAATTTAGTACAATGAAAAAAAGAACTGCAATAGGGGCGGTTGTCCTATCCGTTTTAGCCGGAATAGGAATAGTAGGGTGCCAGCAATCCGAAATCTCCGAATCCCTTGTGACTATTGACGTAAAAGCTGATTATCCGGAAAAGGAGCTGACCCTCCAGGATTTTATGGAGGTGGAATACATTCCGTTGGAGACGAATGACGAGTTCATTACGCAAGGGAGCGTCAAGGCAATCGGGCGTGACTATTTAGTCGTGACAAACCGCATTAATGACGGTAATATTTATATGTTTGACAGGAAGACCGGTAAAGGAGTAAGAAAAATTAATAGAATGGGGCAAGGCGCCGAAGAATATGCTTTTATCAACGGGATTGTCTTGGACGAAGATAACGGGGAAATGTTTGTCAATAGTGCTTCAATGAAAAAGATATTCGTGTACGACTTGCAGGGAAACTTCAAGAGAAGTTTCAACCATGCGGAAGGGGCGGAATATTTGGAAGTGTACGATTATGACAAAGATAACCTGATCTGTTATGATATGTCTCTATATTATAAGGATGGCGAGAAAAGAGAGAACAAATTTTACCATGCGCTCATATCGAAACAAGACGGAAGTGTCACCCGGGGCATTCCAATCCCATTTGATATCGTTAAAGCACCTTTTGTACAAAAGGGAGATATGGTTGCAGTCTCTGCTGTACGCTCGATAACTCCATATCGGGAAAACTGGTTGTTGGTTGAAACCTCTTCCGATACGGTGTATCTATATACATCTGCAAAAGGTAAGTTGACCCCGTTCCTTGTGAAAAAGAGCACTACGGAACCTGAAGTTATGCTTAGCATGGGTGTTGTCACTGACCGTTATTATTTTATGCAAGCCATAGAAAAAGTGTTTAATTTCGAAAAGGGAAGAGGATTCCCGAGTTCGGACTTGATGTACGACAAACAGGAGGCTGCCGTATTCAAGCCTGTTGTGTTTAATGCGGATAATGATAAACGGGTGGAATTGGTTATGCATCCGGAAGGTGGAGAGATCGCCTCATTTCAAAGCTTGTCGGCAGATCAACTGGTTGAAGGCTATCAGAATAACGAGTTGAAAGGGCGACTGAAGGAAATCGCAGGCAGATTGAACGAAGAGTCTAACCCGGTTATCATGCTGGTAAAGCACAAGAAGTAAAAGATCCTAAGTCGTTGTTTTTGTAGTGAGAGCAAACTTCCTTACCTTTGCAATCAATTTGAAAAGACGGACAATGAAAAGATACTTGCTACTCTTTGCGGCCTTGTGTATGGGTATGGCCGGTTATGCTCAGAAAAAGAATTTTTCTTATAAATTTTATGGGCAGGTGCGTGGCGACCTGTTTTATAATTCACGTGCCAATGCTGAAACGGTTGACGGGCTATTTCACCTTTATCCGAAAGACAAGAATTTGGATGCCGATGGAAATGACCTGAATGCTACGGCAAACGGGAGTTTCTATCTGCTCTATTCCCGCTTGGGAGTGGATGTGACGGGACCGAATATCGGGAAAGCCGTGACGACAGCCAAGTTGGAGGCGGATTTTCGTGGCTCCGGGAGTAATTGGGCAGTCTTGCGTATTCGCCATGCTTATGTCAACCTGGATTGGGGGAAATCAGCGGTGCTGGTGGGGCAAACCTGGCATCCGTTGTTCGGCGATGTGTCTCCGCAGATGTTGAACCTTTCGACCGGTGCGCCTTTCCAGCCGTTTAACCGTAGCCCGCAGATCCGTTACCGGTACACGTCGGGCAAAGGATTGCAACTGACGGGGGCTGTATTGTGGCAGTTGCAGTATTTGTCTGCCGGCCCGAACGGAAAAAGCGAGGAATATATAAAGAACAGTTGCATCCCGGAAGTCTACGTTTCGGCTGATTATAAGGCAGACGGTTTGATTGCCGGCGTCGGTATGGAAATGTTGTCCTTGAAACCCCGGCAGCAGACGACGGTGGACGACCGTGTGTATAAAGTGAACGAGCGCGTGACTTCCCTTCTTTCGATGGCATCATGCCAAATATACAACCCGGGACTGGGTGATTGCCGGTAAGACCTTGCTGGCTTCTAACTTGACGCAGGCCTGTATGCTGGGCGGTTATGCGGTTACCTCTGTCGATCCGCGTACAGAGGAACAGGAGTATACGCCTTACCGCCATTCCATGACCTGGTTGAATGTGGTCTATGGCAAGAAATGGGAAACCGGGAATTTTTGTCGGCTATCTGAAGAACTTAGGGACGGGAAAGGCGATCGCCGGACCGACCTATGGCGTCGGACTGGATGTGGACCAGGTGTTTACCACTAACCTCCAACTTTCTTATAATCTGCCTCACTGGAAGTTGGGAGTGGAATACAGCCCTTCTCTTGCCTGGTATGGAGATATGAATGCGAAAAATGGTAAAATAGAGAACACGCATTCGGTGACAAACCACCGTGTGTTGGGTGTCCTGATCTATATGTTCTGATGAAAAAGATATTGGTTATAGGTGCAAACGGATTTGCCGGGCGGAGAATTCTGGATAAACTTTCGTCGAACGGGGAATGTGAGGTTGTCGGTTTGTTCTCTTCATCCGGATATCCAGCCGGGGGAAAAGCATACGTTTGTCCGGGTGGATATGAATGATTATCCGGCAGTGGAAGTCTTGTTCGATCATGTATGCCCTGATGTCGTGATCAATTGCTCGGCTCTTTCCGTCCCTGATTACTGCGAGCAGCACCGTGAAGAGGCGTATGCGATTAATGTGGTGGCGGTGGAGAATCTGGCGCACTGTTGCGAGCAGCAGGGAAGCCGCTTTATCCATCTGTCGACGGATTTTGTGTTTGACGGGAAAAGCGACCGTCTCTATACGGAAGAGGATATGCCTGCTCCGCTTAACTACTATGGCCTGACCAAGTATCAGGGAGAACAGGCGGTTGCAAGGAACTGTCGCAACTATGCGGTTGCCCGTGTGGTTGTCGTCTACGGGAAAGCATTGCCGGGACAGCATGGCAATATCCTGCAACTGGTCAAGAATCGTTTGGAGGCAGGGCAGGAGATCCGTGTCGTTTCCGACCAATATCGTACGCCGACTTGGGTGGCGGATATCGCAGATGGCGTAGAGAAGCTGGTGTATTCCGGCAATTCCGGCATTTATCATATCTGTGGCGGGGAATACTCTCTATCGCCGAAATGGCGTACCGTGTAGCCGATTATTTCAAGTTGGATCATTCCCTGATCTGTCCCGTTACAACGGAAGAAATGAAGGAGGCAACGCCACGTCCGCGTAATAGCGGATTGTCTATTGATAAAGCGAAGCTCGAGTTAGGCTATCGCCCGCATACGCTGGAAGAAGGGCTAAGGGAAATGGCATAAAAAAAGAGGATAGCTTTAACGCATCCTCTTTTCTGTATATTTAAATATCGTTTATCCAATATTCTTTACCTTCAACAAATACTCTGCGATCTGTACGGCATTCAAGGCTGCTCCTTTCTTGATCTGGTCGCTCACCGTCCAGAAAGTCAAGCCGTTCGGATTCGTGATGTCCTTACGGATACGGCCCACGTAAACAGGGTCTTTTCCGGCGATGAACAATGGCATCGGGTAGTCTTTCTTTGCCGGTTCGTCCTGCAGGATAACACCTTCGGCTTCAGCGAACGCCTTACGGGCTTCTTCTACACTGATCGGTTGTTCTGTCTCTACCCAAGTCGCTTCGCTGTGGGCACGCATAACCGGAACACGTACACAAGTTGCGCTCACTTCGATGTCGGAGTGCATGATCTTGCGTGTTTCGTTATACATCTTCATTTCTTCCTTCGTGTAGCCGTTATCCGTAAATACGTCTACGTGCGGGATGACATTGTAAGCCAGTTGATAAGCGAACTTCTCTACTGTCGGTTCTTCGCCTTTCAACAGTTGTTCATATTGTTTTACCAGTTCGGCCATAGCTGTTGCGCCTGCACCGCTGGCAGCCTGGTAAGTCGATACGTGTACGCGTTTGATATGCGACAGGCCTTCGATCGCCTTCAATGCAACGACCATCTGGATAGTGGTACAGTTCGGATTGGCAATGATACCACGCGGACGATTCAGTGCATCTTCCGGGTTCACTTCGGGAACAACCAAAGGTACATCGTTGTCCATGCGGAATGCGCTGGAATTGTCGATCATCACAGTACCATGTTTCGTAATGGTTTCTGCGAACTCGATAGAAGTACCGCCACCGGCCGAAACAAAAGCAACATCGATTCCCTTGAAGTCGTCGTTATGCTTAAGCTCCTTGACGGTAATCTGTTTACCACGGAAAGTATAAACACGTCCGGCACTGCGAGATGAGCCAAAAAGCACCAGCTCATCCATCGGGAAGTTTCTCTCGTCGAGTACGCGCAGGAATTCCTGTCCTACCGCTCCACTCACTCCAACAATTGCTACTTTCATTTTGAGCACTAATTAATTTGTTTATAGAAAAAATAGTATAACTTTACAACGTCTACAGAAAGCTTTGCGCTTCCTTCATTACAACGCTTTGGGATGCAAAGATATACAATTTATAAACAAAACTAGAAGGCTATGAAACAATTTATTCTTTTTCTCTTCGTATTACTTCCTTTTTGTGTGAATTCACAGGTGAATGAGACGTTTGATGGCCCGACGTTGGGGGCCGACTGGATCGGCAAGGACAGAGGGCAGTTTGCAATCAATGCCGATGGCAGGCTTCAGTTGAATATCGAACCGACTGAGTCAGGTACTGCTTCCATCGGCAAAGAAATCGCCTATTCGTCCGATATGCAATGGGAGTTTGATGTGCATATGCAGAAGTCTCCAAGTGACAAGAATAAACTATATGTTTACCTGTACCAAGAGAATGACGAACGCTTTTGTTATGTGCATATAGGAAATGTCGGCTATAAGGAGTTAGGCCTGAAACATCATGGCAATACCGATTTGATATCGCCTCAGACAGAATTCGAGGCCTTTCCTCTGCTGCTGCACGTGAAAGTGACGCTTGAAGATCACGAACGTTGGAATTTATATTACAAAACCCGATGAAATGACCGGATATCGTTCGGAAGGTTCAGCCTTGTTTGCGACAGACGAATCGGTAGGGAAAGGCAATCTGATCTTTACATTTTATTATACGAAGACATTGAGCGATTTGTTCAGTATCGACAATGTGCGTATTCTCAACCGAGTGACAGAGACTCCACTCGAACCGGAGATACCAGACAAACCTGAAATCTTGCCGAATCTCATAGAAGTAGAGCCGTTTTCGGCCTCTAATCTTTTGTTCTCTTTCGACAGTCCGGTCGATATCTCCGATGCGGTTTTCAATATCTCGACTATTGGAGACGCCTATACAAAGAGTTATGTGGATACTGATACTAAACGGGTTGTCAAGTACCTTCTTTGAGAAAAAAATGCAGACTGACTGTTCGTACACAATCTCTTATACAGGATTAAAGTCATTGTCGGGAAAGGCGATGCAAGATGAATGCTTGGAAGTCATATTGCAGGAAGAAGGCTCGGATCCTTCTCCTGAACCGGATCCTGTGCCAGGCAGACCTGATTCATATCCAAAGGGATCAGTCGTTATCAATGAGGTTATGGCAAAACCTGGGAACGGGGGAATGGTGGAGTATGTTGAGTTACGCAACATGACTTCTGCTTCCGTTTCCTTGCATAAATGGGAGTATAAGAATGTGACGGGCAGGAAAACGAAAGTCTTGCCGAATATCGATTTGCCGGCTGGTGGATATGCTGTTCTGTTGGACGATGAAGAGAAGTTGTCCGTTCCTGCCCAAGCAGCGCTTATCCTGCTTGAAAAGTTTCCGGCATTGAACGACAATGGTGCGACGTTACAGTTGTGGGATGCTGCCGGGAATAAGATAGAAGAGATGACGTATGATGCTGCGACCTCCGGTGTGTCTTGGGAGCTGTCGGAAGGGAGATGGCTGCTTTCTACCGCCGTTTCGGGAGGAACACCCGGAGCAGTTAATTCTAACCCTCAAATAGAAGAAAAGCCGGAAGATCCTGACGATCCCGACGAGACCCCGGAGGGTCCAGAAGAGCCGTCTGTCCCAGATGAATTCGAACCTGTCCTCCCAGGAGAAATCATCATTAACGAGTTGCTCCCCGATCCGTATGCCGGAGGCAGCGAATATATCGAGTTGTATAACCGCTCGGAGCATGCCTTGTCCTTGTCCGCCCTTTCTCTCGCCATCCGTAAATCGGACGGGACGCTCAGCACCCGCTATCCTTTGACTTCTGTCCCGCATAATCTGAAAGCAAAAGGTTATCTCCTTTTGACCAAGAATTTGGAAGGCGTAACCTCTTTCTACGACATTGCCGATCTGTCTGCTCTTTGTGAGTTATCCAAACTTCCTATCCTTGCTAATACCTCTTCTACTTTGGCATTGCTTCGTACGGCAGATAAAATAGTAATAGATGAAGTCGCCTATTCTTCTAAATGGCACGCCCATTCGGTCAAAACGTCAAAGGAGTCGCTCTTGAGCGTATCGATCCGGATGCCGCTACGCAAGATCCTGCCAATTGGACTTCCGCTTCCAAAACAGTAGGTTGCGGTACCCCCGGCTATCAGAACTCCCAATATAAAAATGCTTCATCGGGCGATGCTACGGGAATAGAGCCTCCTGTGTGGATAGAAGAATCCGGCAGCTACACCGTTTCTTACCTGCTCGATCGTCCGGGATATAGCTGTCGCGCTTTCGTTTTCAATACCTCCGGGCTGCGTGTAGCCGAGATATCCAATCATGAGTTGTTAGGCATCTCCGGCAAAATCATATGGAGTGGCATAGCTAACAACGGAAGTCCGTTGCAAGCAGGTATCTATATCTTCTATGCTGAAATATATCATCCCGAAGGTATGGTGAAACGCTTCAAGAAAGCTTTCCTGATCAGGTGAAGAAGGTTTATTCATAAACCGCCTGATACCAGCTAACCCTTTGTTGATACCATTCGAGCATTTTGGGTAGAGATTCTTGCGGAACGAAAACGGTCAGGCCGCAATAGCTGTTAATCGGCAATGCGTTTCCTATGGCGGCGTAGTAGGACTTTGGCGTATGTGCCTTGTAGACGACTGCTTTGTCCAGGCAACTGATGAAACGGTCGTATTGTTCGGCTGTCGCCAACTGCTTGATATAATCATTGAAGTCATAGAGCATTCCCGGGCTGCGGTATAAATATTCCAATCTTTGCATCTCCTTTAGATCGAGGCTGTAAATATCGCTTTCGGTCTTATCTGCCAAGATATCATGTGTTACGCTTTTCAGATTATCCAGTTCGCTCGTTTTCGTAAGTGATACGGTCGCATACGGATAGGAATCGTTCAGATAATAGTTGTAGAAGGTTTCGCCTACCTTTTCCAATTGTAGGTCGGTAGCGAACAATTGCGGCATCATCTCTTTATAAGGCCATCCGTCCGCCAATGTCTCTGTCGGGGAAGCTAAGATATATTCTGCTTTGTCTCTAAGCTCATATGCACATTCGATGCTTGCCATATAGCAGGCATCGAACAGGATAAAATTAAATACGTCGTCCGGCAACCCCTTTGCCAGGTCGTCGATCTCCATCCAGTTGTTGCCGTCCTGTCCGAACGCTTTCAGTTTATTCTGGTAGTCGGAAGGAAGCCAGGCAGTCCCGTGGCTCCATAACACCAATCCGTAACTGTCTGCCGGATATTGTGAAACCACTTCGCTGATCACGCTCCGCATCACGTCCGGATCAGCAGAGTTCTGTTTTTCATAGTCCTTCAGATGGAATTTCTTGACAATGCCGTTTTCTTCTTTTATCTGAAGAAGTTCCGGGTTCGAGTCAGAAGGGGCATAATAAACGATCAGATTCCCTCCGTTAAGATTTTTGCCGGTCGCTCCTTCTATCATGCTTTCTATGTTTTTCGAGGCGAAGCTGTTGAGGCTGTTATTGGCCATCATATAGACTAAGATGGTGCGAGGTGTCCGGGGTTCCGGGGTCTCGTTCTCGGAACAGCTTGTGAATCCTAAGCAAAGGATGATAAACAGAGTGATAAGTTTAAATTTCATATACCCCCAATACTAAATGGTTTGCTGCACAAAGATAGGTAATAAATCTGTCCGAATGTGCATTTAGTATTCGATTCTGTTTATGGACAGATGTATTTTGCTTATCTTTGTTTTCTAATTTATGTTGTAAATCAATAAATGTCGATGAATAGAGTCTATCTCGTCCTTATCTGTCTGTGTTGTGCTTTCTGTGCCCGGTCGCAGGTGGTTGCCGTCAAAACGAATGTGCTGTATGATGCCACTACGACTTTCAACCTGGGAGCTGAAGTTGCATTCGATAAACATCTTTCGCTGGATATTTCCGGCAATTACAATCCTTGGACTCTCCCGGACGATAAATCCATTAAGCACTGGCTCGTACAACCGGAGTTGCGCTATTGGCTGCATGAACGGTTTAACGGGCATTTTTTTGGTGTCCATGCCCTGTATGCCGATTATGATGTGGCAGGCAAGACACTTTTGAATGTGATGAAGTCCGATTATGCTTATGAGGGCAATGCCTATGGGGGCGGTATTTCGTATGGCTATCAGTTATATCTTTCACCCCATTGGAATATCGAGTTCACTGCCGGAGTCGGATATGTTCGTTTCAAGTACGACAAAACGCCTTTCCCGGCGGGCCAGGAGGCGGCAGGCAGTTATCGGAATGACTATTTCGGGCCTACCAAGTTAGGGATAAGTATCATGTATATCATTAAATAAGAACTTTATGAGAACAATTCCATATATCCTGTTTTTTCTTTTTACCGTCTTGTCCTGTCCTGCTCAGGAACTTCTGTCCGATTACCGGGGAATGGTGTATGTAAGAGAAAATAGTATCGAGCAGCAGGGAGATAACTTGATGTTGAATTTGCAAATCGACTTGTCCGGATTGTCCGTAGGCCGCTACCAAAGCCTGGCGATTGCACCGATGCTCCGTGAAGGGCGCGATTCGCTGAAGCTTCAACCGATCGTTGTGAACGGAGCCAATAAGCAGAAGATGTACGAACGGACCCTTGTCTTTAAAGGAAAAGTTGTGGCTGATGACGGGGGATATCTGGTTGTGAAAAATCAACCGACCTTACTTCGGGAGGTTACTTATCGGATGGCAGTCCCTTTCGAGTCTTGGATGAAGGGAGCGGAGCTTGTCTTGGTCGGCGAACTGAAAAATTATGATGGTGTTACAAAGGAGGTCTATATAAATATTTTGACGGATAATCTAATCTTTTGATGCGCGGTGTGTCAGAACGTACTTGTCCCCGCGCTCGGTAAATGCGGGTCGTTACACTAACGGATTTACTATTTTATAGAGAAAATGCTAAAATGCTCGACACCCGACATCTTTTACTTTTATCATTTTGATAAATAGACGATTATAAAGGTGTCGTTCTGGTGCCGTCCTGGTGTCGTTCCGGGTGATGCCGGTTTCAACATCCGGTATCACCCGGAACCAGTCTCCGATAACCGGCAAACTAATCCGTTTCGTGCCATCAACTAAGTCAAAACACCCGAAGAACTAAATGATAACATATAGTAAAGTATGTATAGGCAGTTACTGCCTGTTGCCTATAGGTAGTACTACTAATTGGTGATATGTAGCACTATGTATTCGTGATAAGTAGTACTACATATAAGTAATATATAATATGTTTTGAATTAGTTTACTATGACTTTCGAGTTAGTTTAGGGTATGTTCCGGATTAGTTGTTCGATGAGAGCGGAAAATTCCGGATGAAGTGCCGGAAAATAAAAAAGGTATGATCCGTATTTGCCAAATAACAGGTTCTTGTTGCTAAAAATAAACCGTCTCATTGCTTGAACCTACCATCTGTCCAGGGATTGATGCTGCCGGAGAGATGGAT
>ENA-OQCB01001243-OQCB01001243.1-human-gut-metagenome-genome-assembly--contig:-NODE-1243-length-10164-cov-3.439175_pt1 | contig 10164 bp, 11 predicted proteins | sample MGYA00242493_ERZ504568 | MGnify/ENA primary metagenome ERZ504568 (study PRJEB26092, sample SAMD00036229) | human gut metagenome | host: Homo sapiens | study: EMG produced TPA metagenomics assembly of...
TGAGAATGCAGTGGCCGTCAATGTAAAGGCGCAGAATAAGGAGGAGGTGTTTGAATGTGTGTGCGACCTTCTTTTAAAGGACGGAAGCATTACATCCAAGGAAGAATTCAAGCAGGATTTATATATACGGGAATCTCAGGGAAAAACAGGCATAGGGGACGGAATCGCCATTCCACATGGAAAGTCGCTGGCAGTAAAGCGCAACTGTATATCGGTCCTTAAGCTGGAACAGCCCATTCAGTGGGAGACGCTGGATGGCCTGCCTGCCCAGGTTTTCATTATATTTGCCATCAATCAAAAGGACAAGGATGATTACTTCCTGCGCCTCATGGCCAGCGTGGCTAAAAAGCTGGCACAGGAAGGAACATGCGGCAAACTGATGGGAGCAGCACAAAGGAAGATATTCTGGAAGCATTTTGCTAGGGAGGCCACACCACTAAGAACGAGGAGGAAATAAAGGATGAAGATAGTAGGGGTTACGGCATGTACTGCGGGTATTGCGCATACATACATTGTCAAGGAAAAGCTGGAGCAGGCAGCACGGAAGCTTGGATATACATGCAGAATCGAGACCCAGGGGAGCATCGGAATCGAGGAGCAGCTGACACCGGAGGAAATCCAGGAGGCAGATGTGGTCATCCTGGCCATTGATGTGAAAATATCAGGGGAAAAACCGGTTTAAGGGTAAACCAGTGGTGCGCATGAGCACGGAAAAGGCCATGAAAAATACGGGAGCAATGCTTCAGAGTATTGAGGAGCTCTGACAAAAAGAAAACGGAGGGAATTAAGTTATGGGTGGGTTTAAACTATCAGAGATTAAGAAGCATGTGATAACAGGAATATCATTTATGATTCCCATAGTTGTGGGCGCCGGCTTATGTATGGCTCTGGGAACTGCCATTGGCGGGACCAAGGTATCAGAGGCAGAGGGTACCCTGATATGGTACATCTGGAGAACCGGTAAGATTGGCATGGGATTTGTGGTGCCTGTGATCACTGCTGCCATCGCGTATTCCATCGCGGACAGGCCGGCCATTGCCCCCGGACTGATTCTGGGGTCCATTGCATCGGAAATTTATACAGGATTTATCGGAGGCATTATTGCGGCATTTCTTGTGGGCTATACGGTACTGTTCCTGAAAAAATATCTGAAGGTGCCTAAGACCATGCAGGGGCTGGTTCCTGTACTTATTCTGCCCTTCCTAACAACGCTGATTTGCGGAGCCCTTATGTTTGCTGTCATAGGGAAACCGGTTGCCTTTGTCATCAATGCATTGCAGAACTGGCTGATAGGACTTCAGGGGGGATCCAAATTCATCCTGGGAGCCATAGTGGGAGGTATGTGCGGTGTTGACTTTGGCGGGCCTATCGGCAAGACCGCATCCCTGTTTGCCAATGGTCTTCTGGTGGACGGTATCTACGGACCGGAGGCAGTTAAGCTGGTTACATGTATGATTCCTCCTGTGGGCGTGACCCTTTCCTACATCCTTACCAGAAACAAGTACACAAAGGCCGAGAAGGAGGCGGTAAAGGCCGCGTTCCCAATGGGCATCTGCATGATTACAGAGGGTGTGATTCCTTTGGCTATGAACGACCCGCTGCGCGTAATCGGTTCCTCCGTGATTGCCACCTCCATAGCAGGAGGCCTGACCATGGTTCTGGGAATTGAGAACTATGTAACAGCAGGAGGATGGTTTATCATCCCGCTGTCCAATAAGCCAATGATGATGGCAGCCATGGTGGTCCTGGGAGGCGTCATCATGGGAGTGATACTCTCCCTGTGGAAGAAAGTGGTGACGGAAGACGATTCCATGGACTTTGGAATGGAACAGGAAAATGGGGAGAGCACCACAGAAGGAATGACATTTGAGAACTTTTAACACATTCGGGTATGTTTTTACAGGAGGATAAAAAATGCTGCTGAATCTGCGGGAAATACTGGAACCTGCCGTAAAGGATAATTTTGCAGTGGGAGGATTTAATGTAACAGAAAGTACCATGTTCAAAGCCATTGTGGAGGAGGCGCAGTACCGGGAAGCCCCGGCCATTATCCAGGTCTCTCCCAATGAATTCCAGTTTTCGGAACGGGAACTGTACCTGTATTTCTCGGTCCGCCTGCAGCGCAGCAGGAATCCCTTTGTACTGCACTATGACCACAGCAAATCCTATGAGGGATGCATCCGCGCGATCCAGGCAGGCTTTACCTCTGTCATGTTTGACGGCTCGCAGATGGAGTATGACCAGAATGTGGAGTGTACACGCCGGGTCGTGGAGGCGGCCCATGGGGCCGGCGTATCGGTGGAAGGGGAGATTGGCACCATAGGGGAGACCGAGGACTATTTAAACGGCACGGTCCGGGATATGGTATATACATCACCGGAGCTGGCCAGACGGTTTGTAGAGGACACCGGCGTGGACGCCCTGGCAGTTTCCATTGGCACGGTACACGGCATTCTTCCAAAAGGATATGTGCCTAAGCTGCAGCTTGGGCTTCTGAAAGAGCTGGCAGCTGCGGTGCCGGTGCCGTTAGTTCTTCACGGAGGTTCCGGCACGCCCCATGATGAGGTTGCGGCTGCCTGCAGGACAGGCATACACAAGGTAAATATATCCAGTGAGTTCAAACATGCCTATTACCAAAGCGTAAGGGAATTTGTAACAAATCATCCAACCCTGGTCAGTCCCACACTGGTTCTTAAGGATGCAGTGCAGGAGGTTAGAAATGTGGCAGGGACAAAGATGCAGGTGCTGGGCAGTACCGGGAAATCGCATTGCTACAGGAAATACTAAAATTTTAAGGGGGAGTACATAATGTATACAGATATCAAAACAATTCTTGATGATGCAAATCAAAACAACTATGCTGTTCTGGCGGCATCCGCATTTAACATGGAGCTGGCCAGGGGACTTATAGCGGCAGCAGATGAAATGCAGGCGCCGCTCATTATCCTCATGGGCCAGGCCCAGATGACAAAGCACGCCAGGCCGGAGCTGATGGTTCCCATGATTAAGACCCTGGCAGAACAGACCAATGTGCCGGTGGCCCTGATTCTGGACCACGGCAGGGACTGGGAAAAAAATTACATGGGCTTACAGGCAGGGATTTTCCTCCATCATGGTGGATGCCTCGGCCTATGACATGGAGGAGAACATTGCCAGGACTAAAAAGGCAGTGGAGCTGTGTCATGTACAGGGACTGGCAGTGGAGGGCGAGCTGGGTCATGTAGGCCAGGCAGCCACTCTGGACGGATGCGACGTGTCGCTGTACACAAAGCCAGAGGAAGCCGTGCGATTTGTGCAGGAGACCGGGGTGGACAGCCTGGCCATTGCCTGCGGCACTGCCCATGGGGATTATCCCAAAGGCTTTATCCCCACCATTAATTTTGATGTTATAAAAGGTGTGAAGCAGGCAGTGAACATGCCTCTGGCGCTTCACGGCGGATCCGGATCCGGAGACGAGAACATCAGGAAAGCAGTGGAAGCAGGAATCAACAAGGTGAACATTGCCACCGAGATATTCAATGCATGCCGGGATTACGCAAAAAACCGTCTGGATGAAAAACCGGACCTGGATTATATGTCCCTTATGATGGAAGTGGAACAGGAATGTAAGAAAACAGTAAAGCATTTTATCAGCCTGACCGGTTCTGAGGGGAAGGCAGCCGGATTTAAGAAAAAGTATGCATTCTGCCACGGAATCAGCCAGATTGATACTGGGATTGGCGAATAGGGATATGCGCTGCAGCACCAAGCCTAATCCGCATGCTTCCTCCGGTACTGGATTGGGCTGCATCCGGCCTGCTCTTTGAAGACCCTGGAAAATGAACTGAGGTTGGTATATCCCACGGCCTGTCCAATCATTTCCACGGAGTAATCCGTATTAATGAGAAAGTCCTTTGCCCTGGTGATGCGGTATTCTGTAATATAGTCGCTCACTGTCATCCCGGAGATCTCCTTAAAGACATAATACAGCTGGGTCTTGCTGATTAAAAACAGCCGGGACAGGCTGTCCGTGCTCAGATTGTCGCTGTAATGGCCCCCGATGTATTCATAAATATCATATACCAGCCGGGCATGCTCCTGGTAGGCAGCCGTGTTTAGAGGGCCAAACCTCTCGGTGTAGAGCTGGTTGGTCAGCAGAAGAAATTCGCCCAGCAGAAATTTAAGGTGCAGATCTCTACCGTAAACAGGTGAAGCAGAGCCGCCGCTTTCCGGCCTGTTGTAATCCTCCATCCTGGAGAGCACGGAGAGAAAGGAGTCCAGCTGCCGGTCCGGAACAGTGAGTACCACGGGATGATTGCCGGGACGAAACAGGAAACATTCCAGCAGATTCACTTCAGGAGTGGAGAACCGGGATATGTAATTGGAGGAAAAATACAGCACATACCGGTCGCAGATTCCTGAACCGTCCTCCGGATAGATATAGTGCAGATCCATCTGGTTAAACAGAATCAACCCATTTCTGGGAATATCAATCTCCCCTGTTTCAAACTTGCATTTTAAGTTGCCGGACAGAGCAAATATAATTTCCATCTGCCTGTGCAGGTGGAAATTCCTTTTTTCAGTTGTCTCAGTTATCTTGTGCCTTACGGAAAATTCCTCCGGCAGCTTTTCCGTGTAGCGTGAAAACGGGATGTCCATGGGAACCTCCTGAACGGTTATCTGTCATACGTTGAAACACGTTTTAGTATAGCACGGTTTGAAGAAAATGCAAAGTGCCGGGATAATCTGCAAAAAAAGGCCGCAGCACATCAGATATAATATGAAATGTAAGAAAAACAGGAAAATATGTAAGCGAATCTAAGAAAAAAATAAGGAAACAGCTGCTATGATTGATGAAATTGTAAAAAGCACAAGGGAAGCCTCAGCTGTGCTGGACCGCATAAAATCCATGCCCTGTGAAGGATTAGAAAAAGAAGTAATTCTGCCCTTGCTGAGAAAAGCAGTTAACCTGAAGCTTATGATTCAGGAGGACACCCAGACAGATATCAGAAAGCTTGTCATTATAAGCATCAAACGCCAGGATTTGCGGAAGGGAAATCTGCCGGATGAGGTGATTCAGAGGGAGATAAAGAAATACGACTGCCACCAGACCAGCCTGGCGGTGCAGAAAAAGGTACTGCTGCTTATGTTTATAGAGAGGGAGCTGGGAATTGCCATGGAGGATGATGAGGCCTCAGACATTGAGAATCTGGATGAACTGGCTGACGCTGTCATAAGGCACCTGAAAGGGGGAAAATGATATGGATGTAACTGAAATCCGCAGGGATTTTCCAATTCTGAACCAGGAAGGAAAGCCGTTAGTCTACCTGGACAACGGGGCCACAACCCAGAAGCCCCAGGCTGTTATTGACCGGCTGTACAGGTACTATTCCATGGAGAATTCCAATATACACAGAGGAAGCTACCCCCTCAGCAGCCAGGCATCCCGTATGTATGAAAGGGCCAGGGAGACGGTCCGGTCATGGGTGGATGCGGAGTATGGGGAGGAAATCGTATTTACCAAAGGATGTACGGAGTCAGTCAATCTGGCTGCCGCGGCTGTATTTGAGACATATGTCTGCCCGGGAGATAATGTAATTGTCACTGAGTTGGAACATTCCTCCAACTATTTTCCCTGGAAGAATCAATGTGAGAAAAAATGCGCGCAATTCCGTGTGGCATTGGCACAGACAGACGGCAGCCTGAGGGCGGAGGATGTGCTGGATCAGATGGACAGCCGCACCAGACTGATTGCCGTCACAGCCATGTCCAACGTGACTGGCTTCTGCCCGGACGTGGACCGTATTATAAGAGAAGCCCACAAACGGGGCGTACTGGTCCTGATAGACGCTGCTCAGGCCGTTGTCCACCGGGCTATATCCGTCAGGCAGATGAAATGTGATTTCCTTTGCTTCTCCGGCCACAAGATATACGGCCCTATGGGAATCGGGGTACTGTACGGAAGAAGGATGTATCTGGAGGAGATGGCTCCCTATCTGTACGGCGGGGATATGGTGGTGAAAGGAGACCGGGGAGAAGTTTCATATAAGAAATCCCCATCCAAATACGAAGCCGGTACCCAGGATATAGCCGGAGCGCTTGGACTGGAGGCAGCTCTGCTCTATCTCAACAGAAGGGGATTTGAGGAGATGATCCAATATGAGGCGGAACTGGGCGCGTATCTGAGGGAACGCCTGGAAGCAGTTAAAGGGGTACATGTAATTGGGGAACCGGCTGTGCGGCAGCCCTTATCTGGCAGGTCCGTACCGCAGCCGCAGTCTGGCGGGTCCGTACCGCAGCCGCAGTCTGGCGGGTCCGTACCACAGCTACAGTCTGGCGGGTCCGTACCGCCCATAGCAGTGTTCGAGACAGATAAGCTGGGTGCTTATGACATAGGTGTTCTGCTGGCCAATAGCGGAATAGCGGTCCGATGCGGTTCCCACTGCGCCTACCCCCTAATGAAACGTATGGGAAAGGAAAGTCTCTGCCGCGTATCACTGTCTTTTTACAATACAAAGCAGGAGATTGAATATATGGCAGAGAGGCTGGAACGGATCTGCGGGAGGGGAAGCTAATGGATGAAAAAGACCAGACAGACATATGCCAATCGGACATATGCCGGACAGATATATGCCGGGCAGAGAAAAAGTATATTGACAGTCTGCTCCGGTTGCAGGACCCTGGAGCCCAGTGTGAATACCTTCTTATGCTTGGAATGGAAAAGCCTTTGTTTGATTCCCTGCGTGTGGACCGGTACAGGATTGGAGGATGCAGGACTGCAATATGGCTCCGGGCAGAGGACCGGGATGGAATGGTACATTTTTACAGTGACAGTGATTCGCTGCTGGTACGGGGCGTGCTTTCCATTCTGGAAGAACTGTACCAGGCAAGAACGCCGGAAATCATAAAGTCCCATCCCATGAGATTTCTGGATTATATATCTGACGATGTGATTTACCCTGAGATTAAGGAAAATGGATTGTCAAAATGTTATCAGATGCTGGCGCATATGTGAAATATAAAAATCTATACCAACAAATGGAAAACCATATTAAATGAAGACTATGTTGAGTGAAAACGATATCAAATAAAAACGATATAAAAGGAGAGGTCAATTATGAAGTATGCAATGGATGTCAAGGTTAACTTAAAACCAATTTTCAGCAATCTTGTACACACAGACTGGTGGGAAGGCCCGTGCCGCGTAGGGCCTATGGAAGAGGGCACGCCTGAATTTGAGCGCAGGGTGGGGAAGGAACAATTTAAAATCTGGTACGAGGAATTACAGAACAACCTGGATCTGACCCGCTGTAATCTGATGGATCCGGTTTACATGGAATTTGACGAGAGTTTTGTGATGCGGGATTCTGAATTTGACAAGCTGATGCCTGAAAATCATCAGGTGGATTTGTATTTGATTACATACCGCGTACCGGGAATCGAGCGTTTGAACAAGCCAGTTTCCATGATTAATCTGGGACCTACCCCCATCGACCTTGTGGGATATTACAGGGACATCGGACTGGAGGCATATATGGCCCATGACTATGAAGAATACAACCGTATTCTGACCTGTCTCCAGGTGCGTAAGGCTGTCGCAAATACAAAAATTTTAATCCTGTCCAATTCCGAGCAGACTCCGGCATCGGTCAACACCAGCTGCTGTGATCTGGTAAGCCTGTTCACACGGTACGGCATCCGCCATAACCGTATTGACTTCAGACAGGTGTTCAACTATTTTGATGAGATACCGGCAGACGAGGGAATCCATCAGGAGGCCAGGGCCCTGATGGAAGGGGCGGACAAAGTGGATATTACAGAGGAGTATCTGTGCAGCGATCTGCGGTATTTCCACGCGGTGCGCAGGATGATGGAGCGCTATGACTGCAATGCGTTCACCACCCCGTGCAAGGAACTGTGTGCCAGCCGCCTTCCCCAGAAGAATAAGTGCGTTCCCTGCATCACCCACTCCCTGAATAAGGATGACAGGATTCCGTCTGCATGTGAGGAGGATCTGGCTGTATGGATGGCCATGATGATGATGATGTACCTGACCCGCCAGAGCGTGTTCATGGGCAATCCGGTACTGGTGCTTGCCGGAAGCAGGACCTTGGAACAGCTGGGAATGCCAAAGCTTCTGACACAGCCCGGTCAGGTATTTGACCACGATGTACTGGAAATCCACCACGCTGTGCCGGTGCGCAGGATGCGCGGATTTGACCAGCCGGAGCAGAGATATGAGCTGGCCCATTTTACCACCCAGGGCTGGGGCGCCCATTATCATGTGGATATGGCAGAGGAGGAAGGACAGGTGGTTACCTTTGGCCGCTTTAACCGCCAGGGTACCAGGATGATGGTAGCCGTAGGCCATACCCTGGGATGCGAGTTCCGTCCCGTATACTGCAGTCCTGCGGTGTATTACGAGGTCGAGGGCGGCGCCAGAGAGTTCCGGCAGGCATTGGCAAAGGGCGGTTACGGACATCACCAGGCCATCATTTACGGCAATTATGTAAAGGAATTACAGGAGCTGGGCGAAATTGTGGGCTTTGAGGTGGAGGTGTTCCACTAATCAGAAACCCAATCAGGCCCAATCATTAAATTTTTAAAACCCCTTGACATTTCCGCAAAAAGAGGATAAACTCAATAAAAATTCATAATGAATGCGGAACAGCTCGAAAGGGAGTAGTTTAGATATATTGTCAACAACCTCGGTTCCAACGGAACCTGGCAATATATGCCTTTATGGTTACAAGACTTTTATGCGTGGTTTGCAGATATGTTACATATCCTGGCAGCCATCCATAGAAGTCTTTTTTTGTGGGTTTCCCGGCGCCGGAGCGTGGCGGATAAGCTTTTTTTGCCAGGCCCGGGGCATTTTGGCGCAGGGATACGCGCATAATAGACTAAGAACTCATAATGAGGAGGAAAGTACATGAAAGAATGGTATCAACAGACAAAAGAAGAGATACTCGGCCAGTTTCAGGTAACGGAACAAGGTCTGACCTCTTCCCAGGCAGAGAAAATCCTGGCTGAGAAGGGAGAGAATGTCCTGGAAGAGGGAAAGCGCAAGAGTACCCTGCAGGTATTTTTGGAGCAGTTCTGCGACCTGCTGGTGGTTATCCTGATTATTGCAGCCCTTATTTCCATGGTGTCAGGCAATGTGGAGAGCACGGTAGTCATCCTGGCTGTTATTATCCTCAACGCCATCCTGGGCACGGTACAGCATGCAAAGGCTGAGAAATCCCTGGACAGCCTTAAATCCCTGTCATCCCCCAACGCCAAGGTGTTAAGGGACGGACAGAAGGTGGAGATTCCGTCTGCCAAGGTGGTTCCCGGAGACATCCTGTACCTGGAAGCAGGAGATCTGGTGGTGGCTGACGGAAGAATTCTGGAGAATTATTCCCTTCAGGTCAATGAAAGCTCCCTGACTGGGGAGTCCACCAATGTGGATAAGAGCGACGGCACCCTTCACAGCGACTGCGCCCTGGCTGACCGGGCCAATATGGTGTATTCCAGCGGCCTGGTGACTTACGGACGGGCAGTGGTCCTGGTGACTGCCACGGGTATGGATACAGAGATTGGCAAGATAGCAGCCCTGATGAACGCTACCAAGGAGAAAAAGACTCCGCTGCAGGTCAGCCTGGACCAGTTCGGCAGCCGTCTTGCCATGGCCATCATGGTTATATGCGCCCTGGTATTCCTGCTGAGCCTGTACCGAAAAATGCCTGTCCTGGATTCCCTGATGTTTGCGGTGGCCCTGGCAGTGGCGGCCATACCTGAGGCACTGAGCTCCATTGTAACCATTGTACAGGCCATGGGCACCCAGAAAATGGCAAAAGAACATGCCATTATCAAAGAGTTAAAGGCTGTGGAGAGTCTGGGCTGCGTCTCTGTCATCTGCTCGGACAAGACCGGAACCCTGACTCAGAATAAGATGACGGTCCAGAACATTTACACCAATGGGCAGACCATTACCATAGACCAGTTGAATCTGAAGAACCAGCTTCACCGTTATCTTCTCTACGATGGCCATACTTACCAACGATTCATCTATCGTTGACGGAAAAGGCATCGGAGATCCCACAGAGTTCGCGCTGGTGGAGATGGGAAGAAAGGCGACCGTGGACGAAAACCTGCTCAGAGAGCTGATGCCCCGTCTGGAGGAGATACCCTTTGACTCAGACA
>ENA-OQCB01001244-OQCB01001244.1-human-gut-metagenome-genome-assembly--contig:-NODE-1244-length-10161-cov-4.277058_pt1 | contig 10161 bp, 9 predicted proteins | sample MGYA00242493_ERZ504568 | MGnify/ENA primary metagenome ERZ504568 (study PRJEB26092, sample SAMD00036229) | human gut metagenome | host: Homo sapiens | study: EMG produced TPA metagenomics assembly of...
TCCGGAAAGAGTAGGTATAGACGAGAAAGTATTACTCGAAAAACGGATTACAAGATACAAACGTGAATTAGAACGAATTACAGGGACACATATAGAAATTGGCAATGCATGTGTTCCATAGAAGAAAAGTCCCAACCTCCCGGCTTACGCTATACGACTCGAACATACGAATGCGGCAAACCGACATGCCGTTGTCACGCATCGTCCGAAACCATCCTTCGGTTTCTTCTTCCGTCTGGCCGGGTTCGATAAAGACCTGTGCCCCTATGAGCGGATAATCATCGACAGAGATTGACTGCTGTCCTTTTGTATATTCCGGCAGCAACAGTGCCGAGAGGAATAAAAGAATTAAAAACTTACAACATTTCATGATATGATACTGAATTAAAATGGTTAACCAATTGATTAAGAAGTCTGCCAAAAATAAACAAATAACCCGTAATCCGTTGTAGACAGGCATAAAAAAAGACCGCCCCAACCGGTGTCGGGGCAGTCTAAACACTAATCCTAATGTTTTGTAAGCTGTGAGGATTAGAATAATTATTATTTACCTAATATATCCATTGTATCGGCAGCGATCATGTATTCCTCGTCTGTCGGTACCACGATGATCGTGACCTTGCTGTCCGGCGTGCTGATAACCATTTCTTCACCACGCATACCTTCGTTCTTTTCAACGTCGATCTTCATCCCCATGTATTCCATGTTTTCACAAACGACACGACGTGTCGCCCACTGGTTTTCACCGACACCACCGGTCCATACCAAGATATCGCAACCGCCCATAGCAGCAGCATAAGCACCGATATATTTCTTGATACGATAGTTATAAACGTCCAATGTCATAATAGCTCGTTCGTCTCCCGCAGCTACCGCATTTTCCAAATCACGCATGTCAGAAGAACCGCCTACCAAACCGGCAACACCACTCTTCTTATTGATCAAATCCGACAAGCCATGGCCATCCAACCCTTCCTTATCCATAATAAAAGAAAGAGCGCCGGCATCTACATCGCCGCAACGAGTACCCATCAGCAGACCTTCAACCGGAGTCAGCCCCATAGAAGTATCAACGCATTTGCCGTGGTCTACGGCAGCGATGGAACCACCGTTGCCTACATGGGCCGTAATAATCTTCTGTTCTTCATAAGGAACGCCCAGGATTTCGCAAGCACGACGGGAAACATAGCGATGACTTGTCCCGTGGAAACCGTAGCGGCGTACACCGTATTTCGTATACATTTCGTAGGGCAAACCGTACATATAAGCCTTAGCCGGCATTGTCTGGTGGAAAGCCGTATCGAACACAGCCACCTGGGGAATACCCGGAATCAGCGCTTCCATCGCATCGATACCCTTCAGGTTAGCCGGGTTATGCAGCGGAGCCAGATCAGAACATTCGACTACCTTGTTGATCACATCTTGGTCGATCTTCACGCTGGAAGCAAACTTTTCACCACCATGTACCACGCGGTGGCCGACAGCATCGATTTCGTTATATTCCTTGATGCAACCGTATGTCTTGTCAGTCAGAATGCTCAAGATAAATTCGATACCTTCCTTGTGGCCGGGAATTTCTTTTTCCAGAACGACTTTCTTACCGTCCTTGTCAGTCAGCTTCAGGAATGCACCCGGCAGACCGATCTTTTCGATACCACCCTGTGCCATCACTTCGCCGGATGTCATATCGAACAATTTATATTTAATCGAACTGCTACCGCAGTTTAATACTAATACTTTCATGATTTCAATGATTTATAAGTTGAGACTTCAGGATTTATGATTTATGATTTATGATTTATGTGACGATGATAAATTATAAATCATAAATTATAAATCAAATTATTTATTCGCCTTCAGACCGATTGACTGGTTGCATGCAATCGCAACCATCTTATAGATATCGTCAACAGAGCAACCGCGGGACAGGTCATTAACCGGAGCAGCCATACCCTGCAGGATAGGACCTACAGCTTCTGCACCTCCTAAACGCTGAACCAGCTTATAAGCGATATTGCCCACCTCCAGAGTCGGGAATACCAAAACGTTAGCCTGTCCGGCAACATCGCTGCCCGGAGCCTTCAATGAAGCGACCTTTTCCACCAAAGCGGCATCGGCCTGCAATTCTCCGTCAACCTTCAGGTCAGGAGCCATTTCTTTTGCCAGACGGGTAGCTTCGACAACCTTATCGACCATCTCGTGAGAAGCACTACCTTTCGTAGAGAAGCTCAACATGGCGACACGCGGTTCCATTCCTACGATATCACGGGCTGTAGCAGCCGTAGCGATAGCGATACTTGCCAGTTCGGGTGCTGTCGGATTCGGCATTACGGCACAGTCGGCAAATACCAGAATACCTTCCTTACCATACTGAGGAGTTTTTGTGAACATCAGGAATGCGCCCGAAACGCAACTCATACCCGGAGCAGTCTTGATAATCTGCAAAGCAGGACGCAACACGTTACCGGTCGTGTTCTGTGCACCTGCGATTTCACCGTCGGCATCGCCGGATTTAATCATCAGGCAGGCAAGAAACAAAGGATCTTCTACTAAAACAGCTGCCTTTTCGGGAGTCATACCCTTTTTCTGGCGCAACTGGAAAAGCAGGTCTGCGTAAGCGGCTTTCTTTTCGTGATTCTTCGGATCAATAATAGTAGCTTGTCCAATGTGGTTCAACCCGTACTGAGCAGCCAAGCTGTTGATTTCAGCGGGGTTGCCAATCAGGATAATGTCTGCAACTTCGTCGGCCACTAAACGGTCGGCAGCTTTCAATGTTCTTTCTTCTGTTCCTTCAGGAAGAACGATACGCTGTTTGTTTGCTTTAGCGCGTGCAATAATCTCTTGCATTAAGTCCATAGCGGAAGATCTGTTTTTATTATAATTGTTAGTTAGATATCACAATAATCGGATACAAAAGTAGGCAAAATGCAATATAGAGTTTGCAAAATCAGTAAAAGATTTACATGCGGACCTATCAGTTTCAGAACATTTAACAATAATTTGTTACTTCCTTCTCCCCTGACAGGATTTGTTGCAAATCCTCTGCCGTAACGTTCACTTCTATTTTACCATTATGAGCGACCGATATCTTCCCACGTTCTTCCGAAACGATGATTACCAGTGCATCCGTTTCGAGTGACATTCCCAGACCGGAACGATGACGCAACCCCATATCTTTCGGCAGATTGGCGTTCTGGGCTACCGGAAGAATACAGCCGGCAGCCTTGATACGGTTGTCCGCAATGATCATGGCTCCATCATGCAAAGGGCTGTTCTTAAAGAAGATATTCTCGATCAGACGGGCATTGACATCAGCGTTGAACATTTCACCAGTATGCTCATAAACGGTCAGATCGACATCTTGCTGAATACAGATCAGCGCCCCCGTCTTTTTCTTCGCCATATTCATGCAAGCCAGGACAACCGGGGCAATAAACTTCCCTTCGTTCTCTTTGTCGTGGTTCTTTTTCGAAAATATTTTTCCCAGGAACTTCCATCCTCTGTGCGAACCGAGCGCCACCAGAAAACGGCGTATCTCATCCTGAAACAAGATCACCAAGACAAGGAAACCGACACTGATAAACTTGTCGAGTATCGCTCCCATCAGGCGCATCTCCAACACCTGGGAAACCAGAATCCAAACAATAATAAACGACACTACTCCACTAAAGATAGCCAAAGTACCGGAATTCTTCATCAGCTTATACGTCTGATACAAGAAGAAGGCTACCAATAAGACATCAATCAGGTCTTTTATTCCGAAGTTCATCCACATAATATTAACAGTTGAAAGTTGAAAGTTGAAAGTTGAAAGTTTTTGAGACGATTTTGACTGCTTCTACTGCGGCTTTTACGTCGTGGACACGAAGGATATCCGCCCCATTCAACAAAGCGATCGTGTTCAGGACAGTCGTCCCGTTCAAGCTGTCGGCAGGTGTTCCGCCCAGGTATTTATAGATCATGCTCTTGCGGGAAACACCGACGAGCAAAGGTAAACCGAAATCCTTAAACTCACGCAGATGTCCCATTAACGTATAATTCTGGTCTACCGTCTTACTGAAACCGAAACCGGGATCCAATATAATATCGTTCACTCCCAACAAACGGAGCTGTCGGACTTTCCGGGCAAAATAGAGCATAATCTCCTCCATTATATCTGCATAATCGGTATGTTGCTGCATCGTCTGAGGAGTTCCACGCATATGCATCATTATATAAGGTACATGCAAACGGGCGACCGTCTCAAACATCTCAGCGTCCAACTCTCCTCCCGAAATATCATTGATTATCGCGACGCCGTATTCTTCGACACAACGACGAGCCACATCCGCCCGGAACGTATCGACAGACAAGGCCACATCCGGATAATGCGTATTCAGTATTTTCAAGGCAAAAGCCAGACGTTTCATCTCTTCTTCCGGTGGGACCTCTGCTGCATCTGGGCGGGAAGAATAGCCTCCGAGGTCGATAATCTGTCCTCCCTCGGATAAGATTGCCTGTATGCGTTCTTCAATAGCAGCTTCCGTCTGTTTCCGGCTGTCGGCATAAAAAGAGTCGGGAGTGACATTCAGAATCCCCATCACCAGCGGAGTATCAAGTGAGGTAAGTGTTCCTTTAATATTGAGCGTTTTATGTAACATTCCTTTTTTTTTCTTTCCTGACAAGATAAAGGTAAATACATTAAATCACTACATTTGCGTGAAATAACTCTCATAGAAATTATAAAGGAAAAAAGACTATGACTATTCCTGAACTATATGAATTGTTTATACACAATCCGAAAGTGACAACCGACAGCCGCAACTGTCCTCGCGGTTCGATTTTCTTTGCCTTGAAAGGGGATAAATTCGACGGTAACCAATATGCAGAAAAGGCGCTGGCTTCTGGTTGCATATATGCCGTAATCGACAATCCTGATTATTTTATCGGAGAACGTACGATCCTTGTGGACAATGTACTAACAACCTTGCAGCAATTAGCACACCGCCACCGTAAAGTGATCGGCTGTCCGATTATCGGTATCACCGGAACAAACGGAAAGACAACGACCAAGGAACTGCTGGCTTCCGTCCTGTCTACCAAATACAACCTTCTCTACACTGAAGGCAACCTGAACAACCATATCGGCGTACCTCTCACCTTGCTCCGCCTGACGCACGACCACGAAATGGCTGTGATCGAAATGGGAGCCAGCCATCCGGGCGATATCAAAGAGTTGGTTGACATAGCACAGCCAAACTACGGGATTATCACCAATGTCGGGCGTGCCCATCTGGAAGGTTTCGGCTCATTCGAGGGTGTGATCAAAACGAAAGGTGAATTATACGACTATATGCGCCGTACGAAGGGGAAAATATTCATTAACCAAGACAATCAATACCTGACAGATATCGCCAAAGGAATCGAGCAGGTCACATACGGTTCCGATGAGACCGCTTTTGCCTGGGGATGCGTAGTCAGTAGCAACCCTTATCTGACTTTCGAATGGAAACAGCAGGGTAAAATCCACACGGTGGAAACCCATCTGATCGGCAGTTACAATCTGGACAATGTCCTGGCAGCCGTTGCGGTAGGCCGTTTCTTCAAGATTCCTGCAGAACGCATAAGCCGTGCCATTGCCGCTTACGAGCCGACTAACAACCGTTCACAACTGAAAAAGACTGAAAACAACGAACTGATCATCGATGCTTACAACGCAAATCCGAGCAGTATGAAAGTCGCTTTAGACAATTTCTCCACAATGTCTGTCTCGCCCAAAGCGCTTATCTTAGGCGATATGCGCGAATTAGGTCCAACAAGCGATGAACTCCATACCGAAGTCATAACCCGGATCAAGGAAGGTAATTACGATAAAGTATTCCTGTGCGGCGAACATTTCCAAAAAGCTGCCGGAAAAGACTTCACGACATATGCCACAACAGAGGAACTGATCGAAGCCTTGCGCAAGAATCCCCTAAAAGGATATCATGTGCTGATAAAGGGATCGCATGGGATGGCGCTGGAGAGGGTGGTAGAGGTTTTATAAAAATCTACAAATCCGATTCACATGAAGGAGGTACATATCTCTGCAAAGAGATGAATTTCGATTGCGAAAACAACTGTCATACCATCATGCTTTGCTTTTTATATAATGAATATCAATCTCTACATAGAATGATAGCAGGCATGATGGATGTTTTTTTAACTATCATACTATCATAGATATAATAGCTTTTTCACACACAACATATAGCTTATTATCAGCAATATAGCTATATATTTTTGTCGAGTTCCGGGTGTCACCCCCTGCAGACCCAGGTCTCAAGACCGCTCAGATGGGGTGTAAATGGACCTGATACGCGTATTTTGAGGAAAAGAACTAACGTCTTTTGCTTTCCAAAGTACCTTATTCCGGCAAAAAAGGCTTATACATTCTCAAAAACATTCTGTTTTAACACTTCCAAAGTACATCTATTTCCGATAAAACGACCAAAATGATGGTTAAACAGCTGATTTATGATAGTTGAAATGGGAACTATCATAGCTGTCTGTCGTGATATTCAATACACATAAAAGAAACATGACGGCATGATAGTTGTTTCTCAGATGATTTTTTTCACAAACTATATTGTATGGCTTCCTTCTCGCAAAAATAGCCTATAACCTATCCAATAAAAAAGATCTAGCCAGCTTCGACAAAGCCAATACCTTATAATTTAGGGAATCTGCCCTTTTCCCTAAGTCATGACTATCATTATTTAATTTCTTCCAATAATGCCGTTACACACCATAGATAGGGAGCTTGTCCATGATAGTCACCAACAGAACGAGGACGATCGTAATAATATTGTTTATCGTTTTTCTTATTAGTCCCTACACAAACTTCAGTAACATCTCCTTCTCCATTAATATAAGATACTAACGCCAACCAAGCCTTACGAGCTGTTGGAGTATATTCCATTTTATTTAACCAGCCTTCTTTTATACCCGTGATAATCGTATAAGCGAACATTGCAGAGCCAGAAGTTTCAGACCAGCAATCTGATTGATCAACTAATTGTTTCCACATACCATCTCTCCCTTGATTTTCTTTTAAAAATGTCATCATCTTCGTGTATCCAGCCATAATACGTTTTCTTTCTGGATGATTTTTCGGCAAATTTTTCAACAATTCAGTCATCCCTGCAGCCATCCATTTCCACGCGCCCAAAAATAAGGAACATCTGGTGCATGATAAAACATTCCATTTTCTCGTTGTAACTCATCCAAATAATAAACCATTTCTTTAGCTGTGCGGTCTATATATTTGTTATCTCCTGTTACACGATATGCTTGACTTTGCAAAATCGTAATCATAAACATATCATCTATCCAAAGACGAGTTTGCCACGAATATCCTTTTCGTTCCCATTCTTTTTGTTCCGTATTAGCATCTTTGGGCAACTTCCATTGCGAATCAGCATAAGACAAACCTAACTCCAAATATTTTTTATCCTTTGATACTTGGTAAAGTTCTAAAGCTAAACAACCAAATATATTCAAATCCACATGTTTTTTAGGAGGAAGATATTTTTGTTCTTTCGCCAATAAACGATCAAAACGTTCTTTTAACATCTGAATCAGTTCTTTATCTTTTACCATTTGTGCATATCGCAATGCTCCTAACCAAGTACAAACTTCTGCATAATGAATCCATTTTTTTCCATGCAAATAATGCGGGCTATAAACAAAATGTTTCCCTAATTTATTTCCTATTGCTTTTGGAGAATATTCTATTTGAAAAGAATTTAAATCCATTGTTACATCAATAGGCTTAATTACATTTGCGTCAAAAGTACGAGGCATTTTAAATACATGACCTTGTTTATCACAAAAATAAAGATCAGACTGAGAAGGTTGTCTACCATGTCCGTCTGCCCATATTGCATAAAAATCAGGATGGGCATTTTTAGGGCTTCTAATATAAGTATGGTTTTTAGGACTTCCTACTGTTAATTGCTGATTCAACTTCCAATTAAGACCTTGATCTTTACTCTCCCAAATAACAACCTCACCTCCAGGGTTATAAGATTGAGGCCCTTTTTCTGTTGGAGCTATTATCTGAATTAAATCGTTATCCGCATAAATTGATCCCATGTCGTAATTACTATCAGAAGTTGTTAATTCTGTATTAAACCATTTATCCCCATTATGACGAAAAAATTTCCCACACACGAGGTCCATTATCTGGTCCTGGTTGATATCCTTTACTTGATATCACTAAAATCATCGGATGTTTTTGGTCATCATAAGCAATATCAAGAATATAACAGTTCCTTCTTAACGTCGTAAAATCTTTTACTAAAGCTGCATTCTTTATTTGTTTAAAAGGCAACTGCACCTTCTTTCCATCTGCCAAATGCCAACTTTTACCAAAATCATCAGTCTCTATATAATACAAATTAGTTCGATAGTTCAATCCTTTATCTATTGGATGGTAATCAAAGGCAACGCCAACTTTTCCTTCTTTTTCTACTGAAATTTGATAATGCCCCATCCCTATATGAGCTATAGGTTTCCACTCATTCCAATGGATACCGTCCCGGCTTGTATTATATCCAATCACTCGATCTCTCCAACCTTTATATTTCGTAAACAATCCCAAAAATCCTTTTCCTTTTATATGCCAAATTTGCATATAAGAGAAATTATCAAATGGTACTTTTTCTCCATCCACCATCTCAGTTGCGTGAACCAATTCAAACTCTTCTATATCATACGGTTTTTTACTTTTATGGATATAAGAAGGTCTTGTAACTCCATGAGAAGTTGAAAATATCCAGATAAAACCTTTTTCATCAATCGAAATAACCGGATTGTCATGCGCATCAGTTGTCCCCTTATCCAATAATACTGTTGGGTTTGCCAACATTTTTGTCTTATGATCAAAATAAGACACATTATGTAACAATGTTAAATTGTCAGAATCAGTACCTCCAAAACAAAAAAAGTTTTTTCCACTTCAGGAGAATAGACTGCAAATGGTCTATGATTCGCCGGATACACAGCCATTCCACCACTGTATTTATATATATAGTCATTATTAGACAATTGATTTCTGTACCAAATGCCTTTATAACCATTTGCTTTTTGTATAAAAACGTTGCTTCTGCTGCCTTTGCATCCAAATTCACGAATTGTTGCCCAAAACATTTTATACAAAATAGTGATAAAATACTCACATAATATAAACACTTAATATTTAACATAGCCACTGATTTTACATTAACAACTATTAATGGGTTGACCTGACACTTTCATACTTTATTGAAAAAAATCAGCGAGATACTATTTGATGACAATATCTCGCTGAAATATAGTTCTAGGGGACAACTATTTAGGTAAACGTATTATTTCACTCCCTGCTAATAAAAAAGCACCAGTTCCATACACTTCCCAACTATCTGCCGAAAAATTCTTTCTTGGATCTGCTCCAATAGGTTGTACCCATCCAACTCGACCTTCCTCATTTACACATCTATTCAACCCAATCCACGCTTTTTTTGCTGCAGTTAAGTAGAGCTCTTCTTTTAGTAATCCATTATTAACCCCCCCAAGCCAAGGCATAGCATAAAAAACCAGAACCACTCACCTCACCTCCCGGATAAGATTCTGGGTCCAAAAGACTTGCTCTCCATAAACCATCAGCTTGTTGTAAAGAGACAATACGAGCTGCCATTTCTTTAAACAATCGTTCATAAAAATTTCTTTGTGGGTAATCAGAAGGCAACTCCTTCAGTATACGAGCCAAACCTCCCATAACCCAACCATTACCACGTCCCCAAAAAATCAATTTGCCATTAGCTTCTTTTCTACCCTTTCCATCTTCCTTGATAACATAATCTAAATCACGGGCAAAAAGACGCTCCTTTTTATTGTAAAGCAATTCGTAACATTCTTTAAAACATTTATCATTATATTCTATATACGAGTTATCGTTTGTTACAACCCCTAATTTAACCAAAATCAGGAGGAGCCATAAATAGAGCATCACACCACCACCATTTTATTATATCTTTCTTTCCAGAAGTCGGATAAGGCTCCTTTTGAAAACGAGCCAATGCATCAATTGTTGCTTTTAACATCTCAGGTCGTTTCTCTTGACGATATAAATCGATATACATTTGACTGATTGCTATGTCA
>ENA-OQCB01001246-OQCB01001246.1-human-gut-metagenome-genome-assembly--contig:-NODE-1246-length-10155-cov-2.211308_pt1 | contig 10155 bp, 9 predicted proteins | sample MGYA00242493_ERZ504568 | MGnify/ENA primary metagenome ERZ504568 (study PRJEB26092, sample SAMD00036229) | human gut metagenome | host: Homo sapiens | study: EMG produced TPA metagenomics assembly of...
AGGGCGTGAACACGACGTATTCCGCCGTGCGCATCACGCACATCCCCTCGGGCATCTCCGTCCAGTGCCAAAACGAGCGCTCGCAGCATCACAACAAGGATTCCGCCATGCGTATCCTGCGCGGGCGCCTCTACGATCTGGAATTAAGCAAGCGCGATGCCGCCCGTCAGGCCGAGTACGCGGGCAAGAATGCCATCAGCTTCGGCAGCCAGATCCGTACGTACACGCTGCAGCCGTACCGTTTGGTGAAGGACCATCGCAACAACTGTGAAATCGGCGACACCGACGCCGTGCTTGATGGACGCATCGACAAACTGCTCCGTGATTACCTGTTGTGGCAGCATACAAACAGGCAGCAACAGCAGCAGTAAAGGGCAGCTCCCGGTGGGCTGGAGAAAACCGCTCTGCGTGCGGTACCCGCAAAAAACGACGTGAAGATATTGGGGATTGGGAGGAGACGTTTCCTATAAAAAGGTGTCTCCTCCCCTCCATTTTCCCCATTGTTCCCTTCAGCCCGCGAACCGTTTGCCATTTTTGAAATATCGATGATTGTATAGTGAAACAAGGCTGGTGTTGTTCCGTAACCGGCGCAAACCGTTCTAAAAGCCTTGCGGGAGAAGGAACAGGCGACTCTCGGAAGGGACGAGTTGCTGTCGGGGGATTCACAACATGGTGAGAGTAAAAGTGATTTTCTGTTAGAAATCCTCTTGCCCATGCCGTGGGGCTTATGTATATTGCAGCAATACTGCACTTTTCACGGAGTTGTCATGAACAAAAGCGAGCTGGTCAAAGCCTTGGCTGATCAGGCCAACATTTCTCTGGATGAGGCGACCCTTGTGGTCAACACGTTTGTGGACAGCATGAAGGATTCCCTCCTTGAAGGCGGCCGTGTGGAGATCCGCGGGTTCGGCAGTTTTAAGGTGAAGGAATACGGCAGTTATGCTGGCCGCAATCCGCGCACCGGTGAAAAGGTTGCCGTGGAACCCAAGCGCCTTCCCTTCTTCCGCGCCGGGAAAGAACTCAAAGAATATCTCAACGCGTAAGTTGAGATGCGGGAATTCGTCTCTGTGAATACGGACGGCGTGAAAACATCCCGCAGATGTCCGGGGGAGCCCGCCTCCCCCGGCTTTCTTGTTTTGTGCCTGCTGCTGTTCTCTTTTATCGGGACAGCGGCGGCCTCTGAGCTTTTCCCCGAGGGGGAAGGGCTGCGGACAGCCCCTGAGCTTTCCGTTTCCGCCACGGCGCAGCCGATCCTGCGCATCCTGTATGCCGCCGATTCCCACGGCGCGCTTTATCCCTGCCCTTCCTGAGGACACACGCTGGTAGGCGGCGTGGCCCGGCGGGCCACCGTTCTCGAAGGCTATCGGCGCGAACCCGTGCCCACCCTGACGCTGGTGGGGGCGGACGAATTTTCTCCCGATACCGAACTCCCCGATCCCGCGAAAACGGGCGATGCCTCGCCGGAAGCAGTGCGCGCCGTGTACGACGCCCTGCATGTCGACTGCGGCATGTTGTCCGCCGGTGCCGCCGCATGGTTCGGTGCGTCGCGCCCCCGGAATTTCTTCGAAGTGGGCGATACGCCCGTAACGAAGCGGTTCCATGTCGGCGGGGTGCCCGTGGCGGTGATCCTGTTCCCGCCGCTGTCGGCGGGAGGCACGCCGGAAACGGAGGCGCCCACGCCGAAGCTCCTTGCGTCGGTGCTTGCCGCTGCCGATGCCGCTTCCGACACCGCAATCCGCATCGGGATCAGCCCGTGGGGATTTGAGGGAGAGTTCGCCGTCCGCGAGGCGTTGGAACAGCGTTATCATCTTTTGCTCGGCGGCGGCCCCGGCGCGGCGTTCGCGGGCGAGGTCAACGCGCAGGCCCCCGGCCTCATCTGGTCGCGGGCCGACAAGGACGGGCGCAGCGTCATGGCTATCGACATCATGGCCCTGCCCGAGCCGGGCGTGCCCTTTGCGTGGGAATGGGGCCTCTCCATGCAGGCGCAGGAAGTGCGCCTCACCTCCGCCGTCCCGTCCGATCCGCATATGGAAGCGCTGGTGGCAGGGAAGGCAGCCCGCTGAAACAGCCAAGAGAGCTTATGGAAACGCGCCGTCCCTGTTGGGGCGGCGCGTTTCTTTTCGCAAAAAAGCTTTGGAACTCTTACTGCTGGAGGCCCTTGAGGAACGAGTCGTTGATGGAAGCCGAACGCATTCAGGTTGGCGACATCTTCCTGAGAAAGTTCTCCGATCCTGCCGTAGAAGGCGGTGATGCCGCGGAGCCAGTTCCTGAGGTTGCCGGATTCGGGATGGAAAAGCGTGATCTGCTCTCCCAGCGAGAACACGGGATGAGCCCGGAGGTCTTCCACGGCTTCCTCGCGCGTCATCAGCTTTTCGTTCCATGTCTTATTGAAGCGGATATATTCCTGCACGAACGCATCGAAGCCTTCGCTGTGCATGGCGTCGACGACGCGGAGGTAGACGCGCAGGAAAGCCCGCACCTGTTCGGGGTTCTTGTCGGCGAACTCGCGGTCGGCCAACAGAAGAATAGGCTGGCGGATGCCGCAGTCCGGGGAGCTGGCGGCAATCTGATAACCCTTTTGAGCCGCCGTGTAGGTGGCGGGAGCCCATATGGAAACGGCGTCTCCGAATCCCTTGGAATACATGTCCACAGCCGGGCCGGGCAGGACGTTCTGGATTTTCACGTCCTCGTCCTTGAGCCCGAGGATGTGCAGCCAGGTGCTGAGCAGATAGTGCGCGGAGGTTTTTTCCGGGCACAGGATGAGCTTGCCGCGCACGGTGTCCGCACTGCCGTAGACATCGGGATAACGGGGATTGGCTCCCTTGGCCTTCAGGATCGGGCTGTCGGGGCGGACATAGATGGCGTTGAGATCGGATTCGTCGTTGCCGATGCCGACGACGTAGAATTGCCCCTTGGAGGCGGCCATGAGCGTCGGGACGGCTCCGCATCCGGCGATTTTCCATTGGTAGTCGCCCTGCCGGGAAACGATTTTGTCGCCGGGAGCCGAAGCGGAGCATACGGATATCAAGGCCCGCGTCCTTGTCCCATCCTTTCTGTTTGGCATACCAGACGAGGAACGCCTCATGCTCGCCGATCCAGGCCGTTTGCAGTTGCTCGGCGGCTTTTGCGTGAGAAGGGAGCAGACACAGGACGAAAGCCAGAAGGCTCATCAAAACGCGGAATCTCATAGATCACCTCTGCCGGGGAGGGAGGGGTCCCGCCCGATCGGAATGTTGTCCGGCCGCGACGTGGCGGCCGTAACGAGCATAGAGTGGGTACGGGGCACTGTCAAAACATGCGCCGCCATAAAGGTGTGCCGGGCGGCGGTATGGAAAAGGCGGGAGCGCAAGCACCCCCGCCTTTCCGGTTATCCGAGGAGTGCCTTTAAAAGCGCGCCCACTTCGCTCGGGCGCTTGGCGACCTTGCCGCCGGCCTTGACGATGGCTTCGGTCTTGCCCTTCACGGTGCCGCGCCCGCCGGTGACGATGGCGCCTGCGTGGCCCATGCGCTTGCCTTCGGGTGCCGTGCGTCCGCCCATGAAGGCCACGAGCGGCTTGGTGAAGGCCTTGGCTTCCATGGCTTCGGCCACTTCCTCTTCCATCGTGCCGCCGAGTTCGCCGATGATGACGACGGCGTGGGTGTCCGGGTCGGCTTCGTACAGCGGGAGGAGTTCCGCGAAACGGGTTCCGGGGACCGGGTCGCCGCCCACGCCGATCAGGGTCGTAACGCCGAACCCGCCCTTGACGATTTCGGCGGTGACTTCGTTGGTCAGGGAGCCGCTGCGGGTCATGACCCCGACGTGGCCCTTCTTGTATACGCGGTCAATCCAGTAGGGGATGGTGCCGAGCATGGCTTCGCCCACGGAGATGATGCCCGAGGTGTTGCCGCCCACGACCATCGCGCCGCAGGAAAGCGCGGCCCGGCGGATCTGGATGGCTTCGTGCAGCGGGATGCCGTCGGCGATGGTGCAGATCTTTTTGATGCCCGCGTCGAGGGCCTCAAACACGGCGTCCTTGGTGAACTTGGGAGGCACGAACAGCATGGCGACGTCGGCGGGGTGGTCCTTTATGCCCCGGCGGACGGAATGGTACACCGGGATGCCGTCCACGTCCTGCCCTTCCTTGCCGGGGGTGACGCCGAAGACGACCTGCGTGCCCATGTCTTTCATGTGCTTCGCCCAGAAAGCGCCTTCCTTGCCGGTGACGCCCTGCACAACCACGCGCGAATCCTTATGGATGAAAATGCTCATTACGCCCTCCCGGCAGCGATATCCACAGCCCGCTGCACGGCTTCTTCAGTGTTGGTCAGGGGTTCCAGTCCGGCGTCGCGCAGGATGGCAAAGGCTTCCTCTTCATTGGTGCCGCGGATGCAGGTGACGATGGGCTGCTTGGGCTGGTGGGCCTTGATCGCTTCCACGAGGCCCTGCGCCATGACGTCCGCTCGGGCGATGGTCCCGAAGGTGACCACGAGGATCACCTTGCTCGGGGTCTTGAGGCAGAGTTCCATGGTGCGGACGGCCTTGGTGTAGTTGGCCCCGCCGAATTCCACGTAGGTCGCCGGGTGTCCGCCCGCGTCGTTGATAAGGTCGAATACGGTGGTGGTCAGGCCCGCGCCCGCGCACATCAGGGCGATGTCGCCGTTGAACTGGAGGTAGGGGATGCCTTCCTGCGCGGCTTCGAATTCGACTTCGGAGTCGAAGTAGTCGCGGGTAAGGGGGTAGCTGGGCTGGCGCCACACGGAGTTGTCGTCGATGATGAGCTTGCCGTCGCCCGCGATGGCCTTGCCGTCCTTGGTGATGAACAGCGGGTTGATTTCGGCGAGCTGCGCGTCATAGGCGCGGAAGGTCTTGTACAAGCCGCGCACGACCGCGCCGACCTGCTTGCCGAGGTCCCCGGACAGCCCCATGCCGTAGGTGAGGTTGTTGACGTGGTAGCCGCCGAGCCCTTCGGCGATGTCCACGCGCACGGTAACGATCTTGTCGGGATCGGTGGCGGCGAGCTTTCGATTTCCACGCCGCCTTCGGCGCAGCCGATAAGCATGATTTTGGATCCACCCGGGGTCCACGGTGATGGAGAGGTAGATTTCGCGGTCGATGTCCACGGCCTCTTCAACGAGGAGCATACGGACGTTGTGTTCGGATTCGAACAGGGTCTTGGCGGTGGCCTTGGCGCTTTCGGCGTCCTTCACGACCTTGATGAGCCCGGCCTTGCCGCGCCCGCCGCTCAGCACCTGCGACTTGAGTACGCACGGAAATCCTACCTCCGCAAATGCGCCGTCCAGTTCGTCCATGCCGCGTACCAGTACGCCCTTCGGGGTCGGCAGGCCTTTTTCGCGGAAGGCTTCCTTCGCCTGATATTCAAACAGCTTCATGGCAGTTCCTTTTGGAAGAGGATGCCTCCGGCGGCAAGGGGGCTCGGCCCCCTTGACTCCCGCCGGGGGGCATGGTGCCCCCCGGGCCCCTGCGTTGCCGCGGCGCTCCTGTTGGCGGAGGGTGCGGGCTTTTGAGGGAGCCGGGCGTTCCTCTTTGTGTTTGTTGTGTCTTTGGGAAAAAGCCGTTGTGCGTCTTTTTCTTTTTCCGTAATTTGGAAAACCTGCGGACAGGGATTCGATATCCTCTTATTTGCCGTACTTCTTCCAGAAATCGCCCCACATGTCTTCGTCGGTGAAGGTCCACGGGGCTACGGGTTCGTTGACCCACGTGACGTTGATGAAGTGGCGCCAGTGGACGTTTTCCGTGGTGCTGTTGCCGCCCCAGGTGCCGCAACCGAGGGTGGCGGTGGAGGGCATACGGTTGAAGGGGTGCCCGCCGTTGCCCGCGCTCATGGACTGGCGCACGGTGATGCGGGAGGACTTCATGTGCTCGCCGAGGAACTCGATGTACTCGTGCTTGTAGGTATGGATGCCGCAGGAGTGGCCGCGCCCGACGAGGTTGGTCAGTTCGACGAGGATACGGTAGGCGTCCTTGAAATCCTTGGCCTTGTAGACGGTGAGGACGGGGGAGATCTTCTCGTCGTGGAACTTGTCGCCGAGGATGGGTTCCATGCCTTCGACAAGGAGGATGTCCGTGCCTTCGGGGATGCTGATGCCCGCGCCGTCCGCGATGACCTGCGCCGACTTGGCGATGATGTCGGGGTTGAGCGCGATCTTGCCCTTGGCGTTGGGCTTCCACATGTGGTTCTTCAGCTTTTCGCGGTCTTCGCCGGTGACGAGGTAGCAGCCGTTTTTCTTCATTTCGGCCATGAACTGGTCGTAGACGGCTTCAACCGGGATGACCGCGTTTTCGGACGAGCAGGATGTGGCGTAGTCGAACAGCTTGCTGCCGCAGATCATCTTGGCGGCTTCGGCGACGTCGGCGTCTTCGGCTACGATGGCGCAGGCGTTGCCCTGCCCGACGCCGTAGGCCGGGGTGCCGCTGGAGTAGGCGGCCCGCACGACCTGCCCGCTGCCGGTAGCGACGATGAGATCGGAGACCTTCATGAGTTCGGTGATGGCTTCGCGGCTCGGATCTTCAAGCACCTGAATGAGGTCTTCGGGGGCTCCGACCTTGCGCAGGCCGGCGCGCATCATGTTGATGGCCTCGGTGGTGCTTTTCAGCGCGCGGGAAACTGGGCTTGAAGATGACGGCGTTGCGGCCTTTGAGGATGCCTACGGCCTTGCCGCCGCACGTGGCGGTGGGGTTCGTCGCCGGGAGGATGGCGCAGACCACGCCCACGGGCTTGGCGTATTTGGAGATGCCGGTCTCTTCATTGCGTTCGATGAGGCCCACGCTCTTGGCGCCCTTGATGTCGTGCAGCACGCCGCCGACCTTGCGCTTGTGCTTGATGATCTTGCTCTGGACGTTGCCGTAGCCGGTTTCTTCCACAGCCATCTTGGCGAGCTTGGCGATGTTTTCGTCTTCGTAGACTTCCCAGCCGATGGCGAGGCATATCTCGTCGATCTGTTCCTGCGTGTAGTCGTTGACGATTGCTTGTGCCTTGCGGGCCAGTTCCATCTGTTCGCTGACGGTCTTCATGAAATCCTCCGTTGTATGCCGAGTGGCGTTTGTTGCTATGGTAGGTGGCAATATGCCGTAGTTGCGTAGAAAGTTACCAGATGTTCATGTTGGCGAATCTTCCGAAGATGGCTACTGATGCGGTCACGGCGAGGATGCCGATGATGGTCATGACGACACCTGACTTGGCGAATTCCGAGATGCGGAAGTACCCGGAAGAGTAAGGTATGACGTTGGTGGGGCTGGACGTGACCATGATGAAGGCCATGCTGGTGGCGATGCCTGCGGGACCGGCGAGGATCCAGGGGTTCATGCCGATGTCCATGGCGAGGGCGATGATGAGGGGCATGACCACGGCCCCGGTGACGCTGTTGGAGGAGAAGAAAATCTTGAGCAGTTCGACCATGCCGATGACGGCGAGGACGCGCAGGACGGGGTGCAGTTCGCCGACGCCGGAGAGCTTCCCCAAGCCAGCCAGCGGGCCGCGCCGGTGCTGGCGAGCATCATGCCCGCGGAAATGCCGCCCGCGATGAGGACCAGCCCGCCCCAGTCGATGCTCTTGGCCGCTACCTTCCAGTCGTCGAAGACGCGCAGGCCGGGACGAAGAGGAGCACGAAGCCGAGCAGGGCTACGAAACCTTCAGGAGCCTTGAAGCCGATGTAGGGTTCGAGATTGGAGCCGCCGAGCCACAGGGTAACCATGGTGAGGAACACGACGAGGGTACGGATTTCCTTGGTGTTCAGGCCGCCGAGGCGTGAGTTCGGCGCGGATGCTTTCGAGGGACGTGGGGATTTCACGGAATTCCGGCGGGAACAGCTTCATGAGGCAGAACCAGCCGAGGGGGACCATGATCATGGCGCCGGGGACGCCCACCGCCATCCACTGGGCAAAGGAAACATCCATATGAGCCATGTCGCGGACGTACTGCATGGCGAGCACGTTGGGGCCGCAGCCGGCGGGCGTGGCCGTGCCGCCGATAAGGGCGCCCCAGACGATGCCGATCATGAGGGCGCGTCCGAAATTGCTCTGGAGGGGCTTGCAGCCGCTGCTTTCCAGGATGCTTACGCCCAGCGGGAGGAGCATGGCGGCAACGGCCATGTCCGTGACCCACATGGAGGTCATGGTCCCGATGGCTATGAAGGCCAGCACGATGCGGTCGGTGCGGCGCCCCACCTTGGTGAGCATCCACAGCATGAAACGCCGGGCGAGGCCCGAAGACGTCATGGCCGCGGAAAGGCCCATGGCACCCATGAGGAACAGCAGTACGTTGTTGCCGAAGCCCAATGTAACGAGCTTGTCGAAGCTCGCCACGCCCAAGATATGCAGGAACACGATCAGGCAAAGGGACGTAGCGGGAAAGGGGATGGCTTCGGTCATCCACTGGATGACCGCGAAGCAAAGGACGGCCATAACGATCTTGGCATTCGCTGTAAGCGGAATGGCTTCCTCGCCCTTATAGAAGGGTGAGGGAGACGGGAGCGCGATGACAATCAGCATGACGGCAATGCCCAACAGGAAGAAGAATGTCTTCCGTGCGGTTTCAATGGGCAGTTTGTCGCCAACGATGGCGGTAAGGCAATTGTCCAAGCGACTCATTGTAGTGTCTCCGCTGAGAGATACAGGTTTCAGAATATTCCCGGGTTGTGCGACTTTGTTCTTTTTATAGCAATGACAGTGCCATGTTGTGATTTTTTGTACGACGTTGTAGAATGAAAAGGAATGAGAGTATGTTATGACGTTGAATAAGAACTGAGAAAAAGTGCGACGAAAGAATACTGTCTGAGAATCAAGACATGTTTGTTCGCTTGTCTGGTTTTATGGACAGTTTCAGGGGGCAATCCCATACAAAAAAACGCCAGCCTTCCGGAGAGGGCTGGCGTTCGGTTTTGCGGGGAGTGTGGGCTATTGGGCGAGTTTCTTCAAATAGACATCGGTGACGTCGCTGAGGCGGTTCTTGCCACCGGCGAACGAGGCCAGTTCCTGAAGCCATGTATGCAGCTTCTTCTGGGCGGGATCAAAGAGCGTGAGCTGCCCCTTCAATCCGTAGACGGGGTGTTTCGCCAGTTCCCACGCGGCATCCTGCGGAGGCAGATCCCGGCCCGTCCAGGCATGATAGAAGGCCCGGTAGTCCTGTATGAGCTGTTCGCGCGGCGTTTCCTGAAGGGCTGTGATGCCGCGGAAATACATCTTGAGAAACGCGGTTACGAGAGCGGGGTGCTCCTTGGCGAACGCCTTGTTGGCGAGGAGCAGCGTGGGCTGGCTGGCGTCGCACTGGCTGGACAGCGTGACCGGCATGAGCCCGTGCTGTTCGGCCTCAAGGGTATACGGAGACCACAGGGCCACGGCGTCGCCTTCGCCGTTCAAGAACGCCTTCAAGGCTTCTTCGGACGGCATATCTTTGATGGTGACCTCTTTCTCAGTCAGGCTGAGGGCTTCCAGCCACTTGTGCACGGTATAGTGCGCGGAGGAGCCTGCGGTGCACAGGATGGTTTTCCCGCGTACCGTGCCGCCCGTGCCCGCCATTTCCGGATAAAGGGCGTTGTAGCCGGTATGCCCGAGGATGGGGCTGTCCTTGCGTGCATAGATGCCGGTGGCCAGGGATTCGTCATTGCCGATGGCGATGATCTCGGCCTGGTTGTCCAGCGATGCGGTCAGCGCGGGAATGGCCCCGCAGGCGGCGATTTCCCAATGCGCCGTGTTCATGCCCGCCATAAGCTGTTTTCCGGAATCGTACGAGAGCATTTCCAGACGGAATCCTTCCTCCAGATCCCAGCCTTTTTGTTTGGCATACCAAGCTGCGAAGGCTTCATGCTCTCCGAGCCATGCCGTTTTCAACGGGACGGGATCGGCGGCGTGCCCGATTTGCGGCAAGCCGGCCAGTAAACAACAGGGCCGCACACAGCCCTCCAAGCAGTTTATGCATGTGAAACCTCCGATAACCGATTGTTTTGCAATAAAAGAACAAGCAATTCATATGCCATGTCCCAGGTATGCCCGAAAGGGTCCGTAACTGCCTGTGATGCTGCATCTCTCCCTTTCGGGAGGGTGCTTGCGCGGATCATCGGGCGGAAGCTGTGTATGGAAAACCGGACAGTATGGGCAGACATGCGTGGAAAAGTGCCACCCGCAAAAAATGCGGTCCGGAAAGGCATGATTGCAGACGC
>ENA-OQCB01001249-OQCB01001249.1-human-gut-metagenome-genome-assembly--contig:-NODE-1249-length-10134-cov-2.042270_pt1 | contig 10134 bp, 7 predicted proteins | sample MGYA00242493_ERZ504568 | MGnify/ENA primary metagenome ERZ504568 (study PRJEB26092, sample SAMD00036229) | human gut metagenome | host: Homo sapiens | study: EMG produced TPA metagenomics assembly of...
CTCCATCCTGAGCCGTGATGCGGATGGTCACGCCGTCAGCATGTCGGGCACCTGGCAGCCTTTTGGGCTTGTTGAGGAACGCCACGAACAACGGACGCCGGAAAACGGCAGCCTGCTTTCCGCGCTCAATGCAGCCGGGGACGGCCTGTGGGACTGGAACCCCATTACGGACGAAGTGTATTACAGCCCGCGCTGGCTTTCCATGCTCGGGTACACGGCGGAACAGTTCCCCGGGCGCCTCGAAACGTGGAAAGAGAAGATCCATCCGGACGATCTCGAAAAAAATCGTGGAACCGCAGCGTAAGCTGGCGGATTCCCCGAAATACGGCGACACGTTCGAGTGTACGTACCGCTTGAAGCGCCTGGACGGGAGCTATGCCTGGATCCTCGGGCGGGGTTACGTGACGCACCGCGACGCAAAGGGGCGGGCCACCCGCATCGTCGGCTTGCACACCAACATCACGGCTTCCCAGGCGGACAGGGATTATTTCGAAAAGCTCGCCCAGAACGATGCGCTGACGGGCCTGCACAGCCGGACCTACTTTGATATCAAGCTGGCGAACATCGAGAACAAAGGGATCCGCCCGTTGTGCGTGATCTCTTGTGACGTCAACGGATTGAAGCTGGCGAACGATTACATGGGGCATCTTGTCGGAGACAAGTTGCTCCAGACCGTGGCGGCCTTGTGCAAGGAAAGCGTGCGCACATCGGATTGCGTGGCCCGGATGGGCGGGGACGAGATCGTTATCCTGCTGCCCACATGCCCACGTGAGGCTGGCGAGGAGATCCTTGCCAAGCTGCGGCGGAACTTTGATCGGCACAACGCCTGTTCCGATCAGATGCCCGCGCTGGTTTCTTTTGGGCTGGCTTGTGCCGAATCCGCCGATATCCCAGCCTCCGCGATCCTCGTGGAAGCCGATCGGGAAATGCTCAAGGAAAAACGTTCCCACCGGAAAGCGGCCCATGAGCGGATCAAACAGTGGATCGAGCAAAACATGGACGTCGTCGTCTCGATTGAAGACGACAGGTATTAGGCACATCCATTCTGAAAAGCTCTGACGCCGAACGTATGCCCTGCGTGTCGCAACACGGTGTGGATTCTGACGAAAACGATATTTTCGGCAGGGTGAGGCTTTGAAAGGTGCAACCTTTCCCAAATAGTCCGCCCCAAGACGGAGGCATCCTTTTGGATGCCTTTTTTATGTCCGATGGGGCGACCTTTTCTTGGTTCGCCTTTTTCATGAACGGCACTCACGGCGAGATGACGCGCTTTTCCGGTAACGCCATTCCCATGCGGGGAGGAAATGCCCCGGCCAAATGGAAGGGACCGGGGAGGCTGCGCCGTTTTTTTCTTTTCTGCACTGATCTCTTTTTAAAGAACGAGTCGCGTAACATAACGGATATTTCGTTTTTTATGATGGTTTTTGTTCTTTATGACGCGTTGTCTTTCATATTTTCTTCTTGTTTCTCTGTTTTGAATGTGTTTATACAGGTATATGTAGTTTCATTTCGCTGTAAAAACATCTTGAATAGGTTTATGATACGTGTCACATTAAATGAAGCCTATAAAATATTATATTAAATATTTTAGTGTAAAACGTTAAGGCTCATGTGCCATCGAAATGTATGCTGGAAAGGCTCTCCATTCTGCTGGGAGGGTTTCCTGATATTGTATTACGGCATTTCCGTATCGGGATTCGCTAGAAAAGATTGCAGAAATACCTCTTGAGCCGATAACCCAGTTTTCTATTATCATTTTTGATCCGTTATACGATCTATAATGATCCTGAAGGTAGAGAAATATGGAATGGAACTGGATACTCGAAGAATATGACGATATGGTTTATGTCAGCGATCTGAACAATTATGAATTGCTGTATGTGAACCGAGCAGGTCTTGATATGTTCCATCTTTCTCGGGAAGAACTCTTTTCTGGAAAAAAGTACCTTTGCTATGAGATATTCCACGGAAGAAATACGCCTTGTCCTTTTTGTACCAACAAATACCTGAAAGATTCAGGATTTTATGAGTGGGAGCATTATAACGAACAGCTGGGGAAAACGTATCTCCTGAAAGATCGGAAGGTACTGTGGGACGGGCGGGAATCCAGAATCGAGTTCGTTTTTGATGTCTCCAAGTACAAGAACAAACTGGACAAGCAGGGAAAACAGCAGGCGGCGATGCTGCGGAGCCTTCCGGGAGGCATCGCCCGGCTCGACGCGCGCGATGAACGCACAATCCTGTGGTATGGTTCGGAATTCCTGTCGATCATCGGCTACACGGAAGAGCAGTTTAAAGAAGAGCTGCAGAGCCAGTGCCTGTATGTTCATCCGGAGGATATGGAGCAGGCCGAGGCGGCGATGCACGAGGCGAAGGAAACGGGGCGGAGCAGCATCATGCAGGGCCGGATCGTGACCCGGTCTGGAAAAATCCGTCACTTGACCATCACGTTCAGCTATATGGACGGGAAGGACAGCGAGGATGGGATACCGTCCTACTACAGCCTGGGCATTGACGTGACGGAAACGGTCGAGCGGCAGCGGCTCCAGCAACAGGCGCTGGAAGACGCCTGTCGGGTGGCGAAGCACGCCAACCAGGGAAAGACGGAATTTCTTTCCCGGATGTCCCACGACATCCGGACCCCCATGAACGCCATTGTGGGGATGACGGCGATTGCGGGCGCCCATATTGAGGATACCCAGAAAGTGAGGGACTGCCTCAAGAAGATCAATACGTCCAGCAAACATCTGCTCAATCTGATCAACGAAGTTTTGGATATGTCCAAAATCGAGAGCGGACGCTTGGATGTGCGGGCGAACGATTTCAGCCTTTCCAATCTGGTGCAGAACGTGTTCGAGGTGTGCAGGCCGATGATCATTGAAAAGGGGCATCACCTGACCATGAACATCAGCAAGGTGAGGCACGAGGGCCTGCATGGGGATGAGAGCCGCCTCCAGCAGGTTTTTGGTGAACATCTTGTCGAACGCCGTAAAGTATACGCCGGCGGGCGGGCGTCTGCATTTTCAGCATTGAGGAAAAGCCAACCCATGCCGAAGGGGCCAGTGTCTTCTACTTTACGTTTTGAAGACGACGGGATCGGCATGTCCGAGGAGTTCGTCGGGCGCATCTTCGAACCGTTTTTCCCGGGCCGAGGATTCCCGGATCAGCAAAATCCAGGGAACGGGCCTTGGCATGGCGATCAGCCAGAACATCATCCATATGATGAACGGCGAGATCACCGTGGACAGCACGCTGGGAAAAGGGAGCCGGTTTTACGGTGAGCGTTGCGCTGAAATTCCGGGATGCCGAAGACGGGGAACCCCTGTTTTGACCGATCTTCCCGTGCTTGTGGTGGATGACGAACGGGATGTCTGCGAATACGCGAGCCTGTTGCTCAAGGAAGTGGGGATGCGGGCTTTTGGGGTCTTGAGCGGGCAAGAAGCCGTCGCCGAGATTGTGCGCGCCCATGAGGAAAGGGACGACTACTTCGCGGTCATCCTGGACTGGAAAATGCCGGATATGGACGGGCTCGATACGGCCCGGGAAATCCGCCGCAGGGTCGGGCCGGATCTCCCCATCATCATGCTGTCGGGCTATGACTGTTCGGATGTGGGGGCGGATTTCCTCGCCGCGGGCGTGGACGTCTTCATCATGAAGCCGCTTTTCAAATCCAACATGGTGCACCTGTTGCGAAATTTTGCGGAGGATCGGGGATGTGGACATGCCTCGGCTGTGCCCAGGCCCGAAGGTCAACGCTTGGACGGATTGCATGTCTTGCTTGTGGAAGACAATGAAATCAATCAAGAAATAGCTAAAGAACTCCTCCTGATGGAAGGGGCGTCCGTTGACGTCGCCGACAACGGGGAACAAGCGCTCAACATCTTTGCCCGGTCGGAGGAAGGGTATTATCAGCTTGTCCTGATGGATATCCAGATGCCCGTCATGGACGGATACACGGCGACTGCCGCACTCCGTTCCTTGCGCAGGGATGATGCGAAGACTGCCATCATTCTGGCGATGACCGCCAACGTGTTCTCGGACGACGTCATCAAGGCCGAGGCATCGGGAATGAACGGGCATATTTCGAAGCCGTTCGACCCGGACAAGCTGTACGCCATGATCGCGGCGTCCTGCCATAAGAAAAGGGGATGACGGCCCGGCGGGTTGAATGCCTTCTTGTGCGAAGGGTGATGGGGTTTCCTTCCGCAAGGAAAAATGAGGTGTGGGGAAGGGAATTGAGAAGGGACAAAAGGCTGGCTGTCCCTTTTATATTGATGCAGCGCTGTCCCTATGAGGGGAGCGGATCCTCCTGTCGGAGTGGGTGGGCAAATGAAGCTTTCGCCGCATGATTCCTCGCTGGATGCTCTCAAGTTCGTTGTGGATATGGCCGATGTCCCGATGGTGATCACGGACGAGGACGGGCGTTTCGTGTTTGCGAACGGGCACACGCTGGATATTGTAGGGAAAGCCGAAGATGCCTGCATAGGTAAACCACTCGCGTCCCTCCTATCCGTTTCCCGGCGCCCACGGTTCAACAGGAGCGGCAAGGCCCCTGTGCTGTTCACGCGGGAAGGGCGTTTTTATGAAGTCGATGGTATCAGCCGGTTTCATACCAAATCGGGTATGCTCGAGTTGTCCCGGATTCATGACGTGACGTCCACGTACCGGGACAAGGAAATGCTCGAATTCCTGAAAAGCAACGCGCCCATAGGTATTTTCCAGTTCGTCATGGACGAGCACTTCTCGTTCTTTTACGTTTCGGAAGGGTTTTGCGCGATGCACGGGTATACGCAGGACCAGATGAAAACGGCTCCGGATATCAGGGGGAGCGAGCTTATTCACCCCGACCACCTCCAACGCTTTAACGACTTGATCAGGACGGCCTATGAAGACGGAAAGTCCTCCGTCGGCTTCGAGATGAAAGTCATCAGGCGGGACGGCAAGGTCCGCTGGCTCCTCACGCAGTGTTCGTTTGTCAAAACGGTGGACGGGACCATCGTGTACGGCTACGTCTCGGACTGCACCGACCTGAAAAACATGGAGGAAAAGACCAAAACCGTCCAGGATGTTTGCAGGTTCACGGTCAACCACGACTACGAATGGATCTTGTTGGTCGACATCCCGGCGGACAGGTACGAGTACTTTTTTTGCGGGTCGGAACAGCATGATCGGAAGCGGGATGCAGGGCGTTTTCAGCGAGCTGGTGCGGCTCCGGAGCGAAACGGTCGTCCATCCTGATGATGTGGAGGCTTACCGGGCCTTTTTCAAACCGGAACGCCTTGCCTGGGAAAACGGCACGCCGGGGCTGTCCCATGAGCTTCAAGTATCGTGTGCTCATGGGCAACGGGCAAGCCCGGTGGCATTGCTTACGGGCGTATCTTTTTTGACCCCGGTAAGGCGGATGCTCCTCTTTTGCGCCAAAGACGGTTGAGGAAGAGGAGCGCCAGAAGGCTACGTTGCGTATGGCGCTCGTTGCCGCCGAACAGGCCAACCATGCCAAAAGCGAGTTCCTTTCCCGGATGTCGCACGACATCAGAACGCCGATGAACGCGATCATCGGCATGGCGGCCATTGCGGGCATGAACGTGGGCAACCCCGAACGGCTCAGCGAGTGCCTGAACAATATCGCCTTGTCGTCCCGTTTCCTGCTGTCGCTCATCAATGACGTCTTGGACGTCGCCAAGATCGAAAGCGGCAAGATGAGCCTGGCTTCCGAACCGTTTGATTTTGGTGAACTCGTCAGCTCCGTCAGCTCGTTCACATACGGCAGCGCGGTGGCGAAGGGCATAATATTCAACCTGTTTGCCTCTCCGCTCCTTGAGAAGATCTATGTCGGCGATCCCCTGCGCATCAAGCAAGTCTTGATGAACTTGCTGTCCAACGCCCTGAAGTTTGCGCCCGAAAAGGGCAGGATCGAATTCAACATCACGCCAGTCCAAAAAGTCGGGCATCGGGAACTCGTACGGTTCGTCATTTCCGATAATGGGATCGGCATGAGCAAGAGCTTTCAGGAAAGGATGTTCCAGCCGTTCGAGCAGGAGATGACGGATCAGCGGGGCCTTTCGGGATCAGGGCTTGGCCTGGCCATTGTCAGGAGCTTCGTCCAGCTGATGGACGGGACCATTCGCGTGGAGAGCGAGCAAGGAAAGGGGTCGTCTTTTTCCGTGGACATACCGCTCGGGCTGTTCGAGGGGGCGCTGTACGGATGGGATAAGGACGCCTTGGAACAATCCGAGAGCGTGCGAGTGCTGGTCATAGGCGATGACAGGGCTGCCTGTGAGCATACGGCGGTACTGCTGCGCCGCATGGCGGTTGAAGCGTCCTCGTGCTTCGGCGAGAGGCGTCGTCTGTGTTCGGCAAGCCAGGGAGAGGCGGCGGGATTACGGCATGATCCTGATCGATTGGGAAACGCCGGGCATGGACGATATGGAAACGGTCCGGCATATCAGGGAAATCGTTGGAAAGGCCACGACCCCCATCGCCATGTCGGCCTGTGATTGGAGGGAGATGGAAGCCCCTGCCCGTACCGCCGGCGTGGATTATTTTATCAACAAGCCCGTATTGCGGGAGCATCTGCGTGATATGCTCTTGGTGGTGACCCATCACAGGCACGCCTTTGATGTTCCGGCCATGCCGGAGGAAGTCCGTTTTAACCGTGAAAAGATCCTGATTGCCGAAGATAACGATCTGAATGCCGAGATCCTCAAAACGCTTCTGGAGTCAAGGAATCTCTCCGCCGTCTGGGCCGAGAACGGCAAGGTTGCGGTGGGGCTCTTTGCGGAATCCGAACCGGGGGAATACGCCGCTATCCTGATGGATGTCCGTATGCCGGTTATGGACGGCCTTGAAGCCACACGGCACATACGCGGCATGACAAGGGAAGACGCGCGGCGTATTCCGATTTTCGCACTGTCCGCGAACGCCTTTGCAGACGACATCCAGCGATCCCTGCAGTGCGGCATGAACACGCATTTTAACAAGCCTGTGGATATGGATTCCATTTGCGCGGCACTGCACTACTGGCTGGAACATGATAAAGGAAACCGGCCGTGATGTGGCGGTATTGCTCCGTCAATGCCTGCGGCATCCGGAATGGGATTGAAAAAAAGGAGTTGTGCAATGAGGCCGCAACTCTTTTTTATTTGTGGAGATAGAGAACAACGGAAGAGGAAGAGCTAGGGGCAGGATTCATTCAGAGCCCGTGCTTCGTCACGCCTTTTTCTGGCTTCGGCAAGGCTGACTTCTGGGTACTTGCCAAGGGCAAGAGTCTTCTGTTTGCCGTCAAAACGGTAGAAGAGCCTCCAGAGCTTTCCCCCGGCAGGTGAGACATGGATGTACAGCCCGTCACAGTCCGAGAGCTTTTGAACCTTGCCGGAGGGCTTCAACGCTCTGAGCTTGGTATCCGTTTTTGCGGCTTTTGCTGGTATGGAAAGATACCAGCAAAAATACCAGCAAAAAGGGCGGATGTACACGGACTCCAGCGAACGCCTATGAACATGCAAACAGCATAAAAGTAAAGCCCGCTAAGGCATTGTGAACCTTAACGGGCTTTACCGAACTTCGATATGGTGCCGAGGGCGGGACTCGAACCCGCACAGGAATTCCCACTACCACCTCAAGATAGCGTGTCTACCAATTCCACCACCTCGGCGCGAAAAGAGGTATATGCAAAACAGAGGCGGCTGGCAAGCTTTTTTTGCGATTCAGTGAAATTTTTTCGCCTGTCCGCATGGGGTCCCGGCCTTTTTCCCTGTGCGGGCGTTACGGATGGCTCGAGTGGGGAGGAGCCGCATTCCTTGCTATGGAAGGGGAGGAGAAATCTGTTTGTTTCGGCTGCTGAGGGTTCTTTTCTGGGGGCCGCGGAACCCAGCGCTTGGGAAAGCCGCTTTGATCCGCACGCTAGAGGAGGGTGGCAGCGGCGGAAAGACGCGCTTTTCCTTCAATCTGTCGAAAAGGGTTGCCTTGCCGGGCTGTTGCATGTCAATGCAGGGGGAATCGGCTGAACAAGGATGGTGGGCATGAACGTCTCGTTTGAATACTACAAGGTCTTTTATCACGTGGCGAGGCTCGGGAGCATTACCCTTGCGGCCAAGGCGTTGTTCCTTTCGCAACCGGCGGTGAGCAAGTGCATACGGCAGCTTGAAAAGGTACTCGGCTGCGCGTTGTTTTATCGGATGCACAAAGGAATGCGGCTCACGCCTGAAGGGGAAGTGCTCTACCAGCACGTTGCGCAGGCCTGCGAGCAGATCGCCATCGGGGAAAAGAAGATTCAGGCCATGCTTCATCTGGACTGGGGGAGCATCCATATCGGTTCCTCCGATATGATCATGCATGCCTTCCTGCTCCCGTATCTGGAGCGGTTCCATAAGGATTATCCCAAGGTCCGCATCAGCACCATCACGGCATCGACGCCTGAAACGATTGCCTCGCTGCGGGCCCGCCGGATCGATCTGGGCGTCGTGTTTTCGCCAGTGGAAGAAAACGAGGATCTGGACATAATCCCCGTTTGCAGGGTTCAGGATACGTTTATCGCGGGTAACACATTTCGCCATCTGGAAGGCTCCGTGCTCTCGCCGGATGAGGTTGGCCAAGCTCCCTATCGTGTGCCCGGAAAAGGGACCAGCACCCGGGCTTATTTGGATGCGTTTTTCCAGTCGCACGGCGTTGTGCTTGACCCGGAATGCGAACTGGCGACGACGGTGCTGATCGTGCCTTTTGCGGAGCGAGGGTTGGGGGTGGGCATAACCGTGCGGCGATTTGCGGAGGAGAGCCTCAGGGCGGGAAGCGTCTTCGAGCTCCAGACAACGCATAAGATACCGGAGCGGGCCATTGCGGTGGTGACCAGAAAGCGAAGCCAGATTTCACACGCGGGCCATGCCTTCATACGTTGCCTGACCGGAAAAGGAACTGAAGAGGCCGGAGGTGAGCAACCGCGGGAAAAGTGCAGTCCAGGCTGATCGAATCATTAACTTAATGGCATGTTTCTCATGAGTATATTTCATTTTACGCATGAATGGGCGTAGCGTACGAACGGGAGGCAGGAGGCGCCCACGTTGCGGAGGCGTACGGCCAGAATGGCCGTCGCGCGAGGGGACGCCGGTTTTGCAGTAAGGGGATATGCCATTATGAAAAGAGGTTACCTGTTTATTGCACTGGCAACGCTGTTTTTCAGCACGATGGAAATCGCGCTCAAGGAAGTTGCCGGACTGTTTAATCCTGTCCAGTTGAACCTCACGCGGTTTCTCATCGGCGGCCTTGTCCTTATCCCGTTCGCCAGGCGGATGCTCAGGAAGCGCGGTGTCCGGATCGACGGCTTGAGCCTCGTTAAACTGGCCGGGCTCGGCTTTCTGGGGATTGTGGTCAGCATGACCTTGTATCAGCTCGCCGTGGAGAACACGAACGCCTCGGTCGTCGCCGTCCTGTTCAGCTGCAATCCCGTGTTCGTGCTCGTTTTCGCCGGGCTCATCCTGCGCACGCAGATCCTGCGCCAGCACGTCATGGCGCTGGTGCTGGAATGCCTCGGCATCCTTATCCTGATCAATCCTCTGGATACGTCCATCAGCACGGCGGGCATCACGTTCACCCTGCTGTCCACGGCGGTGTTCGCCCTGTATGCCGTGCTCGGGACCAAAATGTGCGCCAAGTATTCCGGCGTGGTCGTGACATGCGGGAGCTTCCTGTTCGCCAGCCTTGAAATGGCGGCCATCGTCGCGGTCAGCCGCCTCTCGGCGGTCGCCGGGGTTCTCGCGGACATCGGGCTCGGCCTTTTCGCGGATATCCCCCTGCTTTCCGGGTATACCCCGTTCAGCGCGCTGATGATGCTGTACATCTGCGTCGGCGTGACCGGGGCGGGCTTTGCCTGCTACTTTATGGCGATGGAGGCGACCTCTCCGATCACCGCCTCATTGGTCTTCTTCTTCAAGCCCGCCCTCGCGCCCGTGCTGGCCTTGGTTTTTCTGCAGGAAGCCATTCCGGTGAGCATGGTGGTGGGCGTCCTGTTTATCCTCGCGGGTTCGCTGGTTTCGCTTATCCCTGCCTTGTCCATGATTCCCGCGATGGCACTCGGAAAGGTATGGTGCTGGAACAGGTCCGGGCCTGACGCCTTCCGCAGACTGGGCACGCGATTGCCGTTCC
>ENA-OQCB01001253-OQCB01001253.1-human-gut-metagenome-genome-assembly--contig:-NODE-1253-length-10107-cov-6.483066_pt1 | contig 10107 bp, 10 predicted proteins | sample MGYA00242493_ERZ504568 | MGnify/ENA primary metagenome ERZ504568 (study PRJEB26092, sample SAMD00036229) | human gut metagenome | host: Homo sapiens | study: EMG produced TPA metagenomics assembly of...
GACAGTCTCTGTGTAAGCAATGCATTTGCAGAGGAGGCGGTCAGGATCACGTTTCCGGAGGGAATCGTGATCCTGATGGAGACGCGGGATTAGAGGAGGAAATAGAAAAAATGAAATTAGGAATCGTTATTATGAGGCCAATTTCATAAATGTCCATATAAGTTGTTAAATGCCTTTAAATGCTGATAGCTAGAGCATTTAGCGGATTTTAGACGTGGATAAAACTCTATATAAATTCATGTAAGTTTTTGAAAAATGGCCCACTTTGTGGCCCACTGACTTTTTGATCGAAGTCCTAATATGGTAAGAAGAAGCGCCTGTATGAGCGCTTCTTTTTTGGAAAAATATTGTAAATATTTTAAGTGATTCTTTGCTGGAAAATTATGAAGTGGCTACAGCTATTAACGAAGTATAAACAATAGTTGCTATTTGTAAAATTCATTGCTATGATATTTATGGAAATGATATAAATAACGGAAAAAGGTTGAGCTTTTACGATGAAAAAGAAACTTACAATAGATGAGCAAATTGAAGATCTCAAGAAAAAAGGAGTTACTTTTGAAATAATGTGTGAAGAGGATGCAAAAAAATTTCTTCGCTACAATAATTATTATTTCAAATTGAAATCATATGCAAAAAATTATCCTATTAATCCGAAAAATGGTAAGTATGTAAATTTAGAATTTGCGTACTTAGTGGAATTGTCGAAGCTAGATATGTATCTTCGAAAAATAATTTTGGGTATGTGTTTAGACGTAGAGCACATACTAAAAACAAGGATGTTATATGATGTCAGTCGAAATGAAAAAGAAGATGGATATAATATTGTCAAAAAATATTTTTGGGCATATCCTAATACAAAGATAGAAATACTACAGAAAGCAAATTCATATAATTTCACATCTGATTTAGCAGAGAAACATTCAATGGATGAGGAATATTCCGTTTGGAATTTGGTTGAATTATTATCATTTGGGAAATTTGTGGAGTTATATACCATATATTATCAAGAGTATAAATCAGCAAATTACAGTGATTATTTACAATCTATTAAATTTTTAAGAAATGCGGCAGCTCATAGCAATTGTTGATGAGTTCAATTATGAAACCTAAAGGGGAGAGGAAAAAAAATTTCGGAAAAGACCATCAAGTTTGCAAATGCATTATCTCAGGCTCAAAAGGAAATTAGTTTACATGCTCGTAGTAAATATATGGCTTATCCTGCATTTCATGATTTGTAGCACTGCTATTTGATTTATAATGACCTTTTAAAGGGAGGCTGCTAACCGTAATATGCGTGATAAAACAATGGATGAATTGTACCATTTTTCTGTGAAAAAAGATGGAAGAGTTTTGAAGTACAAAAGAGTATTTTGGAAAAAAATCAGGTTATTGCTGAAGCGTATAAATTCATTAGTGGAGTAATACAATATATTAAGAAGCAAAATAATAATCCAAAACATAAAAGGTACTTGAAATTAGTAGAAACATATTGACTTTGTGAATGAAATTGGGTAATATATGCACATAGAACAAAAACTTTCGAGGTTTTATCAGAAATGGTGCTTGCACCAAGTCTGGGTTTGAAAAAAGTCCGTTACAATATGCAGAGGTGTTATGTATATTGTAATGGGCTTTTTTGTATTATATTCTAGAAAAATCAGGAGGTGTGTATGGTAATAGGAATTATAGAAGATGACAATTTGTTGAGAAAAGCCTTAGATACATCATTGCAAAATCAAGGTTATACAACGATTCTTGCTGCTTCAAGAAAAGAAGCAATTAAAAATATAGATAGTTCTGTAGATTTGTTGATTGTAGATATTGGATTACCGGATGGAGATGGAATAAATCTATATCAGGAACTTCAAAAAAATGGAAGAATCCCGGCAATTTTTTTAACTGCAAAAGATGATGAAAAAGATATGTTAAAAGCGTTTGATATAGGAGCAGATGATTATGTGGTCAAACCATTTTCAATAAGAGTATTGTTAAAACGTATTGAAGTTGTTTTAAAGAGAAAGTCAAATGAAAATACTTTTATGTGCGGACAAGTCATTTTGTATTCTGATAGAAAACAGGTTTTTGTTGGAGAGACGGAAATATTTTTGACAGTCAAAGAGTATCAGCTTTTAGAATATCTTATTATGAATCAGAATCAGGTTCTTACAAAAGAGATGATAATGGAAAATATATGGGGAATCGATAGTGAATTCATTGATTCTAACACAATTAGCGTTATGATCAGCAGATTGAAAAAGAAATTAAATGATTCATCGAATGTTATCAGTAATGTATTTGGAATGGGATATAGAATGGGAGATTAGCATGGTTGTAGCAATTTTTACAGTACTTTTAGCAGGTTTCATGCTCGGAGGAAGCACTGTATATTTAGTTGAAAATCATTTTAGAACAAAGGAAATGAACAAAATATATAAACTGACCGAATCTTTAATAAATGGCAATGACTTAGATGATTCTGATATAGGGAAGGAAACGCTTTATTCCAAAACTACCAATCAATTAATCCGTTTACAGGAAATGCTAGAGGGAAGAAGAAAAGAGGCCGAAAAAAGTCGATATGAGATACAGAAATTGATTTCTGAAATTGCACATCAATTGCGGACACCGCTGTCAAATATAAAAAATTATACAGAATTGCTGCAAGAGTCATTGGATGAAACGCAAGAAGTATTGAATACAGAATACATGAAAGACTTGCGAACAAGTGAAGAACAATTATGTTTTTTAGTGGAGAGCTTTATAAAAACTGCTCGATTAGAGCAAGGGATTATACAAGTTCACATGCAAAAAGAAAATCTTGTCGAAACGATTCTAAATGCGTTGGGGCAAATACAGAAAAAAGCAGAAGATAAAGATATCTTTTTTCAAGTAGAATTGCCGGAGAAAATCATTTGCGAACATGATAAAAACTGGATGTGTGAGGCGTTTTATAATGTGTTTGATAATGCAGTCAAATATAGCAAAAGCAACAGTACGATCGATATCACAATGAAACAAACGGAAATGTTTTATAAGATCCAAATAAGAGATTATGGAATCGGGATAAAAGACGGAGAAGAAAACAAAATTTTCCAAAGATTTTATCGAGGCGAACAGGCAAGAGGTCAGGAAGGATGCGGAATTGGTTTATATCTTTCCAGAGAGATTGTTCTATTGCAAAAAGGGATTATGAAAGCAACACAAATGAAGCCCGGGTTGCTCATAGAAGTGAATCTTCCGGTATAGACATTTCAATAGACATTTCGTATGCAATCTGTAAGAAGTTTGTAAGATGTACCATGTAAAATAGAGTATGGCTGAAAAAAGGCAACATTTGCGAAGGGAGTTTACAGAAAAGATGGATATAATTAAAGCCATAAATCTTAAAAAATATTATACATCCGATACATATGAAGTGCGTGCTTTAGATGGTGTGTCGTTGACTGTGGAGGATGGTGAATTTATAGCAGTTGTCGGTACGTCCGGATGCGGAAAGACAACACTTATGAACATCTTAGGAGGTCTTGATACTCCGGATTTTGGAGGTGTCTGGATCAGAAATACAAGTTTAAAAGATCTTAACAAGGAAGAAAGAACGATATTCAGAAGAAGAAATATCGGATTTGTATTTCAGCAATATAATTTGATACCTTCTCTTAGTATACGTGAAAATATTGTCCTCCCAATGAGACTGGATGGCAAGGAAATAGATATAGATTTCTTTAATGAGATTGTAGAATCGCTTGGACTAAAAGATAAATTAGAACGTCTTCCGTCAACACTGTCCGGCGGGCAGCAACAGCGAGTTTCTATAGCACGGGCATTATTAACGAAACCGGCAATTGTCCTGGCGGATGAACCGACCGGAAATCTGGATTCTGTTACAAGTATGGAAGTCGTAGGATTACTAAAATCCTGTGCCGCAAGATTCCATCAGACGACATTGATCGTGACGCATCAAGAGGAAGTAGCGCAGATGGCAGACAGAGTAATACGTATGTCTGATGGGAAAATCTATACAAGAGATTGTAACGATTGTTAGGAGGTATCACTATGTTTCATAAGAATATTCCAAATAACAATAAAGACATAATCCGATTTTTGGCTAAAAATTTTGCGGGCACAAAAAAGGTGAGAAATGCGATTTTATTTTGCTCAGTAGTAATCGGTATTGTTGCTATTACCATGGTATTCGGAATCTCCGTTGGGAAAATACAGGCGGAAGAAATAAGGCTGATCAGAGAAAATGGAACTGCTTCTTCGGGCAGAATAGAAGATGGAACAGAAGAACAATATGCAAAATTAAAACAACTGGATTATATAAAACAGGTTGGGAAAAGCATTTTTGTAGGTGAAGCTACAGACGTTTCAGAGGATAATGCAAAAACGATATGCAACGTAGTGTGGGCTGACTCAGAAAGTTGGAACTTTTTTTTAAAGCCTGCATATACCAATATAATTGGAAGCTACCCACAGAAAAAGGATGAAATTCTATTATCTGAGAGAGCATTGAAAAAACTAGGTATTTCTGAACCAGAACAAGGAATGGAAATAAACTTAGATGTATACAAAGGTGTGTTCGAACATTCGAAAGAAAAATTCAAGCTATGTGGCTGGTATACGGACTCTGGAAATAAATTAGCAATCGGATATATTTCACATGACAAAATTAATGAGTTAAACCTGGAAAAGGGTCCCTATACTTTACTTTTCAGTCAGAGCAATCATTTAAGTAGAAGCAAAACAGAAGAAAAATTATATCAGACATTGCCGATGAAGAGTGCAGATCAGAAGATATACGTTTCTGATACAGCACAATATACTGCCGTTTCTAAATTCGCAGGTGGATATGAGCTGGTGATATTGGGAACGCTAGGTATTTTGTGTGGAATATATTTCCTTGTGCGTAATGTTCTTTGGATATCCATGAGTGAAGATATTCAAAATCTCGGATTGCTTCACACAATTGGAGCTACAGAAAGACAGATTACGAAAATTTACCGGAAGCAAATGAGGTCACTTATGTTAAAAGGTTCTGTCTTGGGAAGCTTGCTCTCTGTAGTGATTTTAGTCTTAATGATACCGGAAATATTAGGGTTTCATTTTTATCAGGAAATGGGAGGAAACACGATACTTTCCTTTTTCAGACCGTGGATTCTTTTGCTTTCTGTTGTATTTGTAAATGGAATTTTGTGGATGGCATCAGAAGGAGTTATTAGAAAAATAACGAAGCTGTCTTGTATTGAGAGTGCAACTTATGATGGAAAAATGGGTGACAGAAAAATAAAACATCCTGGGAAACTGGTGTTGAAACGCTCTGAAACAGGAGAAATGTTTTATATTGCATTGGGAAATATAATGCGTCATAAAGCACGATTTATCATTACAAGTATTTCCATATTTTTAGGAGTCCTGTCTTTTATTCTAATGAATGTACTTACAAATGGATGCGATTATAAGCATCTTCTTGAGAAACGTCCTGATTTTTTGCTGGCGGGAGAGTTTAGTGAATTCGGGAAAAGCCAGGGATGTGGGGAAGAATATAAAACCAGAGAAATCGATGTTGATCCTTTACTGACACAGGGAGATGGTGTAGAACTGTTGTATGACAATGATTATGATGAATTTTCACCAATCTCTCAAGAGTTAGAGAAAAAACTATACGAGATAGATGGTATTGATTGGGAGAAGTCCAATCTGATTGAAGGAGCCTATGTAGATACGGTTATATCTAAGAAAGGCATTCGTCCCTATGACGAGGGGCTTTCGAATCTTACAAATGACAATATGGTGGAAGGATTCAGCTGGGACACTGTGCAGATTTTAAATGAAAATCAAATCTTGTCGATTAAGAAATACGTGCAGGATAATCAATTGAATATTGACGTAAAATCTTTGGAAGAAGGAAATGGCGTATTAATTATACATGATCATATGCTGACTCCGGAACAACAAAAACTTGCAGATAAAGCAATTGGAGAACCGGTATATTTTAAAACGCTGCTTTCAAAAGAAGATGCGATTCGTAGAAAAGAACAAAATAATTCTGATAGTAAAGAGAAACAACAGGAAGACGATTTCCTAGAAAAGGAATCAGAAACATTTACTCTATGCGGTTATTTAGACAGGCAAAGCGAGAATTTCCCGGAAATACATCAATCTTGGCATGGAGAAGGCAACTTATATTATTTTATCAGTGAGAAAGGCTTTCAAAAGATACCGACCGAGAAAAAGATATTAACAATGGAACTAACTGCCAATCCGGAAAAAGAACCTTATGTGAAAACACAGATCAGCGAGCTGATATCCGAGGAAAATAAGAAACGATCCGAAATGACAGAAGTATCCATGGATGAAGGAACCGGCGAAGCAGGAGTTTTTGTTATCTGTAAATCAGATCTGATGCAGCAAAAAGAAACATATATGAGAGGAAATCGAATCCTCTTAGGTGCTGTAAGTATCATATTATTCATTGCGGGATTGACCAATTATTGTAATGTTATATTTACAGGGATGTACGCTCGGAGAAAAGAATTTGATATTATGAAAAGTATCGGGATGACCGATAAGCAAATGAAATTAATGCTTTTTGGAGAAGGCAGTTATTATTTTATGTGTGTGATGGGATTGTTGTTTACTGCGGGAGTGGCAGTCTTGGTTGGTGTGAAAATTTATATGGAAAATAAATTGTCATATTTTACATTTCATTGGCCGATTCATGTTATGGTAGGTGTAATGTTTTCTTTAGTGCTTATTAATGTTATGGTTACACATTTTTTGAGTTATTATCCAAAAGACATATAATATATAGGCTCAAATGGTGAAAGTACCCATTTGGGCCTATTATTGTATGAATTCATGCGTTACAACCAGAGCAAGATCCACCCGTGTATTACAGTATTGTCATTTTGACAATTTTGTATTACTTACGAGTAGCAGACTTGATGGGGATTACGTCCCCATACCCACGTGAAAATATAATTGCAAGCAATTACATTTTAGCAGATACGCAAGCGTTTCTGAGTAAGCGTCACAGACAACAAAATAATGAAATTTTGATAAGGCATTCACCTGGAATAGGTGAGTGTTTTTTGTTTTTAAGTATTCAATTAACCGAAAAATAAAAAAGTTTTTCATCAGGGGCTGTAAAAATGCCTCTCAGCGTTTCGTTTTATGTAAGGGTGTTTTGGACAGGAAAAATAAAAAAATTTTATCAAGAACCTGTATTTATGCTCTTCATCTTTTGTATATGTATAAGAACATTTTTTAGCCGGCATAAAAATGATTTTTACAACAATTAGAAACAGAAACGAGGCGAGAAAAGAATGAAATATGAATACATGAAGGAGTCAGAGAAGATGCTTCAGTACTTCCAGTTTCCGAAGTTTTTGCTCAAACTGCGCATTTCCCAAACTGCAAAATTTCTTTATATGATTTTGTATGACCGGGCACGGATATCGAGAAAGAATAGCTGGATAGACAAGTATGGAAATGTTTATCTGATTTTTCCGATAGAGGAATTGTCTGTTCAAATCGACAAATGCAAATCTTCTGTAAAAACAGCATTGAAGGAATTAGATGATGTGGGACTATTGGTTCGCAGATCTGGTGGTTTTTCAAAACCCAATCATTTATATGTAAAAATTCCATCTGATGAGATAGGTTTACAGCCGGTTGACGATAAGGCGGTTGAAAAGATGGTTGCAACAGGGTCGGAAAAGCAACCTTCATCTGGTCGTAAAAATGGCTGTACAGGAGTCGGAAATGTGGCACCTAGTAAAGTAACTGAGAAATATAAAAGAAATAAATATCATGAAGTAAATTATTGCTATGTGGAAGGAGAGAGTTTGTGATGAGAGAAGAAGATACCGTATGTGTAGGCAGTGATGGTTTGCAATATTGCAAAGTCTGTGGGGAAGCGAAAGAAGCATTTTTTCCTAAGGGTGACTTTATGGGGATGAAGAAACATTCCAGGCAATGTGCTTGTGACAGAAAAGCGTATGAAGAAGAACAAAAATATTTTAAAGACAAAGAACACCGGGAATTAGTCAGCAGAAATACGAGTATCTGTTTTGACGAGAGCAGAATGGAAGAGTGGACATTTGAGAACGCAGATATGTCGGATGCAGTCATGCATAGAGCAAAAAATTACGTTGATAACTGGAATGAAATGAAAAGAAATCATATAGGTTGTTTGTTCTGGGGACCGGTTGGTACCGGGAAAAGTTATGTTGCCGGATGCATTGCCAATGAACTTCTTAAGCAGGAAGTAACGGTGAAGATGACAAATTTCAATACCATTATCGATGATATATTTCCACTGGCAGACAAAACGGAATATATCAATGCATTGGCTTCTTATCAGCTTTTGATTATTGATGATCTTGGAGTGGAACGAAATTCGGAATATGCGTTAGGAATTATTTTCAGTGTCATAGACCGCAGGATCCGTTCGGGACGCCCTTTGATTATCACAACGAATCTTCCGCTAAATGAAATAAAAAGCGAGACCATGTTGGATAAAAAGCGTATCTATGACCGCATTTTAGAAATGTGTACGCCAATGTATGTTGGAGGCACAAGCAAACGAGAAGTGATTGCAAGTATGAAAATGGAGAAAGCAAAAACGTTGTTGAATACAAAGAATGATTGTGTGTATTGCGGATAGAAGTGTATGCTACACACGTTAAACAATAAGGAAAGGATTTTATGAACAAACAATATGTTGCAATATGTGAAAAAGTGGCTCTTACAATTGAAGAGGCAGCAGAATACAGTAATATCGGACAAAATAGAATAAGTAGTCTTTTGAAAGAACCGAGATGCCCTTTTGTGCTTTACGTAGGCACGAAAAAACTTGTAAAGAGAAAAGAATTTGAAAAATTCATTTCGGAAAGTGTGGAAATATAAATGAATGACAGTAGATGGGAGATGAGATGAAAATGAATATTCACAAAAATAAGATGCTATGGTATAATACAAGGTACTGTATTAGGGCTTCTTATGAGAGGAGCTGAAATATGGGAAAAGATTTAAAAGGCAAAGAACTTGGCAAGGGAATATCCCAAGAAAGTACGGGATTATACTCAGCCAGATTTGTAGATCGGTTTGGAAAGAGAAAACATAAACGATTCAAAAAGCTGCAAGAGTGCAGAGCATGGATTGCAGATGCGACTTATGTGGATGAACATAGTGATATTTCAATGCCATCAGATATGCTGGTCAATCAATGGTTTGATTATTGGATTGGGATAAAAAAGAAAATAGTCCGTTCCAATACTGTTCGCAATTATACGGAGAGATATATTAAAAATATTAAACCGGTAATTGGGGAGATGCCACTATCAGACGTGAAACCACTTCACTGTCAGAAAATATTTTATGATATGGCAGATCAGGAGTATCGTACATCTACAATTTATCAGGCAAGAATTGCATTATACAACATGTTTGAGTATGCAAAAGAAAATGAAGTCTTGTGTAGCAATCCCTGTAAAAAATCTGTGAAAAGTGATATGGGAAAGCCATCTGAGAAGAAGGTTGCATTAACAAGAGACATACAAAAAACATTTTTACAATACGCAGAAGGTCAAAGCTATGAAAATCAGTATCGTTTTATACTACAAACCGGATTGCGAACAGGCGAATTGGTAGGATTGAAATGGAAAGATGTCGATTTAAAATCCAAAACAATTCAGATTCGCAGAAGTATGGAATATCGTTACAGTGCAAAGAAGTGGCGTATCGGAGAACCAAAGAGTAAATCAGGTTACCGCACGATACCCTTAACAGAAGAAGCGGTTGCTATACTAAAAAAACAAAAAGAAAAGAATAAGAGGATTTCAGAAATTTCAACAGAATGGGAAGAATTTGTGTTTCATGATGTCGAAAAGGAACGCCTGTCAAGAACAGTACATATGATACAGCGTTGTTTAAAATCTGTGAATAAAGCAAAAAATTCCCAAGATTTTCGATGCATATCTTGAGACATACGTTTGCTAACCAGATGTATTGAAGCAGGAATGAAACCGAAAACACTTCAGATGTTCTGGGCCATTTCGAATATTGGAATTACGATGAACTTATATGTTCATACTACTGAGG
>ENA-OQCB01001258-OQCB01001258.1-human-gut-metagenome-genome-assembly--contig:-NODE-1258-length-10083-cov-5.098232_pt1 | contig 10083 bp, 8 predicted proteins | sample MGYA00242493_ERZ504568 | MGnify/ENA primary metagenome ERZ504568 (study PRJEB26092, sample SAMD00036229) | human gut metagenome | host: Homo sapiens | study: EMG produced TPA metagenomics assembly of...
GATGTAATATTTCTTACCGGAAACAGAACTATTATCATTATTTCCTCCAAATAAATCAGTATTAGCTAGTTTGGTTGGTTGATAGCCGATAACATGAATTTCTTTACGATTATTTCTATTTCCTTCCACAAAAATGAAAACATTCAGTTTGTTGATGTTTAATTCATCCGGAGAAATCGGATTGCTGAGTTTTATGGTGAAACTGATGTTCTTAACATTCGTATTGTTTGAATGATTGGCAAAGGTGTTAATTTGTTCATACCGATCTCTTCCCAATGCTTTGTGCGCATCGTCGAATAACGGAATAACTGCATAATCTTGTCCGTTCTCAATCTTATTACTGTTCAGGTTGAAGCTTTTGATAAGAGAGTTGTCACTAAATTCAACAGGTTGCATAATTGCGCTGGCAGGAACACCGTCCAACATGATAGCAGCTCCAATACTTTTAGTAGCTCCGGTAGCGGCTAAATCGATGCTTAATTTGAATTCTTCCACTTTATTATTCTTATTGAGAGAAATCGTTCTTTCTTTGATAATCATGACTAAATCATTCATATCATAGTCTCCATATAATGGCCATTGATCTTCAAATAAATATGCATAATTATGTGTATCATCCACTATGATCGGGAATTTAGGTTCCTCTGGTTCTTCTCCCTTATTTCCTTCGTTCTTTGTTCCTGTACAAACTTCGATAGTTACTTTGGATTCTCCTATTTTTGTAATATATGCGCCGTTCTGTACATGAAAATTAGTCCAATGTGGACTTTTCTCTACATGATTATCTGATTCAATAGCCAAATTGCCGTCATAAGTAAATCCTTGACCGGCTATAATGGGAGATTTTATCATAGAGGTGTTTTCACCTTTTCCATAGAACGTAGCATAACCAGGAGGTATATCCAGTCTTGTAGTTGCTTCCAGCATAGAACCGTTATTCAAGTTAACAACTCCGTTTTGGAACTCCATTTTAGGTGCCTTGATATATCCTTGGGTTAAGTTTAACTTAATTCCGTTTGCGTAGAAGGAAATAGTGGCTTCCATACTGCAACTATTGTTGACGGTAGGATTAGTGAAACTGATCGTCTCAAAAATGATTATATTTTTGTTTGTGATAACAGCATCTGAGTTTGCAATCATTTTTTTTCCATAAATCTCTCCGTTATTTTCTAATGAGAAATTAGACGGAAGGTTAAACTCTCCTTCAAGTTCAATCTTATTGTCGTTGATAATTTGGGTATTTGAATTAATTGCTATGTCCTTGCTTGTTATAGTACCTCCGTTGTAGAGTGTAGCTCCCGAATGTAATGTCATAGTGTTTGTAACTGATACATTACCCCAGTTTCTTAATGCCGCAGGTGCTCCGTTAGTAAATGATATATTTTCGGCTTCAACGTTTCCTTCATCCATGACAGTCAGCATGGAGTTTCTTATAAAAGTCATCACTCCGGATGCTTTTATTTTAGCATTGTCCATAACTATGATTTCAATACCATTCTGGAACTGGAATGTAGTCGGAATTGTCCATGTTGCATCAACGTAAACTTTGGTTTTAATCTCACCGTCATATCCGTCAAATTTGAATGTACCGTTATAGTCAGAGGTAATTTTATAGGAAGCGTCACGCAGTAAAGTTGTTCCTTGCATTTCTGTAATTTCTTTTGCTTCACTTGGTATGGAAGTATAAACCGGTTTCTCGGGTGAAACAGCTCTTGTGGTAGCGGTACGGCTCATTAACACTCTGTTTTGAGCAGCAGATTCTTGATAGTAGAGTTTACAGGTAAAGTTGTCATTATCTTCCGGCACATCAAACAGATATACCTCTACACGTCCTCTGGGATCAGTCTGCTTTATATAAATACCTTTTTGCGTAGGTAGCAGAGTGATAGCAGCTGTAGCTTTAAAGTTATTCTCTTTATTTGCTGTCCTTGTAGCCAGTACAGATGCGTTTTCATTAGTAAGAGGATCTTCTGTATATATTTCTACTAAGTAGGAATATAACCCTCCTTCTTCATCTTTAACTTCGACTGTGACATTTTCTGTTTTGATTGTGCTCCAATCAAAACCATCAGGAGCAGCAAAACCGTCTCCCATTGGGTTGGACGTTTCGTAGGAGGGATCATACAAATCCTTCCCCGAGTCAACACAACTAAACAGGATACCTCCCATTGCTATTGCAATGATTGGCATGAAATGAATTGTTTTTTTCATCATAATTAATATTGCTTGATTGTTTGTAACCAAAATCTAATGCAAAAATAGCCGCATGTCTTATATTTAGGCTGTATTTTCTGTTATTTTATGTAGGAAAAACAATTGAATTTCCGTTTCGGTTCTATTTTAGCTCTAGTAGGTGCGATTAAGACTTTTTATATGATAAGAAATCCCTTGATTTTCAAATCTACAGATATATCAGATTTGAGAATCAAAGGATTATAATAATCGAATGGGTGTCTTAAGACTTGGTGATTTCTCCTATTAAACAGGAGTTCATTTTGTATCGTATATCTTTGTTGGGCAGTCCGTGTCCTAATAGAAACATTAGTTTTGTTATAGCACATTCAGGGGTACTGTCGTATCCGCTGATAACACCTGCTTCCAAGAGATGCATTCCGGTTTCGTAACGTCCCATTTCGACTGCTCCGGAAGCACATTGGGTGATGTTGACAATGATAATGCCTCGTTCAGTAGCCTCCTTTAATTGACGGATAAACCATTCTTTTTGCGGTGCATTTCCTGAACCGAAAGTTTTCATTACCACAGCTTTTAATCCGGGAACATGAAGGAGTGAAGTTACAATACTCTCTTGAATACCAGGGAAAAGGGTTAAAATAACCACATTGTTATCAAATAAGTAATGCGGCTTTAACGGCTTCGTAGGGTCTGGTTTACGAATGAGGTTGGGCTCGTATTTAATGTGTATGCCAACTCGTGCCAAAGGCGGGTAATTGAAAGAGCGAAAAGCATTAAAGTTTTCTGCATTGATTTTGGTGGTACGATTACCACGCATCAGATGATTTTCAAAGAAAATGCATACCTCCGGAACGATAGCAGTGCCATCCGGATTTTTTGCAGCAGCGATTTCAATAGCAGTGATGAGATTTTCTTTCCCGTCTGTACGCAAAGTTCCGATAGGGAGTTGGGAGCCGGTGAGGATCACAGGCTTACTCAGATTCTCAAGCATAAAACTTAAGGCGGAGGCTGTATATGCCATTGTATCTGTTCCGTGAAGGATCACAAAACCGTCGAAATAATCATAATTGTAATTGATGATTTTTACCAGTTTTGCCCAGTAAGCAGGCTCCATGTCCGAAGAATCGATAGGAGGATTAAATTGATAGGAGGAAATGCGATAGTTGAATCTTTTTAGCTCAGGAACGTGCTTGAGCAGATGATCGAAATTAAAGTTTTCTAGCGCACCAGTTTCTGGGTTTTCTATCATTCCGATAGTTCCACCCGTGTAAATTAACAAAACGGAAGGAGTTTCTGCTCTCATAATTGTTGAATTACTGTTAAAACGCTGACAAAGATATAGATTAATTGCGAATTATGGATAGTAAATGATAAATTTGTTTGTATTTTAGCGTAAAATGTTATAATATTGAATATTTATGCGGATGTATGCTAGGAATTAAAAGGAAAAGCAGGGTAAGTAGCTAAAGTAGTAACTACTTACTCCTGATTACTTCTATAAACTTACTTCAGTGCTTCTTTCAGTTTGAGAATAGCTTTTTCCGGGTCTTTTTCTTCTTCGAGCAGGGTGACGAATCGACTACCTATAATAGCTCCTGAAGCATGTTCGCAGGCAGCCTGGAAAGTTGCCTTGTTAGAAATTCCGAATCCTACCATTAATGGGTTTTTTAGATGCATATCTTCAATCTTCTTGAAGTATAACCGTTTTTGTTCATTGAAATCCTGTTGAGCTCCGGTAGTGGCTGCCGATGAAACCATATAAATGAATCCGTCTGTATGTGCATCAATCTCACGTACACGTTCTTCGCTGGTTTCGGGGGTGATAAGCATAATCACTTTAATGCCGTAACGTTCGGTAATGATGCGATAGCGTTCCTGGTAATCATGGAAGGGAAGGTCAGGAATAATAACACCGTCGATTCCGCACTCCACGCATTTGCGACAGAAATTTTCGAATCCGAACTGCATAATCGGGTTTAAATAGCCCATTAATACTAATGGGATTTTTACATCCCGGCGGATGTTACGTAATTGTTCAAAAAGTACCTTTAGGGACATTCCGTTGCGTAATGCTTGAGTTGCGGCATTTTGAATGACAATACCGTCTGCCATTGGGTCACTGAAGGGGATTCCGACTTCGATCATGCTGACACCATGCTTTTCGAGGGTACGGATCACATCGGCAGTACCGTCCAAAGTTGGATCACCTGCACAAAAATAAATGGAAAGTAAATCTTTCTTATTGCTATTGAAGAGTTGGTTAATTCTGTTCATGACTTTAAAAAATTAAATTTATCATTTTAGTTCATTTAAAAATGTCCGGATTCGTACCGGATCTTTTTTTCCCCGGTTCCAATTCAAAACGGCTGTTCAGGTCGTAACCGGCGAGACGTGGATGTTTGAACTCCTTTAGTGCGTTGGCGCTGTAAGAGTTGATGCCTCCGCTAAGAAGGAAAGGAAGGAGACCGTTATAGGTATGCAGAATATTCCAGTCGAACAAGTTACCGGAGCCGCCGTATTGTTCGCATTTGGTATCGAACAGGAAAAGGTCACAGACTTTCTCATACTTATATACATTTTTCAGATCTTTCGGATGGGATATAGAAAAGGCTTTGATAATTTTTATCCCCCATGGAATACAATGATCGACAGTATTCCGGTGACTCATTTCCATGTAGTTGCACATAGTTTAGTCCGAAACGGTCAGCATACATACTGACAATCTGCTTGTCTTCGTTCACAAAAACACCGACACGGTGGGTGTGGATAGGCAGATAAGCCGGAAGCTCATAGACATACCGGGGAGATTTGGGATAGAAGATAAATCCCAGCATATCTATATCTTGGAGCGATTCTATCTCCTGTATGTTTTCGGCTTCGCGCATACCGCATACTTTGATGATTTTTCCGTTGACCATAAATCTTCTGTTTTGAATAATTGATTTATTGTATACCTTGCAGGAAATTCCCTAAGGTGTTTCCCGGTTGTGTAGTTCTCATAAATGTTTCTCCGATCAGGAATCCCCGGAATCCGGCTGTTTGCAGACGTTTTACAGTTTGCGGGTCGGAGATTCCGCTTTCGGATACCAATACTGCATCTTGGGGAAGTTGTCCGGCCAGCCGAAAAGAGTTTTCCACATCAGTGAAGAATGTTCCTAAATTCCGATTGTTGATTCCCACCATATCTATTTTCTCATTAATATAAGTTAACTCCTCGGAACTGTGAATTTCTAGTAGTACTTCCAGACCTAAATCGTGTGCTTTCTTCACAAGTTCATTGCATTTTTCCGGTTTCAAAGCAGCGGCAATGAGAAGTACAGCATCTGCACCAACAATTTTAGCTTGATAGAGTTGGTATTCGTCAATGATAAAATCTTTTCTAAGAATCGGAATATCTACCAAAGGACGTGCAGCGCGAATGTCTTTCAAGTTCCCTCCGAAAAACTTCTCATCCGTGAGGATAGAGAGCGCAGAGGCCCCCGCAGCCGCATAAGCCGGAGCTATTTCTTCCGGACGAGCCTCCTGCTTTATCCAGCCTTTGGACGGAGAACGACGTTTGAACTCTGCTATAATTCCCGGAGACGAGGAAATTAATGCCTGTTTCATGGAACGGGAAGACGGCATTTCACTAATTCCTTCCTGCAACTGCTCGATAGAAATCGCCTGTTTTTGCAGATCTACTTCAAATCGTTTATTTGCTATGATTTCGGATAATATATCTTTCATATTTTAATTATTGAGTTCAATAAACTTCTTTAATGTATTCAGTGCCCTTCCGCTTTCTAGTGATTCTTTTGCAAGAGTGATACATTCTTCAATAGTCTTTTCCGGACAAATAACATGAATGGCAAAAGCCGAATTAACTACTACTACATTTTTTTGAGCTTCAGTTGCTGTATTATTCATGATATTATCGAAAATTTTGGCAGCCTCTTTCGGTGTCTGACCGCCATCCAGGTCAATGTCCCTATAACGGGAGAATCCGAGGCTTTCGGGAGTATAAATCTTTTCGTTGTCACTCGTTGCTACCTTAAATTCATTCGTCAGAGAAATTTCATCATATCCGTCCAAGCTATGAACAACGGCAAATTTGGTTTTACTTTCCTGATAAGTATAAGTATAGAGGCGTAATAACGGAAGATTGTAAACTCCCAAAAGTTGATAAGCCGGTAATACTGGATTTACTAACGGGCCGAGCATATTAAAAAAGGTACGCACGGCAAGTCCTTTGCGAACCGGAGCGACCGCTTTTAATGCCGGATTAAACAACGGAGCGTGCAGATAAGCAATGTTACATTGTTCCATGCTGCGGCGCAACTGATCTATATCGTCGGTGAACTTTACACCATGTTGTTCCATTACGTTACTGGCGCCACTAACAGATGTTGCTCCGTAATTACCATGTTTCACGACCGGGAAACCTGCTCCGGCTACCGTGAAGCAAGATGCTGTGGAAATATTGAACGTGTTTTTCCCGTCACCACCGGTTCCTACAATATCTATCGGCGCAAATTCGCTTAAATCAACCGGAACGCGCATTTCCAACAATGCGTCGCGGAAGCCGCATAATTCTTCGACTGAGATATTGCGCATTAGAAAGACAGTGATGAGTGAGGCCACCTGTACATCGTTATATTTTCCTTGTGCGATATTTTGTAAGATAGTACGGGCTTCATCACGTCCCAGATATTGATGCTCGAAAAGCTTGTATAGAATCTGTTTCATAAATTTAATTGTTTAAGAAGTTCTTGATAATTTCTTTTCCTTGCGGAGTTAATACTGATTCGGGGTGGAATTGTATCCCGTGCACATCATAGGTCCTATGGCGCAATGCCATGATTTGTCCTTCCCGGCTTTCTGCCGTTATTTCCAGACAGTCAGGAAAATCCTCCCGGCTGACCACCCAAGAGTGATAACGTCCTACGGGAATTTCTTTTCCCAGCCCTTCGAATAATACATCTTGTCGTAGGATACTGACCGGGGTCTGTACACCGTGATATACCTCTTTCAGATTCTCCAGTCGTGCACCGAAAGCCTCGCCGATAGCCTGATGTCCCAGACAGACACCTAAAATACTTTTCGTGGCTGCATACTTTTTGATAATAGGCAACAATAAACCTGCTTCTTCCGGGATACCCGGCCCGGGAGACAAGATGATTTTATCGAATCGTTCCACATTATCAAGTCCTATTTGATCGTTGCGGACTACTTCTATGTCCGTAGCACCTAATTCTTTCACTGCGTGCAATAAGTTGTAGGTGAAAGAGTCGTAATTATCTAAAAGTAATATTTTCATTTTATGATTATTGTAAAATTGTTGCTTAAACAGGTTACTTTATTTTTTCTGCTTAGTTCTTTAATTGAACGGCTAAATCAATCGCCTTTTTCAGTGCTCCCAACTTATTGTTGACTTCTTGCAATTCGTATTCATCCTGACTCCGTGCCACAATACCACCTCCTGCCTGAAACCACAATTCATTGTTGCGACTGACGAAGGTACGGATAGTTATGGCTTGATTCAATTCACCGTTTAATCCGATAAAACCGATACAACCACCGTAAGCTCCGCGATTGTGAGGTTCTATTTCACTAATTAACTGCATGGCACGTACTTTGGGCGCGCCGCTCAAAGTGCCGGCAGGGAACGTATCAATAAAAGTTTTTATCTTGTCCGCATCCTCGTTCAATTCACCACTGACACGGCTAACCAAGTGGATGACATGACTGTAATATTGTGGCTCTTTATAGAAAAGTACCTGTACATCATGACAATTACGTGACAAGTCGTTTCTGGCAAGGTCTACCAGCATAACGTGCTCCGCATTTTCTTTAGGATCAGCCAGTAATGCTTCTGCCAGTTCACGGTCTTTCACGATATCGCCACTCCGGCGTGTTGTTCCGGCAATCGGATCGATATAAGCATGGTTGCTTTCAATCTTGCAGTGTGTTTCCGGTGAAGAACCGAAGATTCGATATCCTCCGAAATCGAAATAGAAAAGATAAGGGGAAGGGTTAATGCTGCGGAGTGCCCGATATACTTTGAAATCATCTCCGGCGTAAGGCTGAATGAACCTCCGGGAAAGAACGATCTGGAATACATCGCCACGCATACAGTGCGCAATACCTTTGCGGACGTTGGCTTTGTGTTCTTCATCTGTGATAGGGCTGGTAACGGGACCTGTTACAGAGAAGTTGTAAGAAGCATAATTCCGGTTTTCGATGGCTGCTTCCAGTTCCGGTAAGCCGCTTTCTTCTCCTTCGGACAACATTTCAACGAGTGTCAATTCATTTTTGAAATGATTGAAAACAATGACGTACTTATATAATATGTATAGCAAATCCGGAGCGTCATTTTGCTCATCGTGACTTTCTTTCACCGGGATGTGCTCGAAGTATTTCACAGCGTTGAACGTCGTGTATCCGTAAAGTCCACATACATTCTTATTATCCCCGGTCACCTGGAATTGATTGATAAACCGGTTCATGGCCTTTTCTACATGGAAGGTTTTTGTCAGGGGGTCTTCCGTGCGGCTGTTATCGGGATAGTTGGCAGTGACAATGCCGCCGTTTATACCGATACTTGCCAGGGGACAGAGGGCTATAAATGACAAGGAATTTTCTCCGGCATGATAGTCGGAACTTTCCATTAATGCAGATTGCGGATACATGTCGCGCACTTTCAGGTAAATGCTGACAGGAGTATGCATATCTCCGAGCACTTGTTTGCTATGAGTTGTATAATTAAATGTTTTCATTTCTATAATTGCTTGATTATTGATTACGAATGATGGTTTACTAATTACTTATTGCTGTTCATTAAACGATAAATAGGTTTCAATATCTTTGTCTCCTCGTCCTGAAACAGTCAATACAACGATATCTTCCGGTTTGAACTTCAATTTTTCTCAAAGCTCCTAATGCATGGGCGGATTCCAGTGCAGGGATAATACCTTCGAGTTTAGTCAGTTCGTAAGCGGCTTCTATTGCTTCGTCGTCATTGATTGCCAAAACGTTGGCACGTCTTTGTGCGGCAAGATTGGCGTGTATCGGACCAATGCCCGGATAATCCAGTCCGGCGGAAATCGAGTAAGGCTCTTCAATCTGTCCGTCTTCGTTTTGGATAACGTAAGTACGTGCTCCGTGGATAATTCCCATTTTACCGAGTTGGATGGTGGCGGCGGTCATTCCGGTTTCTATTCCTTTACCTCCGGCTTCCGCCAGAATGATGCCTACCCGTTCATCATTGATATAATGATAAATCGTTCCGGCAGCATTACTTCCTCCTCCAACGCAGGCTATCAGATAATCCGGATAGTCACGTCCTTCCTGCTCCGACAACTGCTTTTTAATCTCTTCGCTGATAACGGATTGCAGACGTGCCACCATATCAGGGTAGGGATGAGGGCCTACGGTAGAGTCGATAATATAATAAGTGTCGGCAGGATGGCAACACCAGTCGCGGATCGCTTCGTTGGTTGCGTCTTTCAAGGTCATGTTTCCGGAAGTAACGGGAATAACGGTAGCTCCCAGCATTTTCATTTTCTCCACATTGATATGTTGGCGTTCTACATCCGTCTTTCCCATATAAACGATACATTCCATATCCATCAACGCACATACGGTAGCTGTTGCTACTCCATGTTGTCCGGCTCCGGTTTCGGCGATGATGCGTTTCTTTCCCATGCGGCGTGCCAGCAAGATTTGTCCGATGGTGTTGTTGATTTTGTGTGCACCGGTATGATTCAGGTCTTCCCGTTTCAGATACAACTTGCAATCCATACTTTTCGGAAAGGCGTTTTGCCAGATAGAGTGGGAAGGGCGTCCTACGTAGTCGCGTAATAAGTTTGCCTCAAAATTCCTTTTTAAAACTCTTCGCTTTCAATCACTTCG
>ENA-OQCB01001262-OQCB01001262.1-human-gut-metagenome-genome-assembly--contig:-NODE-1262-length-10056-cov-4.555544_pt1:5000-10056 | contig 10056 bp, 9 predicted proteins | sample MGYA00242493_ERZ504568 | MGnify/ENA primary metagenome ERZ504568 (study PRJEB26092, sample SAMD00036229) | human gut metagenome | host: Homo sapiens | study: EMG produced TPA metagenomics...
AGGTTAAGCGAAAGCGTAGCCGTAGTGAAAGCGAGGCTTAATAGGCCGACTAGTACGTTGGAGTAGACCCGAAACCGGGTGATCTATCCATGAGCAGGTTGAAGCAAGGGTAAAGCCTTGTGGAGGACCGAACCGTCAACGGCTGAAAACGTTCCGGATGACTTGTGGATAGGGGTGAAAGGTCAATCAAACCCGGTGATAGCTGGTTCTCCCCGAAATATATTGAGGTATAGCCTCGGGAATTGATTAGCGGAGGTAAAGCACTGACAGAGCTAGGGGTCCTACCAGATTACCAAACTCTATCAAACTCAGAATGCCGCTTAATTGTATCCCGGGAGTCAGACGGCGGGTGCGAAGGTTCGTCGTCAAAAGGGAAACAGCCCAGACCAACAGCTAAGGTCTCCAAATCCATGCTCAGTGGTGAAGGTAGTGGAACCGTTTAGACAGCCAGGACGTTGGCTTAGAAGCAGCCATCGTTTAAAGAAAGCGTAATAGCTCACTGGTCTAATGGCTCTGCGCCGAAAATGTAACGGGGCTAAGCATGGTACCGAAGCTTTGGCAATCTCCTTTGGAGATTGGGTAGGGGAGCGTTCGCTGCGGGCTGAAGGTGTATCGGAAGGTATGCTGGACTGCAGTGAAGTGATTATGCTGACATGAGTAACGATAAAATATGTGAAAAACATATTCGCCGAAAACCCGAGGTTTCCTGGGTAAAGGTAATCTTCCCAGGGTTAGTCGGATCCTAAGGTGAGGGTGAAAGCCGTAACCGATGGAAAACAGGTTAATATTCCTGTACTTGTTGTGTAGCGCGATGGAGGGACGCAGGAAGATAGGCGGGCCGGGTGTTGGATATCCCGGTGCAAGCGTGTAGGAATATCCGGTAGGCAAATCCGCCGGACGAATCTGAGACGCGAGTCCGTGGGCGCAAGCCCTGAAGCCGTTGAGTCTATGCTGCCTAGAAAAGCTCCTAAGTTTATCCACAGCAATCCGTACCGCAAACCAACTCAGGTGGGTGGGATGAACAATCCAAGGCGCTCGAGAGAACTCTGGCCAAGGAACTCGGCAAAATAACCCCGTAACTTCGGAAGAAGGGGTGCTCTCTAGGGTGACATGTTTAACATATGAAGCCCCGGGGAGCCGCAGTGAATTGGTGGTGGCGACTGTTTACTAAAAACATAGGTCTGTGCGAAGTCCTAAAGACGACGTATACGGACTGACGCCTGCCCGGTGCTGGAAGGTTAAAAGGAGGGGTCAGCGCAAGCAAAGCTCCGAATTGAAGCCCCAGTAAACGGCGGCCGTAACTATAACGGTCCTAAGGTAGCGAAATTCCTTGTCGGGTAAGTTCCGACCTGCACGAATGGCGTAACGATCTCCACACTGTCTCGGCCAGAGACTCGGTGAAATTGCAGTCGCGGTGAAAATTCCGTGTACCCGCAGAAAGACGGAAAGACCCTGTGCACCTTTACTATAGCTTGACATTGGATTTTGGGCCTGCATGTGTAGGATAGGTGGGAGGCTGTGAACCCTGTACGCCAGTATGGGGGGAGCCATCCTTGAAATACCACCCTTGCATGTTTAAGATCCTAACTTCTTCCGGTTATCCCGGAGAAAGACAGTGTCTGGCGGGTAGTTTGACTGGGGCGGTCGCCTCCCAAAGTGTAACGGAGGCATGCAAAGGTTCCCTCAGCCTGATCGGAAACCAGGCGCTGAGTGCAAACGCATAAGGGAGCTTGACTGTAAGAGAGACATCTCGAACAGGAACGAAAGTTGGCGTTAGTGATCCGGTGGTCCCGAATGGAAGGGCCATCGCTCATTGGATAAAAGGTACGCCGGGGATAACAGGCTGATCGCATCCAAGAGTTCACATCGACGATGCGGTTTGGCACCTCGATGTCGGCTCATCACATCCTGGGGCTGAAGCAGGTCCCAAGGGTACGGCTGTTCGCCGTTTAAAGTGGTACGCGAGCTGGGTTTAAAACGTCGTGAGACAGTTTGGTCCCTATCTTCTGTGGGCGAAGGAGAATTGAGAGGGCCTGTCCCTAGTACGAGAGGACCGGGATGGACGCACCCCTGGTGATCCTGTTGTCGCGCCAGCGGCATAGCAGGGTAGCTATGTGCGGAAGGGATAACCGCTGAAAGCATCTAAGCGGGAAGCCTGCCTCAAGATAAGTTCTCCCCTCGAAAGAGCTGAAGGGCCCGGGTAGACTACCCGGTCGATAGGCTGGAGGTGTAAGCGCGGCGACGTGCTCAGCTGACCAGTACTAATAGCCCGAGCGGCTTATTTTTCAAAAACTTTCCCCTTCCCAACCCCCTATCAATTAATATCACATAGAGATTTGTCTTGGTGTTCATGGAGGAGAGGGTACACCCGATCCCATTCCGAACTCGGCAGTTAAGCTCTCCATCGTCGATGATACTGCGCACTCTTACGTGGGAAAGTAGAACAACGCCAAGACTTTATTTCCAAAGGGCCGTCCTATCCAGGACGGCCCTTTGTTTTGCCCGAAGCCCATCCCCATCACAGGCAACCCCTTCCCAAGCCCCAGGCTAGGCGCAAGCCCCTCCTGCTCTTTCTCCCTCTCCCCCCCAGCTTCTTTTTCCTACGGCTTTACCCGCCCGGTCGCTCCATAATCGGATCATTCGCTTCCTCTCCGCCTTCTTCTCTTTTCCCGCAAGCCTCATCGATTTGCCGAAGAAGGGCTTTAGATGCTGTGTCCGGAAGTAATGCATCCCTTTTAGGCGTGTTGGGAAATACTTCCCTCCCAAGGGCATTGGGGGGCGCGTTGTTTCCGAATGAAAAAGAGATGAGAAGGTACAGCATAAGATGAAAAACCGTATGGATTTTCCTCATCATGAAAATACTGTACAAGCGAAACTAGTGCAGGAAGAGTATTCCCAGAGCGGCGAGTACTGTCAGTATGAGGCAAACACCGAGGCAACCCTTTCTTTTCGTTTTTTCTCAGGGGCGCCTTTTTTGAAGGGGCTGTAGGTTGATACTGGGGCTTTTGCTGATTTGACGAGGCCGCTTTCTCAATCAGGTCTTTCTTTTCGAAAAACTCTTGCATCTCGTGCGTAAAACGCTGCCTCCAGTCTTCAAACCAGTGTTCAGGGTGCTGGCGCTGATATTCCCGTTCAAGGTGTTTTGTGAGGTCGTCCGGATTAGAAATCTCCGCCGGAATGGCTGACGTATCCAACGGATAGAAGGACGTCGTGATTTCCCTAGCGATCTGAACGAAATATTTCATGCTGTGTTTGTCATCAAGCATGACGCCGGAAAGGTAGAGGAGCTTGGCGCACGCCTCGATGTTTCTTCTGTTCAGATGGCACTGGGTAAGGTTTACATAGAAATTGCCGGAATTCAGTTCAATGAACGATCCCAAGTATTGGCAGCAGCCGGCTACCCACGTGGAAAATTCTTTGTTGAACTCCTTTTTGATCTGGATGAAGGTCACAACAGGATGCTCATCCAGCTCATCCAGAAAACTGCCGGGAAGGGAGTAGGGCGCAGGGAAGGACGGAAGCTTGGCCGGAGTGCGCTTCATGACGCCGGCAGCGTTCAAGGATGCTTGGGCCATTTTTTTGATGGCTTCAGGATCAATGAGCGTTTGCTTGTATTCGTGTGGCAACGAATCGAAAGCTTCCCTTTTCTTTTCCGGGAGGCTGTTTCGGAACTCTTCAATCCGCTCGTCCAGATCCATGCGTGCACCTTGTTTGCTTGGAGTGGTGGCCAGCCGCGGTACGGGGCCGTAGGGAACGCCGCAAATGTTCTATGCGGGAGAATATGATTCCAGCAGCATATCTGAGAATCATTTCCGTGACAACAGATGTCTTGAAAAGGTGCGTTGCTTGGGAATGTTTTCTCACACGATATCGTTGAAAACGCGAAACGAAGAAGAGTGGGGAGAACCGGAACTGAGCGGCAAAAACGGCCGGAAAGCACACGTCGTTATGTGCAATTGGGGCATCGGAATTGCGGATTTACAAGGCATTCTCGGTATGCTAAGACTGAAAGTCCTTATTGTTCGGCGTTGTATCCGTCCGTATGTAATCACACAAAGTGTAACGAAATTGTTAGGTTGTCTAGATGGACCTTCTCACGGAACTTGAAAGCCTGATCCCGGAACTTGAAAAGGGTTTGGATCAGGCTTCTTCGTTGCAGGAAATGGAAGCGCTCCGGGTTGAATTCCTCGGACGCAAGGGCCGCATTGCCCGCATTATGTCTCGTCTTCCCGAACTTGAGCCTGCGCAGCGCCCTTTGCTGGGGCAAACCGCCAACCGGGTGAAGGAAAGCCTGACAGCTCAGTTCGAAGCCAAGAAGACGGCTCTCGACAACGCCGAAGAGGCCGCCGCACTGGCACGCTTTGACGCGGGCCTGCCCGGCCGTTTGCCGTGGCGCGGTTCGCTGCATCCGGTGACCATGGTGATGGAAGAAATCTGCACCATCTTCAAGGGCTTGGCTACGACATCGTGTCCGGTCCGGAAGTGGAGACGGATTACTACTGCTTTGAAGCGCTGAACATTCCGCCGGAACACCCCGCGCGCGACATGCAGGATACCCTGTACGTATCCGACGGCATCGTGTTGCGTACGCATACGTCCCCGCTTCAGGTGCGGACCATGCTCAAGCAGAAGCCTCCCGTCGCCGTGGTTGCGCCCGGACGCGTCTACCGCCGCGACTCGGACATCACGCACACGCCGATGTTCCATCAGGTCGAAGGCCTGCTCGTGGACAAGCACGTGACCATGGCCGATCTGCGCGGGACGCTTACCGCGTTCATGCGCGAAGTGTTCGGTTCCGACACCCGCATCCGTTTCCGCCCGAGCTTCTTCCCGTTTACGGAACCCAGCGCCGAAGCCGACATTTCCTGCTGTATGTGCGGCGGGAACGGGGCATGTCAACGGCACTACGTGCCGCGTGTGCAAGGGGACCGGCTGGCTGGAAATCCTCGGTTGCGGCATGGTCGATCCTGAAGTCTTCAAGGCCGTTGGCTACGACCCGGAAGGAAGTGACCGGATTCGCCTTCGGGCTTGGCGTGGAACGTATCGCCATGCTGAA
>ENA-OQCB01001263-OQCB01001263.1-human-gut-metagenome-genome-assembly--contig:-NODE-1263-length-10053-cov-2.734032_pt1 | contig 10053 bp, 12 predicted proteins | sample MGYA00242493_ERZ504568 | MGnify/ENA primary metagenome ERZ504568 (study PRJEB26092, sample SAMD00036229) | human gut metagenome | host: Homo sapiens | study: EMG produced TPA metagenomics assembly of...
TATCCCCTCCATTGCTCATATTTCCTCTGAATCGTTCCTCGTTTTTCCGCCCTCACATCCCCATAGACATACCAGCAGAAAATATCTCTCACCACCTCTGCGGCATCCGGGTCAATGATTAGATGGTTCTTGTCCTCAGGGTCTTTCAGGTATCCATAGGGGGCAAAAGCTCCGATGAATTCACCTCTGCGCCTTTTTGTGTCAAAAGTTCTTCTGATATCGTTAGAAGTCTTGCAGGCAAAGCGGTCATTCATCAGCCCACTGATCGGAACCTCCATTCCGCTGACTGCCTCCGGGTCGGTAAAAGTATCTACTTTAGGGTCTCCCAGCGTGACAAATCGAGTGTGAAACTTAGGAAAATAGCTCTCCAAAAAGTATCCCTGATCAGAGTAATTGCGAAACGCACGGGAAAGATTTTTGCAGACGATACAGTTAATCCTTCCCCTCTCCACATCACACAGCATTCTCTGGAACTCAGGGCGGTCATAGTCTGTGCCGCTTTGTCCATCATCAATATAAATGTCCTCAATGACATCCTCTTCTTGAAAATTCTTCTCCACATACTCTAAGATAATCTTTCTTTGATTGGAGACGCTTAGGCTCTCATCCTTCCCATCCTCACGGGAAAGGCGGATATAGACAGCTATATGCCAGACAATACGTTTTTTTAATTCGAAAGATTCTTCAAGTGATTCCTTCCTTATACGTGCCATTCTAATCTCCGAAAGCAATCAGCCCTGCTTCAAACGCAAAAAATAAGCCTGCAGAAGCTCCCCAAGCTCAGGCCCATTTTCAGTAAAACAAATCTGCACTGGTGTCTCCCCACACAAAAAACAGTAAGGATTTCCGACCTGTTCCAAAAAGGAATACATTTTTTGCTCCGGGCTTAGATTCTCATCCAGATGAATCTGAGAAATATCCGTCAATTCCTCCTTTCTTATATCCTCCAATCTCTGCTGACTCATTTTCGACGGTCGCCTTACATCTGTCATATAGATTCCCCCGTTTACTTCTACAAAGCTGATTTATATAGAAATTTTTCCCATACATCCTATGAAAATCTGATTGTCCGCTATGCGGCAAATTCTCTTTGTCTATCGTAAACTATGATTTTCCTCTATCCTAGCCAAGACAACAGTGTTGGGCATAAATCAATGCCTCTGTCGCTCCCGCCGCACCGGTCGGACCGGTGGCTCCGGTTACTCCAGCCGGGCCCGCCGGCCCTGTCTCTCCTGTTGGTCCCGTGGGGCCCGTGGGACCTGTGGCTCCTGTTCCTGTCGCTCCGGTCGGGCCGGTGGGGCCCGTTACTCCCGTGGGGCCCGTCGGACCTGTCGGTCCTGTGGCCCCTGTTCCCGTCGCTCCCGTCGGACCCGTTGGGCCCGTCACTCCCGCAAAGCCTGTTGGGCCGGTGGGGCCGGTAGGACCTGTCGCTCCCGTTCCAGCCGGGCCCGTCGGGCCTGTTGGCCCCGTCACTCCTGCCAGGCCAGTGGGACCTGTCGGACCGGTTGCGGCAATGATATTAGGGCAACCAACCAGCACTTAAAATGCGGTTATCTCAAACCGCGTCCATCTGACTGTTGCTCTTTGCAAAGTCAGTCGCTCTTTTCAACTCATCTGTAAAATTAAATACAATGCTGATGTTTCCTCCCTCGAATATTTTAATGTGGTCTACCAGATCAACTAAAACATCTCTTGTCAATTCTGCAGCCGTCTCATATCGACGAAACGCAGCAAGAAAGGGAACTTCAGAATTTGCACTGTTTCCTCTTCCATTTCGTTCTGCCTCCAATTTTTCGGATGCTTCTCTCAATGCAGTTTCTTCCCTCTCATAGTCTTCACGCATATGAAAATAGTCACTCTCACTGATAATATCATCCTTCCAATCCTGATAAACCGCCTGTTTATATCTCGTAATCTTAGCCAGAACCTTTTCCTTCTGAAGAATAGCCTCATCTATCTTACGAATCCGGCTTTTCACAAGCGGCGCTCTGTTTATCTGCTCAACACTCTTCGTATAATCCAGCGCTAGATATATCTGTTGCCGAACCGCATATAACACAGCAGCCTCTAGCTCCTTCTGGCGTATCCTATGTTTGGTACAGAATTTTTTGGAACGGTTTTTATAGGTGGTACAGTAATAATACACATTTCCCTTTACCTCATGCCGTGCCATCGCCTTGCCACAGTCCGCACATTTGAGAAAACCGCTGAACAGATACAGTCTGTCATTTTTAGGAGATACCCGGGTGTCTTTTGCGAGAATCCGCTGTACTTTTTCAAAAGTTTTCCGGTCAATAATCGCTTCATGTGTGTTTGGCACGATGTACCACTCCGTTTCGTCCACCCTCTCCTGCACATGTACTTTGTAACTCTTTACCCGGTAACGTCCTTGCACCATATCTCCACAATACATCCGGTTTTTTAATATTTCGTGAATGGTACTATGGCTCCACAATGGTTTTGCCGCCGGGTCAAAATGAGGATTTTCATATTTCAGTCCCAACACCCGCTTCTTATAAAGAGCTGGACAAGGAATCCCCCGGTCATTCAAGTGCCGAACAATCCCATTTTTACTCATTCCGCTCAAATAAAGAGAAAATATGTCACGAATAATTTCTGCCGCCCGATCGTCAATGACAAGTGCATTTTTGTTTTCTGGATTTTTTCAAATATCCATAGGGAGCAAAAGCACCGATGAACTCTCCCTTACTTCTCTTTGTCGCAAAAGTCCGACGTATATCCGCCGAAGTCTTAGCCGCAAAACGATCATTCATCAGCCCATTAATAGGAATTTCCATATTTTCTGTACAATCTGGATTTGTAAATGTGTCCACAAAAGGATTGTTGACTGCGATAAACCGGCACCCATAAGTAGGTAAAAACTGTTCCAAAAATTTTCCTTGATCTGCATAGTTTCGGAAGGCTCTGGAAAGAGTTTTACAGATGACACAGTTTATCTTTCCTGCTTCAATCTGCCGACAGAGCCTTTGAAAATCAGGACGAGTATCCTCCGTCGTCCCCGGAGCGCCCATCATCTACATAGACACCGCTGATTTCATACTGCCCATTTTCAAAGTTCTTTTCGATAAACTCTAAAAATGATTTTCCGTTGGTTCGTAACACTTTCTGATTCATCATTGCAGCGTGCATCCTCCCTCGACAGGCGAATGTAAACTGCTATATTCCATATCATTTCTCCGCTGACGGGCTGCTTTTTATTCTCAATCTGGACACGGCTTTTTCTCGCCATGCAAACCTCCTTTCTCATGTACGACACAAATATTATGCGCGTCCATGCGGCGGCCAAAGTTACCCTCTCCGTAATAGGGCACAGATCATCAATGAACCGTGTCCTGCAATCCGCTTTTTAGACGGAGCAGGCAAGAATCAAAGACCTCCTGAAAGGTCGGCGCATCCTCTGGGAACTCTAATTCAACCCCAATATCGCCAACACGAAACCTGTAGGGATTTTTGATCTCTCCTATGAGAGCAGCCGCACGAAGTTCACGGGGAATGGTATTGTCAAAGACAAAATCACTTACATCCACCAGCTCTTCTTTCGGTTCTTGCACAGCTATGCCTCCCCTTCCCATTGCTAAAACATAGATATGATTAGAAAGGATTGTCCTAGAACAAAAGGGATAAGCACGCCGCAGCACCACTGTTGCCAAGCCTTCACGATCTTTTAATTATCACATAATCTTCCACCTTCTCGCTTTTTGGTTCACAGTCCAAAAGGTCTTATACAGCCCCTCCTTTTTGACGAGTTCTTCATGTCTTCCCCGCTGCACGACCGTCCCATCATCCACTACCAGAATCTGATCGGCCCCTCGAATCGTGGACAGCCTGTGAGCAATGACCACTAAAGTCTTATTTTTTACCAGCTCGTTGATGGCCTGCTGAAGCTGTACTTCGTTCTCCGGGTCTACGCTGGCGGTGGCCTCATCAAGCAAAATGATAGGCGCATCCTTTAACATGGCTCTCGCAATGGAAATACGCTGTCTCTCACCACCTGAAAGGCTGGCGCCCCCTTCACCGATCATCGTATTGTACCCTTGCGGAAGCGCAGAAATAAATTCATGACAGGAGGCTCTTTTTGCAGCCTCCACCACTTGTTCGTGGGTAACCTCCGGGCGCCCAAACTTAATATTATTCTCAATGGTATCTGAAAAAGATAAACATTTTGAAATACCATGCTAATATTCTTCAACAAGCTGTCACAAGTGTATTCCCGCACATCATGGCCTCCCACCAATACAGCGCCTTTTTGTACATCCCAAAATCGGGCAATCAATCGGGAAATCGTAGTTTTTCCGCTGCCGGACGGGCCCACAATCGCAGTCATCTTTTTTTCTGGCACTGTGAAGCTGACACCCTTCAAAATCGGCTCATTTTGCTCGTAGGCAAACTCCACATTGCGAAACTCAATCTCTGAGTTTTCCAGAGGTATATCCATCCCCTCCTTGTCTAAAACCTTGGCATGTTTCATTTCTTCCACACGCCTTAAGGAAGTTTCAAGAATGCGAATCATCTGTGTCATCTGCCCCATCACCTCGACAGGCGTAAATATAGAAAAAGCCGCCAGCAAAACGACTGCCAGCATCGGAAAGCTCAAGTCTCCCCGTAACAGGAGAAGCTGTGCGCACAGGATGATCAGACAGGCCGCTGCCCGGAAAATAACAGAATAAAGCGTATTAAGCGGAGTAAAAGTCTTTTCCAGTGCATAAGCCGCATTAGCCCCTTCTTCATAAGCGGTTCGAATGCCGCTTAAATTCTTTTTACTCATATTGAAAGACTTTATCACGGAAATGCCCTGAATATACTCCAAAGTCGCCTGTATGGCCTCCGTCTGGGCCTCTTGCTGGCGTTTGGATAATTCCTGTCCCTTTCTTTGCATTTTGCTGTAAACGAAAAAGGAGCAAGCCACACCGGCAGCAAAGATCAGCCCGATATGCCATTCAAAGACAAACAGGATAACGGTGATGACAATCATACTGACGACACCCGTTGTCACCTTATCTAAAATATGCATGGCGTACTGCTCCAAAAAGACCAAATCCGTGGTAACAGTGGCCGTGATCTCTCCCATGCTCTTCTCATGATAATATCCCATAGGAACGCTGCGCAGCCGATTTCCCAGGGCTATCCGTTCTCTGGCCACGAACTCAAAACCAGCGGTACTTTGCAGGCGGTAAATGAGATATTGAAAAATAATTTTGCCGGCCAAAGACACCGCCAGAATTCCAAATATCACAAGCCAGGTCTGCCTTCGCATCCCATGACCCAGCTCTGCTTCTGATAAAAAGTAAAATACGGCGGCCAATGGAAGCATTCCCATCATAGCATTTAAAAAGCTGCATACAAAGCTGCCATATAGCCGGCCTTTTAGATCACCAGAGAGCTGCAAGACTTGTCTGATTACTTTTAACACCGCACATTCACCTCCTACATCGTCCATTCCATCGTACTGATATGCGCCTTCCACATATCCTGATAGGTGGATGAAGCCAATAACAACTGTTCATGAGTTCCGTTGGCAGTAACCGTACCATGCTCCAAGACGAAATCTGGTCTGCACACATAATCGTAGACAAACGATGTGCCACGACAATCAGAGCTTTTTCCTTTGGTGAGCCGGCTGATAGACTGCTGCAGTTTATCTTCATTCTCCGGGTCGATGAAGGCCGACGCCTCATCTAAGATCACAATAGGGGCATCCTTTAAAATGGCTCTGGCTATCGCCAGCCTCTGGCGTTCTCCGCCGGAAAGCCGTGTTCCCGCATCCCCCGCATCGGTGTCGAGTCCTCTCGGAAAACGAACAATAAAGTCGCTGCATCCGGCTTCTCTTGCGGCTGACTCAACCTCCTCGTCACTAGCCCCCGGTTTTCCAATGCGGATATTTTCCCGCAAGGTCATGTGAAACAAAAAATTATCCTGTGACACATAGCTTATCTGTTCCTCTAACTCTTCGAGAGGAACACTGCGAATATCCACTCCTCCAATGGAAACGGAGCCACTTTCTACATCCCAAAATCGCGCAATGAGCTTCGCTAACGTAGATTTTCCAGATCCGGACGGCCCTATGAGCGCCGTGACGGTTCCTGCCTTCGCTTCCAAAGAGACACCATGAATCACTTCTGTCTTGTCATACCCAAAATGTACGTCCTTTAACTGCACAGCTCCTCCATGAATATGACCAGGCTGCGGCGGCTCTGGCATTTCTTCCATATCCAGCAGAGCTTGCACCCTCGGCTGAATCTCAATAATTGCAGACAGATTTTCCATAAACTCCATCATTTTCTGTAAGGCGGATGAGATAGCCATTGACAGAAGAATACAGACAATCAGCTCCGAAAGCGTCACTCCTTCGCTGACGAAAAGAAGGATTCCTGCCGGAAGGACAAAGGTAATCGCAGAAGGCATTATGGCCTCACCTGCACTCATAAAAGGCCAGCAGTGCCGATACCATTTCAAAGTAATATCACGCACCTTCAAAATGGCTGACTTCAGTCTATCCATAGGAGAATCACTCTGGTCAAAGGCTTTGATTACTTCCATTCCGTTTACGTACTCCACAAGAGCCCCATTCATGGCCGCATTAGATTCCATATATTCTCTCATTACCTCGCCGCGCCCAAAGGCCATACTGTAATAGACGATCATTCCCAATACGGAAGGTACCAACGCCGCCAGCGCCATCCTCCAATCAATCGTAAGCAGATAAATAAGCACAAAGATCGGCACTAAGACTGCCGCTGTCACCTCTGGAATCGCGTGGGCCAGAGGATATTCCAGGCGCTCCGCGTCGTCAATGATAAGCTGCTTGTATTCCCCCGAGGACTTCCTGCTGTACTGTGCCCATGGACACCCGCGCCATCTTTTCCATGATTTTGCAGCGTATGTTTCGGATGATTTCATATGCCGCTTTGTGAGAACACATGGTGGATTTTGCATATAAAACCTCCTTTGCCAAGTAGCCGCCAAGGCTGCCGCGTCAGAACCGCCGCATCCTTAGCTGTCAGCCGTCCACTCATCGAATTACTCAAAATCATAGCCACCGAAATATAAGGCAAAATGCCAAAAACAGCAGATCAGGACAGACAGAATCACCGCAAATCGCAGCTTGCCCTTTTTCCAGTTCTGCAAATTTTAAGATTCCCTGTAAGGGAGATTCTTTCTTCTTCACAATTTCACCTCATTTCCCAAATTCCATAATTTCATCGTAAATCCCATCTAAAAATTCCATGTCATGGGTGATAATAAAAAATCAGCTTTCCCTGTTTTTTCAGCTCCTGAATAGTCTCTTTCAGCCGCTGCATATTTCTGCCGTCTAATCCACTGGTGGGCTCATCGAATACTAAAATATCGGAACCGGATACGAAAGCCGCTGCTATGGCCACCCGTTGTTTTTGCCCTCCGGATAAAGATAACGGATGGCGTTGTGCGACCTGCGACAGTCCTAACTTTTCCAAAATAACCTTTATATCGTGTGACTCATGATTTTTACGCTCCGCCAGCTCCAACTCGTGAGAAACACTCTCCGTAAAAAGCTGGTAATCCGTATCCTGCATCACAAAATAAGTTTTTTTAATCCTCTCTTTTGTGGAAGCTGCCTTTCCGTCAAAAATAAATGTTCCATCCGAAGGCTTTAATAGCCCGCAGAGCATTTTCGCGAAAGTCGTCTTACCGGAGCCATTATCCCCCACAATCCCGATTATCCTGCCAGTGGAGTCCCATTGAAAACGGAAGCTTAAATCACGGAAGATCTCAGTCTTATTCAGACGAATGGACAGCTTCTTTCCTTCTAGGATTCGCCCGCTCTCGGCCTGAACCGTGTCCTTCGCAATATCCTCCAAGCTGATTTTCTGAAAGCTGCGCAATCCTATCTTTTTTCTTTCTGCTTCATTCAGCGTCTCTGTCTGTTTGGGCGACCATATCTGTTTTATCTCCCCGTCCTGAATAAAAACATACCGGTCAGCCACGCCCTTTAGATAAGATAACCTATGCTCCGATACAATGATGGTTTTTCCCTCTCGTTTCAAATCCATTAAAATCTTACGCAGGGTCTCCATCGTCTCTAAATCCAGATTTGCAGACGGTTCATCCAGCACCAGAACCGGCGTGTCCATTGCATAAATAGACGCGACAGCCAGCTTCTGCCTCTCTCCGCTAGAGAGCGCAAATAAACTACAATCTCTCAGCGACTCGATATGTAGATTCTGAAATGATTTTTCTATGTTCTGGTTGATTTTCTCGGTACTCATGGATAGGTTTTCACAGCCAAAAGCCACCTCATCTGTGGAATCCACTGTAAAAAACTGGGAACGTGGATCTTGAAATACTGTGCCAATATGACGGCTGATTTCATACTGCGCCATCTCCAACAGATTTTTGCCATCCAACAGAAGTTCACCTGTCAGTTCGCCTTCGTAAAAATTGGGAACTAAACCATTGATGCAACGCGTGAGAGTCGTCTTTCCACAGCCGCTCTCACCGGTCAGGACAATACACTCCCCATCCTGTATCGTAAGATTGACATGCCGGACTGCCTGCACAGCAGAATCGGCGCTGTACTGAAAACAAACATCTTTTAATGTAATCATTGACACCCCCACTTTCTAGCCTAAGTGATCGTATAAAAGGATACCTACATCGACCACTATAACAAACAGAAGATAGACTATATCTTTCCACCTGATTTTTGCAGGTATCCTTTCCCCACGAGGCGAAGGATTTTCAATCGCTCTTGTCACAGCGGAGGCGGATAATTCGTCTGCCACCCGGACGCCTCTCATCATAAATGGAACTAAAATATATTCTGTAGTCAGTACCGGTGATCTTAAAAATGTTATCATGTTCAGAGGGACGCCCCTCGTCTTAAGGGCGTCCCGGATTTGTGTCAGCTCCTGACTAATAGTAGGAATAAACCGCAGCGCAACCGCCACGGTCAACGCCATCTTTCGAGGGCAATGAAGCTTTTGCATTCCAGTGACTAATTGGCTGACACTGATACTGCGGATTGACAGAATCATGATTCCCACCATGGGTGAAAGACGATGAAGCAAAAAGCAAAGCCTCTCAATAAACAGAGGAACCGCATAAAAAGAGGTCAATTCAAAAAGCAGATCAACCACAGCAAAGTACACAGCCAAGCGCAGCGCCTGTCCGGGAAGCCTCAAATACAGTAAAAATAAAATCAGACTGCATATTTCGAGAAATATTCCCATGGGAGAAGAAATCCAAAACATACAAACCGCGGTAATCAGAACTTGTAAAATAACCATTCTCGGATCAATTCGGCACATATTAGATGACTCCCGCTTTTTCAAAATGCTTGTGAAGCATTTTCTTCGCAATAAACGCCGCCAACACAGAAACAACCAGCATCACCGGAACGGACACATAAGCGGCAGTCGTATGTGCCGCGTTAATCAATCCTTCAGTAGCTTCCTCAGAATATCCATGGCTGTAGTAATAAGAAGAATAATAATACAACGGCGCAAGCGCTCCCAAGTAATACGCTGTGACATACAAGACAAAGCTGGCTGTCAGTGCTTTGTAGTTTTGGTACTTCGTTTTGCTCGCAATTATTTCGCCGACAATTCCCAGGATAACCATCCAAAGAAGCACAAAGATTCCGCCAAACAGTGCCCATAGAATCCCTACAATCGCACACGTCATAAGGACGGCTCCTTTTTTATGTACCTTCGCCATAATCAGCATATAGAAAGGTGCTGAAAATAGCGCTACAAAAGAGCAGGAGAACATATAAATCGTCATCTCCATACCTGTCACAGCTCCTACGATCATCGTCACTACATATAAAATCGCGCCGAAAATACCAATAGTTGCAATGTCTTTCATTTTTAAACCTTGTTGTTTCATACCGTATATACTCCTTTCTTAGTTAGATTTAGCTAACTTCTATAACGCTAATGATAACAGCCTGATCTGCCTCTATGTGGCACATTTTCGCAAAAAATGTAGCACATTCCGGCGTGCGCATTCACAGAAGGTCTTTTTCCCCCAAAAAAAGAAACCGACGTACCATAT
>ENA-OQCB01001264-OQCB01001264.1-human-gut-metagenome-genome-assembly--contig:-NODE-1264-length-10044-cov-2.648482_pt1 | contig 10044 bp, 6 predicted proteins | sample MGYA00242493_ERZ504568 | MGnify/ENA primary metagenome ERZ504568 (study PRJEB26092, sample SAMD00036229) | human gut metagenome | host: Homo sapiens | study: EMG produced TPA metagenomics assembly of...
CTTGGCCGCTCTGAGAGACTCCGGCCTCACGATTCCATTGTCCGCACACATCCTCCACCAGCAGCCTTTCTGCTGATCATCCAGTCCGTACTGCCAACGATCCCCGTCATCTGCGTAACCACATCTTCCAGCATTCCCAAACTGTTCAACGGCTTCGCGATGCTGTCCCACCGCACTCTGGCCTGCTCCATCACTTTCGCATCCAAAGGTTGAATCTGTCTTATGACTTCCTCTAATCTCATCTCTACCACTCTTTTCTATATTCATACTGTACCATAGTATCATAATCTGACCAAAAAAACCAAGTCTTTCACTCTAAGACTTGGTTGGCTTGTGACAGTGAAGCCGAAAGGCTGTCTGTTACGTTGGCTGAATCATTACCTTTTTGCCAGCAGTTTTCTACAACTGCCTTTTTTCCTCTGGTAAACACAAAAAACTTGCTGAATATATAGTTGAGAACCAAAACACAAAACTGTATCAAAAATTTCCCCGCCATATCCGGCATTCTCCAGACATCCACCAGCAGCCAGACTCCTCCCATCTCCAAAAGCATAGTGACGCCTCTCGCGCCAAAAAAGCGCAGGCAGGAAGGCAGATGCTGCCTCAGTCCATGGCAGGACTCCTGAAACACATATTTTGAATTCACCACATAGGCAAAGGAAACAGCCAATACAATAGAAAGGAAATTAGCCGGATTTAGAGGCAAGTGAAAAAGTCTCCGAAAAATAAAAAAGGTCACCAGGTTTACCAAAGTCGTACACCCGCCAAAAAATACATAGCGAATCACTGAATTCTCATAACACTTCAACACCCATTTTCTCAAAGTCTTTCCTCCTCTTGTGTCTTCTCCGATGTTGTCATCCTGGATATCAGATATCTGGGGCGTCGCCGGACCTCCTCATAAATTTTTCCGATATAAAAGCCGATGATTCCCAGACTAATCATCACACCGCTGCCAACCACCAGCAGGACCAACAGAAGCGTCGTATAGCCCTCCACAGCCTGCCCTTGAAAATATCGAATCAGGGAATAAATTCCCAGAATTACCGAGCAGATCAGACAAGCCACTCCTCCGACGGTGACGAACTGTAGAGGAACCGTCGTAAACGCCACGATATTGCGAAATCCATAGGAAATCAAAGAGCTCATTTTCCACTTGGACTCACCTCTCTGGCGTTCTCCCACCTCATACTCCACCTGGGCAGTCTGGTATCCAACCCATGAGGAAATCGCCCGAAAGAACAAATGTTGTTCCGGCATTCTCAAAACACTCTCCACGACTTTGCGGTCCAACAACTTAAAGTCAGAGGTATTCTCCATCTCTACATGCAAAACCCTGGACAAAATTTTATAAAACCAACGGGCCCCCTCTCTGTGCACCGCTCCTTCCCTGCCTCGGTTCTTTTTGACTCCCTCCACAATCTGGCTTCCGCTCTCCCAGATTCGGTACATGCGCACCAAGGCTTCTATGGGATGCTGCAAATCGCAGTCCATCACCGCGGCCGCATCCATCCTTGCCTGTGCCAATCCGGCAAAAATGGCCGCGTCTTTTCCGAAATTCCTGGATAATTCCACCCCTCGAATCCTTTGATTGCGCATTGCCTCCAGTTCAATTTTTTCCCAAGTGTCGTCACAGGAGCCGTCACTGACAAAAATAATTTCATATGGAATCTTCTCCTTTGTCAGTTCCTCTTCCAGCTCCCCGGCTATCATCGGAATCATCTCTCCCTCATTGTAAGCAGGCAGTATCACAGACAAACCTCTCATCTAAAGTCCCTTTCTCTTACAAAAGGAGCCATTGCTCCTCTGATTTCTCAGATTCACAATGGCCCTTTTTCCGTTTGAACAATCTATTTTTTCCGCAAGTATGAATTATTCTTCTACTCCGTAAAGAGTGATTAATTTCTTCAGATATGCGTATCTTGCTTTCGCCTGAGCCTCGTTCACTGCAAACAGTTTTGCAGCCTTCTCTGGGTTGGAACGTTTCAGAGAATTGTACGAACCTCTCCGTCCAGGAATCGCCTGATAATCTCCGGTAGGCTCTTTGGAATCCAGAGTAAATGCAGCTTTTCCTTCCTCAGCCAGAGCTGGATTGAAACGGAAGTTATGCCAGTAACCACACTCTACTGCCAACTGCTCCTCAGTCTGAGCTTTGCTCATACCTTTCTTGATACCATGGTTGATACATGGAGCGTAAGCGATAATCAGAGATGGTCCCGGATAAGCCTCTGCCTCTGCCAGAGCTTTTACAGTCTGATTAAAGTCAGCACCCATAGCGATCTGAGCCACATATACATAGCCATAGCTCATAGCGATGCTGGCCAGATCTTTCTTCTTCACCTCTTTACCGCCTGCTGCGAACTGTGCAATCGCACCGGTAGGAGTAGACTTGGAAGACTGTCCGCCTGTGTTGGAATATACCTCAGTGTCAAATACCATGACATTGATATCCTTGCCGCTGGCCAATACATGGTCCACACCGCCGAATCCGATATCGTAAGCCCATCCGTCTCCGCCGAAGATCCACTGAGATTTTTTGCTCAGGAAATCTTTCTGTGCCAGAATCTCTTTTGCTTTGTCACAGCCACATGCCTCCAACGCAGCGATCAGCTTATCTGTAGCAGCTCCGTTTGTCACGCCAGACGCATAAGTGTCAATCCACTCCTGTCCTGCTGCTTTTACGTCCTCGTTGCTGCCGTTTGCAACCAAATCTTCCACTTTCGCTTTCAGACCTTCACGGATTGCATTCTGAGCCAACAGCATACCATATCCAAACTCTGCATTGTCCTCGAACAGAGAGTTATCCCATGCAGGACCCTGTCCTTTTGCATTTACCGTGTAAGGTGTGGACGGTGAAGAGTTGCCCCAGATGGAAGAACAGCCTGTAGCGTTTGCAATGTACATTCTGTCACCAAACAGCTGGGTAATCAGCTTCGCGTAAGGAGTCTCTCCACAGCCAGCACAAGCTCCTGAGAACTCGAGCAGCGGCTGTTTGAACTGGCTTCCCTTTACAGTAGTCTCTTTGAATTTCTCGATGACATCCTCTTTTACCGGAAGCTTCACTGCGTAGTCGAAATATTTCTGCTGTCCTGCATTTGCTTCCATGTTCTCCATAGCCAGAGCTTTCACGCCCTTCTTGCCTGGGCAGACATTTGCACAGGAACCACAGCCAGTACAGTCATAAGCAGATACCACCATCGCGAACTTGTAGTCAGCCATACCAGTCATCTTCAGAGTCTTCATACCCTCTGGAGCATTTGCTGCCTCTTCCTCAGTCAGAGCGATTGGGCGGATAACTGCGTGCGGACATACATAAGCACAGCGGTTACACTGGAATACAGTTGTCTGGATTCCAGATCGGAATATCCACAGCGATACCACGTTTCTCGTATGCGGAAGAACCGGATGGAGTAGTGCCATCCACATAATCTTTGAATGCAGATACTGGCAGGGAATTTCCTTCCTGTGCACTTACCTTAGCCTGTACGTTGTTTACGAAGTCGACCACTTCCTGGCGTCCCTCACTTGCGTGAGTCAGAGCTAATCCCTCATCCTCTGCGTCTTTCCAGCTTGCCGGAATCTGAATCTCTACGACCTGTTTTGCGCCTGCGTCAATGGCATCGTAGTTCATCTGGACAATCGCGTCGCCCTTTCTTCCGTAGGTAGCCTTTGCAGCTGCCTTCATCAGCTCAATCGCGTGCTCCTCTGGAATGATGTTGGCAAGTTTGAAGAAAGCAGACTGAAGAACCGTGTTGATACGTCCGCCAAGTCCGATCTCTTTACCGATCTTGATACCGTCGATTACATAGAATTTGATATTGTGGTTCGCGATGAAAGCTTTTACCTGTCCTGGCAGATGTTTCTCTAAGCCTTCCATATCCCATGGGCAGTTCAAGAGGAAGGTACCACCGTCTACCAGTTCCTGAACCATGTTGTACTTGTTCACATAAGAAGGATTGTGACATGCAACAAAGTTCGCCTTGTGAATCAGGTAAGTAGATTTAATCGGTTTCTTTCCGAAACGCAGGTGAGACATCGTCACACCGCCGGATTTCTTAGAGTCATAGTCAAAATATGCCTGCGCATACATGTCTGTATTGTCACCGATGATCTTGATGGAGTTTTTGTTCGCACCTACAGTACCGTCTGCACCCAGTCCCCAGAACTTACAGTTGATGGTTCCTTCCGGTGTAGTCACCAGAGGCTCGCCCAGTTCCAGTGACAGGTTGGTCACGTCATCCACGATTCCGATGGTGAATTTAGCCTTCTCTGTATTCTCATATACTGCTACGATCTGAGCAGGAGTCGTATCCTTAGAACCTAAACCATAACGTCCGGAGAAGATCGGAGTTGCATCGAATTTGGTTCCCTTCAGTGCTGCCACAACATCCAGATACAGAGGCTCGCCCAGTGCTCCTGGCTCTTTGGTTCTGTCCAATACAGAGATCTGTTTCACAGTCTCAGGAATTGCCGCTACCAGAGCGTCAGCAACGAATGGTCTGTACAGACGCACTTTTACTACGCCGACTTTCTTTCCTGCTGCCATCAAATAATCGATGGTCTCCTCAATCGTATCATTTACGGAACCCATAGCGATGATGACATGCTCTGCGTCTGCTGCTCCATAATAGTTGAACAATTTGTAATCTGTTCCAATCTTTTCATTTACTTTGTCCATGTACTCCTGTACGATTGCCGGGAGTGCGTCGTAGTATGGATTACATGCCTCTCTCGCCTGGAAGAAAATATCTGGGTTCTGTGCAGAACCTCTCTGGCATGGATGATTTGGATTCAAAGCATGGTCACGGAATGCCTGGATTGCATCCATATCTGCCATATCTTTCAAGTCTTCATAATCCCAAGTCTCAATTTTCTGAAGCTCATGAGAAGTACGGAAACCATCGAAGAAATTGATAAACGGAACTTTGCCCTTGATCGCTGCCAGATGTGCCACCGGTGTCAGGTCCATTACCTCCTGTACACTGGACTCACAGAGCATTGCGCATCCCGTCTGACGACATGCCATAACGTCAGAGTGATCTCCGAAGATAGACAGCGCATGACTTGCCAGTGCACGAGCAGACACGTTAAATACGCCTGGAAGCTGCTCACCGGCAATTTTATATAAGTTTGGAATCATCAAAAGCAGACCCTGAGACGCTGTGTAGGTGGTGGTCAGTGCACCTGCTGCCAAAGAGCCGTGTACCGCACCTGCTGCACCTGCCTCAGACTGCATCTCTGTAACCTGTACTTCACGCCCAAAAATGTTCTTTCTACCTTGGGTTGCCCACTCATCTGTAGCCTCTGCCATTACAGATGAAGGGGTAATCGGATAGATCGCTGCTACGTCGGAAAACGCATAAGACGCATGAGCCGCAGCATGATTACCATCCATGGTTTTCATCTTTCTTGCCATAGTTCTTTTCCTCCTTGAAAGATCTTATAATAATAAGTGTCTTCTAAAATTTCAGCCATTATTATAGCATAAAAAAAATTGTCCGTCTATCTACTTTCCCGGGATTTTCTGTATATAATTCTATACAAAGCTAAAGTCTCCTCTGCTTCATCCACACAGTCGCGCACAGCCACCCACCGCCTCTTCACTCATAAAAGGATTCCCGGCCTCAGAACAAAATATACCCTGAGCACCGCGAAAGTCCCGCCATCTAGATGGTCTGCCGACACATTTCCTTCCATTTATATGCGATGACTTTTACGTACCTGCTCAGGGTATCTTTTTAAATACTCGTTGTGGTTACTCGCCTTTTTCTTCTCTGATCTTCACCACCAACTGATTGGCAATCAGTTGGTTCCCCTCTTTCACAAAGATCTTATCGATGACTCCGCCCACTTTTGCTAAAATGTTGCTCTCCATCTTCATGGCCTCAATGACTGCCACTGGCTGTCCAGCGGTAACCACATCTCCTTCGCTGACCAAAAGTTTTGTGATCGTACCTGGAATGTTTGCACCGACCTCTAGATCATTGTCAGGGTCCGCCACCAAAATGGACTCTTTGCTGGCTTTCGTATTCGCAGTCTTGTCCAAAATCGTCACGGAGCGAATACTTCCGTTGATCTGGAAGACGACTTCTCTCTCTCCATTTTCGTTGGCCGGCTTCGCCTCCAGCATCTTGATAATCATCTCTTTCCCCTCTTCGATCTTCACACCACAGGTCTCTTCCAGATTGATTCCGTGGAAGAAGACATCACTGCCCATCCTGCGCAGACTGCCCTCTTTTTTCAGCTTTGTGCGGTAGTCTTCATAGACCTTCGGATACATACAGTAGCTCATAATCTGCTGGCCATTGGCGTCCATATCGAATTTCTCATCCAGATACTTTTTGATCGCCTGGAAGTCTTCGTCAGGCAACAGTTCCCCCGGTCTGCAGGTAATCGCTTTTTTGTCTTTCAGAACAATCTTTTGCAGATCTTCTGGGAATCCGCCCTGGGGCTGACCAATCATTCCCTCGAAATAAGAGACAACAGAATCTGGGAAATCCATGGCCTTTCCTTTTTCGCAGACATTCTCCGGTGTCAAATCGTTCTGGACCATAAAGATCGCCAAATCTCCCACAACCTTCGAGGATGGTGTCACTTTTACGATATCTCCCAGCATGAGATTTACCTTCTTGTACATGGATTTTACTTCCTGGAACCGGTGTCCCAGTCCGAAGCTCTCCACCTGGGATTTGAAATTGGAGTACTGGCCGCCAGGCATCTCGTAATAGTAAATCTCTGTGGTACCTGTCTTCAAATCCGACTCAAATTGTTTGTAAACTGGCCGTACTGCCTCCCAGTACGCGGAGATCTCATCCAATCCCTCTAATGGTAGCCCTGTGTCTCTCTCTGAATTCTCCAGCGCAGCCACCAGGGAATTTAAGAGGGCTGACTGGTCAATCCTGCCATACTGCTGAACGCAGCATCTACCACATCCACACCGGCCATGGCTGCCATCATCAAAGTAGCACCTCCATTGCCGCTGGTGTCGTGGGTGTGTAGGTGTACCGGAATACTCAGCTCGTTTTTCAGCGCTGTGATGAGCTTGTGAGCCGCCAGTGGCTTGAGCAAGCTGGACATATCCTTGATCGCCAGCATATGTGCGCCTCTGCGTTCCAATTCCTTCGCCAATTCCACATAATATTTCAGGTTGTATTTCTCTCTGGATTCATCCAGAATATCTCCGGTATAACAGATACAAGCCTCCGCGACTTTCCCCTGTCTGAGAACCTCATCAAGAGCCACTTCCATGCCCTGTACCCAGTTCAGGGAGTCAAAGATACGGAACACATCGATGCCGGCCTGCGCAGACTCCTTGATGAACTCGCGGATGACATTATCCGGATAATTCTTATACCCGACAGCATTCGCGCCGCGAAACAGCATCTGGAACAGCACATTGGGTATCTTCTCTCTCAATGTGGCAAGCCGCTCCCAGGGAGACTCACCCAAAAAACGGTAGGCCACATCGAAGGTCGCCCCGCCCCACATTTCCAGGGAGAACAAATCTCTCCCATAATAAGCCATCGCCGGAGCGATTTTCTCCATATCGATGGTACGCATCCTCGTAGCCATCAAAGACTGATGTGCATCCCTCATGGTTGTATCCGTGATTAGCAGTCTCTTCTGTTCCAATACCCATTTGGAAAATTTCTCAGGCCCCATCTGCTGCAAAAGCTGTCTGGTGCCGCAAAGCTTTTGAATCTCCTCATCTCTAATCCGTGGAAATGCCGGCACGTCAAACTGAGGTTTGTTTCCTTTCACCTCGTTGACATACTTATTTCCCAGATATTTCAGAATCCGAAGCTCCTCCGTCTCACCCTGGTTGATGTGCATCAGCTCTGGATGCTTTCCGATAAAATTCGTGTCACACTTTCCTTCCACAAAAGTAGGGTGATTCAGCACATTCTGCAAAAAACGAATGTTGGTTTTCACACCTTCCACCACAGTCTCTGAGAGAGCCCGGTATGCCTTCGTCCTGGCATCCTGGAAGCTTCTTCCCCAAGAAGTAATCTTCACCAACAGACTGTCATAATAGGGCGAAATCACGGCCCCTGTAAAGCCAGAGTCTCCATCCAGACGGATACCAAAGCCTGACCCGGTCCGATAGACATCAATTTTCCCGGTGTCCGGTGCAAATCCGTTTACCGGGTCTTCCGTGGTGATTCTGCACTGTATCGCAGCTCCCCTCATGGAGATGTCCTTCTGAGACTGGATACCAATCTCCTGGGAATCCAGCGGATAGCCCTGCGCGATCAGAATCTGAGCCTGAACCAAATCCACACCCGTGACCATCTCTGTGACCGTATGCTCCACCTGAATTCGAGTGTTCATTTCAATAAAATAGTGGTTTCCGTCATTGTCCAACAGAAACTCCACGGTACCCGCACTCTTATAATTTACTTCTCTGGCAATCCTCAGCGCGTCCTCACAGATCGCCTCCCGCTGTGCCTGGGTCAAAATCTGCGATGGAGTAAATTCGATGACCTTTTGGTGCCTTCTCTGAACAGAACAATCCCTCTCATACAGATGAACTAAATTTCCATACTCATCTCCTAAAACCTGAACCTCAATATGTTTGGGATTTTCTATGTATTTCTCGATGAAAAATATCGTCGATGCCGAAAGCTTTGCGCGCTTCGCTCTGGGCATTATTAAACTCTGCCAAGAGATCTTTTTCTTCCCGCACAATTCTCATGCCGCGGCCCCCCACCGCCGGCAGATGCCTTCAGCATAACCGGATAGCCACAAGATCTGGCGAACGCAATCGCATCTTTCTCGCTCTTAATCGCCTCGTCTACGCCGGGAACAGTAGCTACACCAGCCTTATGCGCCACTAGCTTAGACTGAATTTTGTCTCCCACCCGGCTCATCATATCTGCTGTGGGACCGATAAATGTGATTCCTGCTTCCTCACACTGTTTCGCGAAATCACGATTTTCTGACAAAAAACCGTAGCCTGGATGAATCGCATCCACACTCTTCGCCTTTGCCAGCTCAATAATCTGAGAGATACCTAAATAAGCCTCCAGCGGAGACTTGCCTTTCCCTATCTGATAAGACTCATCTGCTTTCGTTCGGAACAGGGCATTTTTATCCTCCTCCGAATAGATGGCCACAGATCGGATGCCAAGCTCTTTGCAGGCCCGAATCACTCTTAGGGCAATTTCCCCCCGGTTTGCCACTAAGATTCTTTTAAATTTTTTCATACCTTCTCCATACACCTCCTAAGTAATTTTAACTACTATAACGAATTTCTTAATAATTGTCAATAAATTTGCGATATTTATTAATTTTTTTTAGTAATTATCCCTGATAGTTCAGGTACCGTCAACCAAAAAATGCCAAAGGGTTTCACGATATTTCCAAAACCCTCTGGTCATTTCCTCTATCTATTCGCTTTTTATTCTCCAACTGCTTTTTTCTGTTTTCTCTGACTCTCCGAGAATCTCCTGAAGAGATCTCTCGCTTAACATGTCTTGAAGACGTTCCTGAATTCGAAGCAATTCTTGGTGTACCTCACAACCTCCATCTAATTTTTCATCCCGACAACATTTCTTTTTGGGGTTCATGCATTCAATGATATACATTCCTGGGTCAATCGCCAGGTAGACATCTAGCAAAGTGATCTCGGAGACGCTTTTCTTCAAAGAATAGCCGCCATGGACACCCCGATACCCCCGGACGATTTTTGCCTTTTGCAGCTTTTTTAAAATCTTATAGGCAAATGGAGCTGTGATCTCTTCCCGCTCACAGATATCATTCACGCTCAACCGTTCTTCGCCCGACAATGCACGGATTACCCTCACCGCATAATCGCACTCTCTTGTAATTAACATATAAGCCTCCTGCCATCGTTATTCTAAATTTAATCAAGGCCCGATCTTACCTCTTTTGTATTGCCACTATCGAAATTATACCAATTTAGAACAGAATATGCAACCTCAATTTTCTACAAAAAACATCCCCAGACCGATGGCAAATATCAAAAGTCCCACCACAACTTTCAACACTTTTCCAACTTTCTGAGAACTTGGACGATTCATC
>ENA-OQCB01001266-OQCB01001266.1-human-gut-metagenome-genome-assembly--contig:-NODE-1266-length-10041-cov-2.992435_pt1 | contig 10041 bp, 15 predicted proteins | sample MGYA00242493_ERZ504568 | MGnify/ENA primary metagenome ERZ504568 (study PRJEB26092, sample SAMD00036229) | human gut metagenome | host: Homo sapiens | study: EMG produced TPA metagenomics assembly of...
CTGCTCCGCACTTCGACGATGCCGCCCCGGTTTCCGTGTTTGCCACCGGCACGCCTCCTGCCGCGATCACCATGGCCGAGGTCGTAGATATATTGAAGGAATTGGGCCCCCATCTCCGCCTGTCCCCACGATCTCCAAAGCCTCCACATCGTGGAGCAGCTTTACACAGTGAGCTCTCATGCCCGCCGCTGAGGCCGTGATCTCGTCTGCATGCATGCTCCTCCTTTCAGGGACAGAGCAGTCAAATACGCAGACATCTGTACATCCGTGGCCCGCCCCTCCATGATCTCATTCATGACCTCTTCGGCTTCCTGATAGGTCAAATCCTCTTTCTGGAAAGTTCATAATCGCTTCTCGAATCATTGTCTCGTCCTCCTGTCATCTATCTTATACTCTTAAAATCATTTCTATTTCCATCCTAACTACCATTTTCGCCGGCCAAAGAAAGTTCTCAATCATCTTCGCCCCCTGAGGCGTCATCACCGACTCCGGGTGAAATTGTACCCCATAGATGGGATACTTCCGGTGTTCCACCGCCATGACCTCTCCCTCATCGGTCACAGCCGTCGCTCTCAGTTCCTCCGGCAGATTCTCTGCTGCCAGCGAATGGTATCTGGCCACCTTCACTGGATTTTCCAGTCCCCGGAACAAAAGACTGCCTGTGTCCGCCTGAATCTCCGAAGTCTTGCCATGCATCAGCTCCTTCGCGTAGGTGATCTTTGCACCATACACCTGGCAGATCGCCTGATGTCCCAGGCACACTCCCAAGATTGGTATCTTTCCGGCGAAATGCACAATCGCCTCCTGGCAGATGCCAGCCTGCTCCGGCCTTCCCGGCCCCGGCGACAGAATCAGAGCCTTTGACCCCATTTGCTCGATTTCCGCTATGGTGACTGCATCGTTTCTTCTCACCGCAATCAACTCCTCCTGACTGCCGCCTCTGAGCTTCTCACAGACACTGCCTGCCATCTGATACAGGTTATAGACAAAACTGTCATAGTTATCAATCAATAAGATCATAAGCTTCCTCCTTCTGCCTCTCTCAGCGCCTGTACCACTGCCTTCGCCTTATTCGTACACTCGTCAAACTCCCGCTCCGGGACACTGTCAGCCACGATACCAGCCCCCGACTGGACGCACACCTTTCCATTTTTCTTGTAGGCCAACCGAATGGAAATGCACACATCCAGATTTCCAGTGAAATCCAGATAGCCGATGGCGCCTCCGTAAATTCCCCGTTTTTCCTGCTCTAGCTCCTGAATGATCTGGCAGGCCCGAATTTTAGGCGCTCCTGAGAGCGTCCCTGCCGGCAAAACTGCGTCGACCGCGTCCAGTGCATCCCGGTCCTGGCGAATCTGCCCCTTTACTGTGGAACCGATGTGCATTACATGAGAAAATCTCTCGATTCCCAGATACTGTTCCACCTTTACGCTCCCTAGTCGACTGATCTTCCCCAGGTCATTTCTGCCCAGGTCCACCAGCATGTTGTGCTCGGCCAACTCTTTCTCATCGGCCAGAAGCTCCCTCTCCAGGTCCTTATCCTCCTGCTCTGTCTCACCCCGGGGCCGTGTTCCCGCCAAGGGAAAGGTATGCAAAATCCCGTCCTGCAGCTTCACCAATGTCTCCGGCGACGCGCCCGCTACCTCGATATCATCACTGGGAAAAATAAAACATATACGGAGACGGGTTGGAGGTCCTCAGCACCCGGTAAGTATCAAAAAGGCTCCCCTGTGCCTTTGCCCGCAGTGGGTTAGAGAGTACCACCTGGAAAATATCCCCTTCGCGGATATAGTGCTTTGCTCTCTTTACCATCTCTTTAAACCGTCCTAGAATAGACGGGTTTTAGTTCATCTTCCAACCGCAGTGGCTTAAAATCCGCTCTTGCGCCGCTGTTTAACAGCCGTTCCAGTTCTTCCAGCTCCTTTGCAGCTTTCTCATAGGAATTTTCCACATCCTGCGGGTCTACTCCGGCGATCAGCAGAAGCTTTTGACGATAATGGTCAAACACAATCACTTTGTCAAACAGCATCAAATCCACATCCCGAAAAGAATCCCCTTCCGTTTTTTCTCCCTCAAAGACGGCTCTGCATATTTCAGGTAGTCATAAGAAAAATATCCTACCAGCCCTCCGGTAAATGGGGGAAAGCCTTCTAATTTTGGACTTTTATACTTTTTCAAGACCTCCCGGATTCTGTCATTGGGAGTCCCGGTATAGATTTCCTCTTCCCCTGTCACTAGGTCTTCCGACAGCTGACGTATCCTCATCCTGCCGTCTGTGCAGGTGAATTCCAGGGTTGGCGAATATCCCAAAAAGGAATACCGTCCCCACTTTTCATCCTTATGCGCACTTTCCAGCAGATAACAGTGTCTGCTGGCCGCCCGCAGTGCCCGCATCACCTCGATGGGGGTATACCGGTCCGCATAAATCTCCTTTTTTACCGGAATCCGCCCGTAATCTGCTTTTTTTGCAATCTCTTGAATCTCTTTTAACTCTGGAATCATTTTGGTCTCCTCCTGTTCTGACCGCTGGCCACTGCGCGGCATTCGTATCATAACGCACCTCTCAAAAAAAATCCTGCTTGCAGGATTCTCCGCCTGCGGCGGGTTGCTTTAGCGTGACATTTTTCCCTGTTACACAAAAAACCCGCCCTCGACAGAAAATAACTTCTGTCAAGGACGGGTGAAAATCCACTCCGCGGTGCCACCTTGATTCGCAGAGAACACTCCCTGCGCACTTGCTGAGATACTATCATATCCCCGGCAACTGACGTATGCCCTCACGTCACAGAATACTCAGGTCTCCCCTTTGACTGTGCCCTCCGCGGTCCATTTGGCAACCTGCATCTCGGCCCGGCTCTCACCTTCCCGGACTCTCTGTGCGCGCATAATTGCTTTGATCTCCGCTTCATCGGTTTATCCTGATGAAATTTTTTATAATTATAGGCTCCCTTTTTTACAAATGTCAAGATATTTTTAGAGGTCTTTCGTTTCCCAGATTTTTATCCGTAACCACATAGTAAAATTGCTATCCAAACAAATATTACAGAACTCCCTTTTGTTGAAGATAATTTGTAATCATTTCAAAAAATGCCTGAGCCTTTTCTACTTGTTCTTCTGCTTCCTGTCTAGATACAAGAAAAAAATCCTCATAATCTGCATGTTCGCGCATTTCAGAAGAGACACGGATAATTTTAGAAGCTTCTTTTGAAAAATCGCCTGTTTTCACTTGATATTGATTAAAATGTGCAATAACACCGCTGTGTTTGCTACTATCAAATTCATCTAAGACATTGACTGCCCGCATGCCATGAAAAATAGAGTAATAGGAACGATTCAAAGCAAGTTTATATTTTCCTATACCCAACATTGCCTTTGCATTGTCTAATTCTTCACAAGCGCACTCATATCGGTATTTTGTCAAAACACTTATGCTGCCGCCCATAAAACAATTCCTTCCTTTTTTACATTTTTATAAAACGGCATCACATCTTCCCATTCTTTATATTTATCATAATCAATCAGAAGTACAGAAAGAACCTTGTTATACTTCAATTCCAAATCCACAACTAAGTCTATCATTCTACCATGCATTTCTTTTGTATAAGCTTTTACCAAAACAGCAATATCCACATCCGATTCTTCTGTCTGTGTTCCCCTGGCAACAGAGCCATACAAGATAATATTAACCATAGAATTCTGAAAAATATCAACTAGACCTGAGGTAAGCTGTTCCAACATGTTATTGTAATCGTTCATAACATTCCTCCTTCCGCCTGTCATATATCCCTGTTATTATTTTACGTTATTTTTCTAATTAAATCAATCCTCCTACCAAGCCGCATAGCCGCCCCATTCCCGTCATATACTGTGTAAACAAGCTTTCATGGAGTGTGAATTTTGAAAAAACATATCCAATCTTCTCTGCTGTGGATTTTCTCGCTGATACTCACAGCCTGCGCCATCCGCTATCTGCCTGACATGGTCTCTGTCAGCGCCAATGCGACGGGAATGGAACTGCCCGTCACCAGCGTTGAAAGATCTGACTCCAAACTCTCCTTGACCTTCAGCGCCGCTGGCAACTGTCTGGGACTGTCCAACCTCCTGGAAATCCTGGACTCCCACCAAGTCAAGGCGACCTTCTTCCTCACAGGCACCTGGACAGACCGTTACCCAAAGGAGACCGCTCAGATCGCCAAAGCTGGACATCAACTAGGAGTTCTCGGCGATCACTACCAGGATTTCACTTCCCTGAACCGGCAGGAAATCCTACTGGAGCTTAGAACCGCCAGCGACAAAATCCAAGAACTGACCGGCATCCGCCCAAAGCTCTTCCGCCCGCCCTACGGCACCTACAACAATGAAGTGATACGCTCAGCTTCCGACTGCGGCCTTACCACAGTTACCTGGAACGTGGATTCTCTAGACTGGAAAGACCAGGGGGAAGACGCCGTCATCGACACAATTTTAAATCACCCCCAATTCGGCAGCGGTGCAATCCTCTATTTTCATGTCGGCGCCAAGTACACGCCCACGGCCCTAGACAATCTTCTCACAATCCTGGAAAAGAAAAACTATCAGGCAGTCCCCCTGTCCCAGCTTCTATATGAGAAAAACTACACCCTGGACACAGAAGGCAGGCAATTTTCCTTATAGTCTTTGGTCATCCTCCAATGCCTTATACCTTCGAAATTCCAAAGGTGCCTTTCCGAATTGCCGCCGGAATACTGCGGCAAATTTGCTCTGATTCGCATACCCTACCATCTCCGCAACCTCGGACACGGATTTCTGCGTCGATACAAGGAGGCACGCTGCCCTCTCCAACCTCCTCCTGCGCAGATAATCGGAGAGATTCTGTCCGTAAACTCCGCGGAAATAATTTTTCAGACTTGTGGGGCTGATCTTAAAGTACGCAGCCAGCTCCCTCGCCGGATAATGACGGCGTAAATCAGCTGTAATCAGCTGTTCCGTTTTTTTCGCGATTTCCACCTGAGCCGCCGTAAAAAAAACGCAGTTCTTCGGCTGGGGCGCCTCCCGCCCCTTCTGCAAGGTTCCCAACAATTCCACCGTCAGCACCCTTCTTCGAAATTCTCCGTATTCCGAAAAATCCTCCCTAAAACCCCAAAGCTGCCGAAAAATCCCGCGTATCTGTGAGGTACAGTCAGAAAGAAAAGTGCTCCCGTCCGGGCAGTAATACTGGGACAGCCTTTCAGGATTCAAGCCAAACGCCTCCAAAAGCTCCCGACTCTCCTTCAACCCCACATCCATAAAGATTTCTATTCCTCTGTACATCCCGGATGGGTAGACATATGATTTCTGTGCAAATCTTCCCGTCAAGGACAACTCTTCACTTTTCAGATAGGCATAGCTTCCGTCATCCAGGAAAATCTCACATCGCCCCGACACACAGTAGTTGATGAGGAAGGGTGCTTTCACATTGGGGCTTTCTCCCTGCAGATCAGGCGCAGGCCAGCTGTCCGCGTCCACATAAATATAGGCCAACGTAAGCCCCCCAAACAGCTCAAAAAATTTTATACGCCCCTGCTGCTCCTCCTGCTCTAAGAACAGCTCAAGCCACGCCGTTCTCTTTTTTTAAGGTCACACTCGGCGTTTTTTCACAGGCCCTTAACAGCTCCTTTACACCGATTATTTTCTCCCCCATCTGCCTCTCCTTTTCCTACTCTTTTCGTGTCCAGTTCCGTAAGCTTTGCTATACCCTCAATTATAGGCATAAGCCCTCTTCCCGTCAATCGGAATACCAATGTCATTTGGAGCTAAAATGTCATTCAGACGTAGAACCAGCCGTCCGTATATGCTATCGTAATAGGAGTTAGATGAAACTAATTAACTAGGAGGTATTTTTTATGGACAACAAATTGCAGGCAAAGGATTTAATCAACGTGGGGCTGTTCACCGTGCTCTATTTCGTGATCGGCTGCTGTGTCGCCATCCCGATTGGCTTCGTCCCCATCTTCCTTCCCGTCCTGGGCGCGCTCTGGGCTTTGATTACAGGAATCCCCTTTATGCTGTTTCTCACAAAGGTGAAAAAATTCGGCATGGTCACACTGATGGCAGTTCTGAGCGGCCTGCTGATGGGACTGACGGGTATGGGCTTCTGGGGAATTCCCACAGGTCTGATTTTTGGTCTGACAGGGGACTTCATCCTCAAAAGCGGCAGCTACAAAAGCGCTCAAAAAGGTCTGCTAGGTTACTCCGTCTTCAGTCTGTGGATGATCGGCACCTATATTCCCATGTATTTCATGGTAGAGCAGGCTTACGCGGATTTCGCCAGCAGCTTCGGCGACGAGTACGCCTCTTCCGTGATGGCTGTCATGCCTATGTGGAGCCTCATCCTGGTAATCGCAGGTATTTTCCTGTTTGCCGTCCTGGGTGGACTGTTAGGCAGAAAACTGCTGAAAAAACACTTCCTGAGAGCTGGAATCGCATGATGACCGCCGTATCCAAGCCAAGACCAAACAGAGGACTGCTCTTAGACCCCCGTACTAAGCTTTTTCTGCTGGTCACTGTCACCACTCTGATGCTGAGTACCAGCAATCGAGGACTTATGAATCTGGCCAAACCTGTCTTAAGTCTCCTCCCCTTTGTTCTGATTCTCTCCGAAGGGCGCCGCTCTATGGCCGCAAAATACCTGTTCTTATACGCTGTCTGCTTCGCGCTGGAACGGATAGCCCTAAGCTTCATGACCGGGCTGCCCGCCTTCCTTTTACTGGCTCTTTGCTCGGTCATGACCAGATTTGCACCTGGTATCATGACCGGAGCCTACCTGGTCGCTTCCACCTCCGTCAGCGAATTTCTCGCGTCCATGGAACGAATGCACATCTCCGAAAAGATTGTGATTCCCTTGTCCGTAATCTTCCGTTTTATCCCCACCATCAAGGAAGAATACCTGGCAATCCAGGACGCCATGAAAATGCGTGGAATTCGTGCCGGAAAAGGCAGTCCCCTTCTGCTGCTGGAATACCGTCTGATACCCCTGATGGTCTCCGTTGTAAAAATTGGGGATGAACTCTCTGCCGCCGCACTGACCAGAGGATTAGGCGCTCCGGTAAAGAGAACCAATGTCTGTGAAATCGGTTTTCACTGGCAGGGTTTTCTCTTTTTTGCGCTCTGTCTTGGTTGTTTTGCAGTTTCTTTGTAGCTATCTATCCATAAGCGAAGATTTCAACGTAATCCCGCAGCCAGCTCACAACATGGAGGACCCTGAAAATGATTGATTTAAAAAACGTCTCTTTCCACTATATCCAAAGCTCTGAAAATTCCGGCGGCTTAGAGAATATCAGCCTGCACATCCATCCCGGGGAATGCGTCGTCCTCTGCGGAGAAAGCGGATGTGGAAAAACGACACTCACCCGCCTGATAAACGGACTGATTCCCCATTATTACGAAGGAGAGCTCACCGGTCAGATACTGGTAAAAGGCCGGGACGTGTCCCGCCAGCCGCTGTACGACACTGCCCGTTTTGTCGGCAGTGTCTTTCAAAATCCCCGCTCCCAGTTCTTCAACGTGGACACCACCAGCGAGATTACCTTCGGCTGTGAAAATCTCGGTCTGAACCCTCAGGAAATTCTCAGCAGGCTGGAACAGACCACACAGGATTTCCACCTGCACTCCCTGACAGACAGAGACATTTTTCATCTGTCCGGCGGCGAAAAACAAAAAATCGCCTGTGCCAGCGTCTCCATCATGCACCCGGACATCTTCGTTCTGGACGAACCTTCCTCGAACTTGGACACTGCCTCCGTGGAGGTACTGAAAAAAATCCTGAGTTTTTGGAAATATCAGGGAAAAACCATTGTGATATCCGAGCACCGCCTGTACTATCTCAGGGGATTGGCGGATCGTTTCGTCTGTCTCAAAGACGGAAAAATCCAAGAGATTTTTTCTGCCTCCGCCTTCTCCCGCATGACAGAAGAGGAACGACATTCCATGGGGCTTCGCGCCTACTGCCTAGAACAGCTCGCCTTGCCTGCCCCTTGCCCGCCCGGAAACGCTCACATCCAGCTCCATAACTTTTCTTTCACCTATCCCGACGGAACTGACAGTCTTAGAATCAGCGACTGCCGCATCCTTGCAGAACGCATCGTGGCAGTCGTCGGACACAACGGAGCCGGAAAATCCACCTTCCTGCGCTGTCTATGCGGCCTGGAAAAAAAGTGCGGAACTGTGCTGTGGAACCAACAGTCCTTCTCTCCAAAGGACCGGCTGAGCCTCTGTTATATGGTGATGCAGGATGTGAATCACCAGCTTTTCACCGAAAGCGTCGAGGAAGAGCTTCAGATCAGCATGGCAGAAAACGACGGCAGACAGGTGGAAGAAATTCTAGAAGAGCTAGATCTGCTGCCGCTGAAAAACAGGCATCCCATGTCCTTATCAGGAGGACAAAAAGCAGCGGGTGGCAATCGCCTGTGCTGTCGCCTCCCGCCGTCCGCTTCTTGTATTCGATGAACCTACCAGCGGCCTAGATCACCGCCACATGCTTCAGGTGGCCGCCATCCTTCGCCGCCTGTGCGAATCCGGTAAGAGCATCTATGTCATCACCCATGATCTCGAACTGATCTTAGAGTGCTGTACTGACATCCTCTGCCTCTCTCATGGGCAAATCACCCAGCAGTACCCCTTGGATTCCCCGGGACTTCAAAAGTTAAAGGAGACCTTTTTTTCTCAGGAAGACGCTTCCTGACTCTGTGCATCGCCATCCTCCGAGAAAAACTTCAGCAGCCGCTTCCGTCCCTCTTCTTTTTCCAGGGAATAGCTCTCCTGGACTGTCCCCTTCTCCAAATGCAGCACATCGTCACAGCATCGCAGAATGAATTCCGGGTCATGTGTGACCGTCAAAACCGTTCTGCCTGAGGCGGCCAGCCGGCCAATCACTTCGGCCGCCTGCCTCATATGAGATAAGTCTAAGCCGCTGGTGGGCTCGTCAAACAGTACCAGCGGCCTTTTTGACGCGACTGCACAGGCAACCGCAGCCCGCTGTTTCTGCCCACCGGATAAAGACATCGGATGCCGGTCCTGATACTGCAGTAAATCCATCTGCTTTAAAATCTCCTTCGCCTGCTCTGGGTCCTCCTGGGGCATACTCAATAAGACCTCGTCCAAAACACTCTCCGTAAAAAGCTGGTGATTCACATCCTGCATCACCATATAGCAGAATTTCAGCCTATCTTTTCTGTCCCAGACGCCGAGAGAGGTCTTAACCCTTCCTTTTCCTCTTCTCTCCAATCCGCACAGACAGCGCAAAAGTGTGGATTTTCCCGCGCCATTTCGCCCAATGACTGCCGTCACCTTCCCGGCTCCAAAAACAGCCCTTTCAATATTCAGGACCGTTGGCTGGCGTCTGTAGGCAAACTGAAAATTCTGCAGCTCCCATTGTTCTTTCGCTGTACAGGCGCCCGGCTTATACACCCCTTGCAGCTCCCTCAAATCAAGAGGCCGCAGTCCCATGGAATCTCTTTGTTCCCTGGGAAGAGCCGCGAATTCTTCTGCGGTGTAGTCCCCCTCTATCCGCCCATCTCTCAGATAGAGCACCCGGTCTATAAGCTCTGCCAAATAATACAGACGATGCTCTGAGATCAGGATGGTCTTTCCCTGCGCCTTTAGAATGGAAAGCATCCGCCGAAAATCCTCGATTCCGCAGGCATCTAGATTCGAAGAAGGCTCATCCAGCACAAAAACCTTCGGTTCTGCAGCCGCCGCTGACCCACAGGCAATCTTTTGTTTTTGTCCGCCTGACAATGAAAAAATACTCCGTCCCAATAAATCCATCAGCTTTAACTGGCTGGAAACCTGAAAGACACGTTCTTTGACCTTTTCTTTCGGCATCCCATGATTCTCACAGCCAAAGGCAATCTCGCTGGTAGTGTCCACATTGAAGAATTGAGAACGGGGATTTTGAAACACGGAACCTACTTTCAGCGAGAGCTCAAACAAAGACAGCTCTTTGCTGCTCTCTCCGGTCCAGATACAGCTCTCCCGTAAAGTTCCCTTCGTAGTAGTGGGGGAAATCAGGCCGTTGACCAGTCT
>ENA-OQCB01001270-OQCB01001270.1-human-gut-metagenome-genome-assembly--contig:-NODE-1270-length-10031-cov-4.577544_pt1 | contig 10031 bp, 11 predicted proteins | sample MGYA00242493_ERZ504568 | MGnify/ENA primary metagenome ERZ504568 (study PRJEB26092, sample SAMD00036229) | human gut metagenome | host: Homo sapiens | study: EMG produced TPA metagenomics assembly of...
CTCCTCCAGTTCAAGGGCAAAACTGCTGCTCTCCGTTTTCCTCGCCTCAATGAACCCTTCCAGTTCCTTTTGCTGGGACTCATTTTCCTCTTCCATGACCTCAAGCTGGGATTGTTTCTCCTCCAACAGCTCCTTTTTCCCGGCAGCTTCCTGCTTTAGCTTCTCATATCTCTGTATAATTTCCTGGTCGTATTCATAAAGCTGCCTGAAATATTCGGTCTGGCTGACTACATCCCCTATGTTCTTTGCCTTTAAAAGGATATCCAGATATGTGATATCCCCCTCTCATACAGGAACTGAATCCTCTTTTTAAGGATGTCATACTGTCTCTGCCGTTTTTCCTCGGCCTGGCGGTAATCCCTGTCTGCCCCCTGAATCTGGGTCTTCAGCTCTTCCATATCGGATTCCAGTATATCCTTAAGGGCCAGCAGCCTTACCAATTCTTCCTCCATGGCCTGTTCCTTCTGTCTGGACTGCCCCAGCTTCTCTTCCAGCTGCTGCGCCTCAGACTCTGCCCTGGACTTCTCCTCCTCTGCCCTGCGCCTCTCCTGTTCAGCTCTCGTGACAGGTGATGCCCGGCCCGGCAAAGGCGCCTGGACCGCCAGCACAAGGACTGCCAAAATCAGTATCGCCTTCCTTTGGCGCCCCCGGTTACCATTGATTCCCATACCGTTCTTATGTATACCTATTTACCCTTCCCAAATTACATATCACTTTTTAACAATGCCAGTATAACACAAATGTAACCAGGAAAAAAGCCTGAAAACAGAAACATCCCGGCACAGGGCTGCGATAACGCTTCCCCGTGCCGGGATACCTATACATAACTTTATCAAAGCACACTAAAACCCAGCTTACAGACTTACGCTGAAAACTCTGCCAGTTTTTTCCATACGCTGCCCGACATATCTGCTATTTCCTTATAAATTTTAAATAATTCCATATACTTTTTATGATTTTCCATATCGGGGTAATAAGTCTTTTTCATGCGAATGCATTTTCCTGCCGCTTCTAACTCATCGGCAAATGCCCCCACACCAACACCAGCCAAAAGCGCGCCGCCAAATGAAGATTCCGCATTTTGAGGCATTTTCACCTCCAAGCCAAATATATCGCTGACAATTTGACACCACAGCGGGCTTTTCGCTCCGCCTCCTATAATCACGATATCTTCCATGTTATCCGTAAACTCCTTAAGTACCTGAAGGCAGTCATAAAGGCTGAATGCAACGCCCTCCAACAGCGCTCTGGCGAAATGCCCTTTTTTGTGGATCATGCTCACTCCAAAGAAATCGCCTCTGGCATTTGGATTAAAATAGGGGCAGCGTTCACCCAGTAGATAGGGGTGGAACAAAAGTCCCTGACAGCCTAATTCTACTGATGCGGCCTGCTCATCCATTAAAAGATAAACATCTCTTCCCTCCCTGTCACACTGTTCCTTTTCCGCAGGGTAAAGACTGTCTCTCATCCAGCGGTACGCAGATGCGCAGCTGTTGGTAGCCGTAACGGTGTACCATTTTCCTTCCACAGAATAGGGGTATGTAAATGTCTTATCGTGAGGCACCGCCTGGTCTGTAACCAGATTGACATTGCCGGCAGTTGCCAGCTTAATGATAATCTGACCATTTTTTACAGCACCCGCGCTGAAATCCTCTGCTGCTGTATCGGAACAGCCTGCTATAACCGGCAGCCCTCCTGGCAGGCCTGTCTGTTTAGACACTTCCTCCCGTACCGTTCCTACAATCTCCTTTGTCTTTCGAATCTCCGGAAGAACCTCCACCGGCAATCCCACCATATTGCATAGTTCCTCTGACCAGCATTGTTTCCTGGCATCAAAAAGCAGACTGCCCTGAGCATCTACAATATCCGTACAGAAATCTCCTGTAACCCAGGAACGGATATAATCCTTTGTAAACATGAGACGGCGGATTTTCTTATAATTTTCCGGTTCATTCTCTCTAACCCACTGAAGCTGCGGCAGTGTCCATGTAGGAGTCGGCATCTGCATTCCAATTTTAAAAATCTCTTCCCCATGCTTCTCCTTTAAATAACGGCACTGTTCCCCGCTTCTCTGATCATTCCACATAATACAGTGTCTGATTACCTGTCCGTTTCCATCTAGTAAAACTGCATTATGAGTGGAAGCGGTAACTGCCAGACCCAGCATACCATCAAATCCGTCATTCATCTGCGTCCGGCAGGCAGTAACGGTATTGATAAATGCCTCAATCCAAAGGGCCGGGTCCTGTTCGGACCATCCTGGTTTTTTTATGTTCAGATGGATATTCCTGAAAAGCTGATGCCAGGATATTCCCCTCTAAGTCAATCACAGTAGCCTTACATCCTCCGGTACCAAAATCTACACCAAATAATTTTTTTCATAGGCTCTCCTCTAATATTTTTTTTACAACCAGCGCCCGCTCCAGTGCTTCGAAATTAGCGATTGCTTTATCCCCCAGCCGCAGCGCCACGCCGGTATAGATAGTATCAATAATAGTAAGTTCTGCCATACGGGAAGAAATAGCATAGGTACGATATCTAGTCTCCTGAGAATATGTATTCAGGCAAATATCCGCCAGCTTTGAAACAGGCGAACTGCCCTCATTGGTCAGTGAAATCACAGTAGCCCCCTGCTCCTTAGCCTGATGGGCAGCTTCCACTACATTTCTGGAACTGCCGGAATAGGAAATCGCCAGCAGCACATCCTGGTCTGTCATCGAGGACACTGCGATCATCTGCATATGATCATCTGTATAGGCGTGGGCATTCAAATCCAACCGCAAAAACTTATGCTGGGCATCCGCAGCAATAGATGCAGAGTTTCCGTTACCTATAATAATGATGCGTCTGGCCTGGCACAATGCATCTATACTGGCTGCAACTGCCTTAACATTGATGGATTTCTGTGTCATGGACAAGGTTTCTATAGCACTGGAAAATATCTTTTCTATGATAACCTCTGCCGGCGAATCAGCTTCAAGGTTCTCATGTATTTTCTCCTGAGGAGTTGTGAGTTCTCTGGCCACCCCCACTTTTAATGCCTGAAATCCCCTGTATCCCAGTTTCCCACAGACTCTGGTAACAGTAGCCTCACTGCTTCCTGCTCTCTCTGCCAGATCCGTTATAGATGAATAGATTAGCTGTTCCTGATGTGCAGCCATATATTCCGCTGTTTCCAGCTCCTTTTTAGATAAAGATCCACGTTTTTCTTCTACACGGTCATATAAAGTACCATTGCTTATATTTTCTCCCATATCATTTGCCCCCTTTTTATTTCGAAACTTGTGATTAAAATTCATTTTATACGTAAACCATAAGTGTGTCTAGGGCAAATAAGCACTAAATCTCTTTTGTCTTACAGCACGTCCTCCACAGCCCCCTGGAACCCGGCTTTGTCAGCATGCTCAGCGCTTTCTCCACATAACGGCGCCGTGAAACCTTCTCGTCCGTTTGGCTTAAGGATGGGTTTCCCACCGGACAGGTAATGGCAAATCCACGAAGAATCCGTGAGCTTCCCACAGACTTTGCAATATCCACAACCGCACATATTTGAGTGACTGGAATTCCCACACGCTCGATTTCCTTCACAATCGTTGCTCCGCAGCGAGTGCTGGTACCTCATGTAGAGGTAAGAATGGCGGCAGTAATTCCCTTATCCAACAGTCCTTTGGCAATCTGCTCCCCTTTTACTTTTGCGGCTGCTACAGAAGCACAGTTACCGCAGGTAACATAGACCTGGGGGTCCAGATATCCCAGCTTTTTTTCTTCTATTATCTCCCGCAGCACATCCACAGGTAACAAGCGGTAAGGATTTTCCATTACCCAAGTCCCATCATAACCACTATGGATTACAAAGTATTTATCAGACATCAGGCTATCCCAGTTATAACACCCCACAGTAGTGCTTCCATTTGGTTTCAGCTTATCAGGGTTGCTCTCCGGAATCAAACCGCCGTCAGTCACCAACGCTAAACGGGCTGTTTTTAAATCCTGTACTGGAGGCGCCGGATCCACCACATCAAAGGCAGGCGGCAGAAGCTCACTCTTAAAGGCTTCCCCTCTCATCTTTTTCATAAGCATTTCAATTGAACGTTCCGCCGCATTTAGGGGCTGCTCCTCATTCAGAATGATATCCCGGATAATGTAGCCTTCCTCCTGTGCACCTGCAATGTGTTCTCCTTTTAGCAGACGCAGCCCTATACTGCACATGACAGGAGCCGCCTTTCTCAGGGTGGAGGAAAGAATCTCTGTTTTTACAATATATGTATCTTTACGGAATAAATCAGCTGCTGGATTTTCCGGATACATCCCCGTCACTGTGGGTATCCCCAATTCCCTTCCCACCGCTGCTGCCATATTACCGCAGCTGATCCCATAACGTCCGGCATTATAGGCAGGTCCGGCGATAAAAAGATCCGGCTTCATAGAGCGAACCAGTTCTACCCCCTCAACCACAGCACGCTCAATATTCTCGGCGAAATAATTATCACCGCAGATAATGGTTCCCACTACTTCACAGTCATTTTTCATCAAATTTTGGAAAAGAACCGCCGGGCCTACTGGTTTATCCTCTACACTGAATCCCACGTGAGCCATGTCTTCGCCGCCAATCTGGCCAAAAAACTGATTGACATAGCAGACAACTCTCCATTTTTTTGTCTCCATGCTTCTCCTCCTTAATAATCTACTGCCATTCCATGTGAATAACCAATCTGGCTCATAAGTCCCACCTGTTTCATATAGGTGGAACGCACCTGCCCTTTTGCGGGATCTCCCGTAGCTATTTTATGACCTCCGATTACACCGTCGTCTCCACTGAGATAAAGGGCATCCTGAGGCCCGCCCAACAGAGTTTCCACCGGCGGAAGAGTAAAGTTATGGTAATAAGTACCTGAGCAGACAATGGAATCCACATTTTTTTCCACTAATCATACACTCTATCCCCAAATTGCTCTTTCCATTGAGTATTTGTATGACCGGAACCGCCTTTATTCCCAGCTTTTCGGCTTCACTTGCAATAGCTCCAACGCAGAGCGTGGATGCTCCCCCAACCCCTTTTGTTACAATTACACCGTCGGCATGAAATACCTCCTTCAAAAGATTGGCAGCCATTTTTGACACCAGATAGCGGTGTTTGGCTTCCACGGATGTCACTGTAATCAGAACGCCCGCGAAATTCAAATCCTTACCATGGCGGCGCATAAGATTTACAATAATCGGATGGTTTTGAATCTCATATGTGGTAATACACCGGAATCCTCCGCACAGAGAAATAGCTCCATCCAATATCTCCGTGGGCTGCATGACTAATGGAAGACTGTCCGGAACCGCATTTCCATATACCATGGGTTCCCGGTAGTTCTGCGTGTCATACTGCTTGGAGTAAATCTGGTAGGAATAAGCCACACTTGGCAGGTCCGGATACTGGGTCTCATTGTCAAATGTCTCCGATGTATTGGCCTTGCATCCCAGCGTAACCTTTGCCAGCAATACACTGGTCTTATACCCTATCCGGCGCAAAGCTTCCCTGTAGTCTCTAAAATCAGCATTTTCCGGTGCCATAGGCTCAATCACAAGTTCCGGCATCTTTGCATAGGGATTCATCGCTGCACATTCACCGCTCATATCGAAGGACCCCCATTTTCTGGACCAATATGTATCATTTTGGCAAAGGACAATTCCTGCCCCTTCCACTGCCCTGGTAACACCGGTTCCTGCAATCTCATACTCTTCGGTGAGAACACCGGGCCAGTCAATATTTCCTGAAACCTTACAGCGGGGCTGTACCACGTCTACCACATTTATAATACGGGTAGAATCACCCGGGTAAGAAATATCGATCTTCAGGGTTTCAAAGCAAGGTTCTGACGCCGCAAAAGCCAGAATATCCTCTTTATTTACATATAGAATACCATCCCGGAAACAGGTTTCTTCTCCGAACTGCAAATCCTGAATCCGAATGGTCTCAACTGTTAATTTCATTAAATAACCTCCTTAAAATCATGTGCCCATTAACAGATGTGGGACAAAGGTAACTAGCGGCGGCCAGATTAACATCAGCACCATAACCGCGAGAATAATCAGTACTACCGGAACCGTATAGCGTATGGCCTCCTTAAACGGAGCCTCTGCAATGCTCATTGACAAGAATAAGTATAAGCCTACCGGAGGCGTCAATGCTCCGACTACGGTAGCGATTGAAAAGAGCACACCGAACATCAGCGGATCTACACCAAGGCTCATCACCAACGGATATACGATTGGAAGTATTACAGCTGTGGCAGCCAGAGTTTCCATAAAACATCCTATTACCAGCATAATTCCAATAATAATCAGAACCACCACAGTGGGATTCGTGGAAACGGAAAGCATAAAGGTCTTAATGGTATCGGCCAGATTCTCCCTGGCAAATATATAAGAGTAGATATTAGAGATTCCCATAATCATCATAAGCATAGCCGATGATGATGTAGCTCTCTTAAATATTCCCAGCAAATCCTTAAGCTTTAAGGTACGGTAGATAAACAAGCCGCAAATCAGAGCGTAAAGGCAGGCGATAATGCCTGACTCCGTGGCGGTAAATATGCCTGACACAACACCGGCAATAATAATGATTGGGGTTATGAGCGCAAAAAACGCATCCTTAAATGACTTCCATACAACGTGCAAATCCAGTGTACTGGTCCCTGCGTCTACGTTATATTTCCTGGCATACCAATAACACATACCCATAAGCGCAAAACCAATCAAAAGGCCTGGAATGATTCCGCCCATAAACAGCTTTCCCACAGAAAATCCGGTAAGTGACGCATAGACAATCATGTTGGTGCTGGGCGGGATAATAGGAGCAAGGGCACCGGAACCGGCTATCATGGAAGCAATAAATGCACGGTCATACCCGGCCTTTTTTAGTTCCGGTACTGTAAGTGTGCTGACTGCGCTCATAGTGGCGGCTCCCGATCCTGATATTCCGGCAAAAATCATATTAGCCATAACCGACACCATGCCAAGACCGCCCCTAAGCTGCGAGATACAGGCCCGGCAAAAGTCCAGTATACGTTTGGAAAGCTTTGCGGCTCCCAGAATTTCACCCGCCAGAATAAATAAAGGACCTGCCATCAGAGAGAACGAATTCATACCGCGGATTGCCTGCTGAACGGCCATAAAGGACGGCACATCGCTGCCCATAACAATTGCCAGGAGTCCTGACAGACCAATGGCAAAGCTGACCGGAACGCCCAGTACCAGAAAAATCAAAAGCGTAATAATAGCTATTGTAATCATCTATTTTTCCCCCTTTGCATATTGTCGGGCCAATTTCGGTATGGCACTGGCATAAGCGCAGAGCATCATGATAATACCGGCCGGCGCCGCCGCATAAATGTAAGAATAGGGAATTCTGATAGCCGCCCCCAGGGAATTGCCACTTTTTTGTACCAGGGTAATGGCTCCCGGAAAAAATGCAATCAAAAATACCACGCATATGAGCCTGGAAACCACAAACAGTCCGGCCCGGATTTTATTATCCTTCAAAAATCCTATGAGAATATCCACAGATACGTGTGCGTCCGCCCTGACAGTCAATGCGGACCCGATAAAGGTAAGATAAATTCCGCAGAACCGCATGGCCTCTTCTGTCCATGGAGGCGCAGAACTCAGGACAAAACGGCCAAAGACCTGTATCGTACCAAAAATGAGAATCATTATAAACATCAGTGCACAAAACCAGGTCTGAATTGTTTCAATAGCCTGGTCCAGTTTAAGCAATGTCTTCATAATTCGCAGAACTCCTTTCTAAGAAAAATGCGCATACATGTCCTAACCCATGTACACGCATCATTGCTTTCCTAAATGTTAATTATTCAATGCCAGCATGCGGTCAATAAGGTCGCCCAGATTGTAATTATTTATATATTCATCATAGATGGACTGACATGCATCCTTCATACGGCTGCGTTCTTCCTGAGAAATCTCGTTGATTTCAACGCCGGCATTCTGCCATAAACTTTCTCAGCAGCATCATCCGAAGCCTGACGGCTGGACAACTGGTTTTCCTGGCTCTCCAGAGCACATTCCGATATTATGCCCTGTAAATCCTCCGGTATGGAATTCCACTTTGTCTTCATTTGATAAATACACAGTAGATTTGCGCCTAAATGACCGATTTTTAGAGAGATATTTCCCCTGCTCCTGAAGGTTCTGATTCACCAAGCCCGTTACATCTGCTTCCACCGCATCAGCCACTCCCTGCTGAAGAAGGGTGTATGCCTCACTCCAGGCGGATGTAACCGTGCTGGCGCCAAGTGCATTCCAAAGGTTGACATACAGAGGCGTCTCTGCTGTTCTCATTTTAAGCCCCTTTATATCCTCCAGACATGTAATAGGTTTAATTTTTTAAAAGAGGCTGCCTGATACCGTTGGAATAGGTCATGAGAAGGCGGGTTCCGGATCCCTCCAGCATTTTAGGTACTTCCTCCGGAATAATAGTGCGGATTAGTTCTGCCTGGGTTGCCAAATCCTTTGTAAGGAACGGCATATTAAATACAGCCAATTCAGGTATATTGAGAGCAGCCGCCCAGTCAGCAGTATCGCAGCATGTCATATCCAGGGTTCCCATCGTAACCTGCTCCATCATTTCACGGGCAGACCCTAATTGGCTGGAGGGATAAATATTGACTGCTACCCGGCCGCCGGACTTTTCTTCCACCAGAGCCTTAAACTCTTCCGGAGCAATGGCCAATGCATGACCGGGATTCTGGATATGCCCAAATTCCAGGGTTATTTCTGCATTTCCTGAGGCAGCCACCTCCGCCACACTTTCCGTTCCTTCGTTCTTTGAAGGAGCTTCACTTACTGCGTTTCCTGAACTGCTTTTGCTGCCACAGCCTGCCAGTAAGCATACGAACATCAATGACGACATAACACGAATCAATCTTTTTTTCATAGTTGCACCCTTCCTTATACATTTAATATTGAAATACACCCTGTCTTTTTTACATACCCCTATATTTCTTACCCAGCTCATCCGCCATCAAAATAGCGTCATATACTATTTTCTCTGTTATGAAAACTGGTTCCTGATGAACCAGAGGTCCATCTGCTGTCTTTTTTGCAATCGCTGTGATATTTTCCTCTATTGGTTCCACATCCAGCTGTTCTAACGTGACGGGCAGGCCGATATCCACCATAAAACGCATTACCTTATCCACAGTCTCTGCAGGTGTGTTTTCCATTACCATCTGGCATACGATGCCAAAGGCCACTTTCTCTCCATGAAGATATTTGTGAGTGGAAGGTATCATGGTCAAACCAGAATGGATGCCATGGGCTGTAGCCAATCCTGTATTCAGAAAACCGAGGCCGCTTAATAGGGTATTCGCCTCAATCACATTCTCCAAGGACTCCGTAATGACTCCCCGTTCTAATGCCGTCAAGGCACTGCGTCCGTCAGAAAAAAGAATATCCCAGCTGGATTTAGCAATAGCCATACCAGCTTTGCAGCGGCGCCGGCCGCCTGCAATATAGTTAGGAGAATCAGAACCTTGGCAGGCTAAGGCTTCCGGATAAGTAGCCAGAGCATCCCCCATACCGGCTACAAACAAACGCTTCGGTGCTTTAACGATAATCTCGCTGTCCACCAGCACTAAATGAGCATTGTGTTTCATCTTTCTTGAACCTATATATTCCCCATCCGCTGTATAGAGCACAGCAATCTCACTGACCGGAGCATCTGTAGAGGCAGATGTGGGAACAATGATAACAGGCAGGTCCACGCTATCGGCACAAAGCTTGGCGGTATCCAGCGTTTTACCTCCGCCTACACCTACAATAAGAGCTGCGCCATTACTTCTGGCAATTTCACAAATCCTTTGCACCTCATCGTCGCAGCATTCTCCTTTAAAACAGATAGAAAAAAACTCCCCCTCACTTTCCCCATATGTATTTTCCAATTTTTGGTTTAACTCTGCATACAAAAAACTATCAATAATCACACATGCCTTTCCATAAGGTTTTGAATACTCCGGCAGGCG
>ENA-OQCB01001273-OQCB01001273.1-human-gut-metagenome-genome-assembly--contig:-NODE-1273-length-10024-cov-2.989997_pt1 | contig 10024 bp, 12 predicted proteins | sample MGYA00242493_ERZ504568 | MGnify/ENA primary metagenome ERZ504568 (study PRJEB26092, sample SAMD00036229) | human gut metagenome | host: Homo sapiens | study: EMG produced TPA metagenomics assembly of...
CATGTACATGGCGGAGATGTCTACCACCATCAAGGATGCGTGGATTTTTCCGCAAACTGCAACCCATTGGGGAACTCCTGGCAAAGTGAGGCAGGCAGTGGCGGACAGTCTGGATGAGCTGGTAAAACTATCCTCAGGTGGGATACGAGAGTCTGAAAAAGGCGATCGCAGATACGAACAGGTGAGCAAGGAGCAGGTGATCTGCGGAAACGGGGCGGCAGAGCTGATCTATACGCTGATTTTGGCTTTGCGGCCGAGGCAGGCCCTGGTCCTGGCCCCTACGTTCGCGGAATACGAGCAGGCTTTGGAAAATCTGGGATGCCAGGTAGACTATTACGGATTAAAGAGGGAATGCAGCTTTCAGCCGCAGTCCGATTTTTTTGACAGGCTGACACCCCAGGTGGATGTGGTATTTCTGTGCAACCCCAACAATCCCACCGGGCTTTTGCTGGAGAGGGAATTTCTGGAGAGAGTTCTAGATATCTGCGGCAGGCACCAGACGATGCTGGTGGTGGATGAATGCTTTTTGGATTTTGTAAAGGAACCAAAGAAGTATTCTCTGAAAGAAGAGTTATCTGAGAACCCCCATCTGTTTTTGCTCAAAGCATTCACCAAGAGATATGCCATGGCGGGAGTGCGCCTGGGGTACGGGCTGTGTCAGAACTTTGATCTGTTGGAGAGAATGGGGAGAATGACCCAGCCTTGGAATCTGTCGGTGATTGCACAGAAAGCAGGAATTGCGGCTCTTGAGGAAGAGGACTACGTTCGCCGTGGCCGTCAGATCGTCTTTCAAGAGATCGAGCGAATGAAACAGGAGTTTCAAAAGCTGGGGTTAAAGACTTATGACTCCCAGGCGAATTATCTCTTTTTTGAGGGCCCCAAGGATTTGTGGAGAAGTGCCTGGACAAGGGAATTCTGATTCGAGACTGCAGTAACTATACCGGACTTTCCAAGGGCTATTACCGAGTGGCGGTGAAGCTACCCCAAGAGAATGACAGGCTTTTGAAGGCGCTGGGGGAGCTGTATCTGTGAAACGGCGGCAGGAGACGCAGCTTCACAGATACAGCAGAGGAGTGACGGTTAGAAAAGTATGACGGAAGGGAAGAGAAGAAATGGCAAAAGCGATTATGGTGCAGGGCACGATGTCCAATGCGGGAAAGAGTCTGCTGGCTGCCGGGCTGTGCAGAATTTTTAAGCAGGACGGCTACCGGGTGGCTCCGTTTAAATCCCAGAATATGGCTCTAAATTCCTTTATCACGGAGGAGGGCTTGGAGATGGGACGGGCTCAGGTGATGCAGGCGGAGGCGGCGGGAATTGCCCCTTCGGTGAAGATGAATCCGATTCTGCTAAAGCCCACCAACGACGTGGGGTCCCAGGTGATCGTAAACGGGGAAGTTCTGGGCACGATGAGTGCCCGGGATTATTTCAAATTTAAACGCCAGCTGTTTCCAAAGGTGATGGAAGCCTATGAGGAACTGGCCGCCCAAAATGACATTATTGTCATCGAGGGGGCGGGAAGCCCTGCGGAGATCAACCTAAAAGACGATGACATCGTGAATATGGGGATGGCAAAACGGGCCAAGGCTCCGGTGCTGCTGGTGGGAGACATTGACCGGGGCGGGGTGTTCGCCCAGCTGATCGGCACAGTGATGCTTCTGGAGGAAGAGGAAAAAAAGCTGGTAAAGGGCTTGATTGTCAATAAGTTCCGGGGAGACAAGACGATTCTGGACCCAGGCATCGAAATGCTGGAGCAAAGGGCTGGGATTCCCGTAGTAGGCGTGGCGCCTTACCTGGATATCCAGGTGGAGGATGAGGACAGCTTGACGGAGCGTTTTGAGGGAAACCAGGAAGTGGGATTGATTGATCTGGCGGTGATTCGGCTGCCGAGAATCTCTAATTTTACGGATTTCAATCCTCTGGAGAGCATTCCGGGAGTGTCTCTGCGCTATGTGAGACATGTCCGAGAGCTGAAAAATCCGGATATGATTTTGCTTCCGGGTACCAAGAACACGATGGAAGATCTGCTCTGGATGCGCCAAAACGGATTGGAAGCCGCGATTCTAAAGGAGGCGGCCAAGGGGAAGCTCGTCTTTGGAGTCTGCGGAGGGTATCAGATGCTTGGGCAGACGCTCTCAGACCCTCACCATGTGGAAGCTGGGGGCCTGATCGAAGGCATGGGCCTTCTGCCGATGGACACTGTATTCGAGGAGGCGAAGACTCGAACCCGTGTCTGCGGACAGCTCTGTGAGCTCACAGGCGTGCTGAAAGGAATGTCTGGCGTGCCGCTGGAAGGCTATGAGATTCACATCGGGGGAGAGTGTTCCCAGGGAAGAGACGGCGTGTATGTCCAGGATTACCGACCAGGTGACCGGGGCGAAAAAGGTGGATGGTCTGTGTGCTGGGAATGTCTACGGGACCTATATCCATGGAAATTTTTGACCGGGAGGAGGTCACCAAAGGATTGGTGGAAGCCATCGGTAAGGCAAAAGGCGTCGATGTGTCTGAGATGACAGGCGTGGATTTTGCAGCGTTTAAGGAGACTCAGTACGATCTTCTGGCCGATGGACTGAGGAAACATTTGGATATGGAAAAAATTTATGAGATTTTAAATGCAGGAATAGAGGAGTGAGCGTATGAAAGTAGAACTGGAAAATGTAAAACCCATGGAGATCGAGGCTAGAAGCTTTGAGATCATCACGGAAGAATTGGGGAATACGGTGCTGACTCCGGGTACAGAACTGATCGTAAAACGGTGTATCCATACCAGTGCGGATTTCGACTATGCGAAAAATCTGTGCTTTTCGGAAGGAGTCGTGGAGAAAGCCCTAGAAGCGATCAAAGGCGGAGCCAGCATTGTGACGGACACACAGATGGCAAAATCTGGAATCAATAAGAAGGCACTTGCCCGATACGGCGGTCAGGTGTACTGTTTTATGTCTGATGAGGATGTGGCCCAGACAGCGAAGAAAAACGGTACCACCCGGGCTGTGGCCAGTATGGAAAAGGCGGCGGCCATGGGAGAAGACTTGATTTTCGCCATCGGCAACGCTCCCACCGCGCTGATTCATCTCTATGAGATGATTCGCGAGGGGAGAATTCATCCGAAACTGGTGATCGGTGTTCCCGTAGGCTTCGTCAACGTAGTACAGTCCAAGGAGTTAATCATGCAGACCCAGGCGCCCTATATTGTGGCGAGAGGCCGAAAGGGCGGAAGCAACATCGCGGCCTGCATCTGTAATGCGCTGCTGTATATGATCGATAATCGGAGAGGGTAGGGAAGGGAGGTTTAAATTTGATCCCCCTATGGGGCTTGTGTGTAAAAAGCTTCTTCTATATAATTTATATATGAAGAAAGAAGGAAAGTATTTTACTATAGGAGAGGTGGCAAAACGGTTTCGGCTGTCAAACCGTACACTGCGTTATTATGAGGAAAAAGGAATTCTGAGACCGACCTATGGTAATAATGGTTATCGATACTATACAAACAGTGAACTGGTAACCTTGGATATGATTCGTTGTCTGCGTCGTCTGGACATTCCAATAGAAAAAGATTGTAAGCCGTCTGAAGGAAAACGATGGAAGAGTAAAGGAAAGTGTTCTGGAATTACTCATAGCCCAGAGAGAGGAAATTGAAAGAAGGATTTTGGAGGAAATTAAAAGACAGGCTTACTTAAAGGCAATTATTTGGGAAATAGATATGCTGGAAAAAGAATCTATTGGAGAAGTGCAGATTAAAAAGCTGCCAGCTCGACAAAAGGTAAAATTTCATATTAGTTCTAATTGATTCAGAGGAAGAGAGAGAAACAATATTTTCAGCAGGTGCTGTCTTTATTTCGAAAGAGTATGGAGAAGAGTATCCTATGCTTTACGGAATTGTTCCGAAAGAGTGGGGAATCTGTGGAAATCATAATTATAGTTATATAGAATTTGAGAGCAGGAGTAAAACATTGAAATTTTAAAAAGGAAAGTCGTGTCTCTCTCCCGGAAATGAAAAAAAATACAGATTTCCAGCGAAGAAACTACCTCCTGAAATCTGTCTCACAGTTGCCTATGATACCACTTGGGACTCTCTTTTGCAATACTATGTTGCAGTTTTTCAGTATGCACAGCTTCATTCTCTGAAAGTAAAGGAGAAGCTGAGAGAAAAATGGATACTTCCGAGAACAGAGGAAGATGGAAAAATCTATATCTGGGGGAGCTTGGAGTGTCCAATTATTGAATGAAATTAAAAAGTTTGCAGTTCTTACAGAATGGTTTTGATGTCATATATACAAAAAAGAATCTCGTTCGGCGAGGTTCTTTTTTTGTATATTTTTAAACGAATTTTCATATAATGTTTGACTCTGCCATTGTGGCAGAGTTTATACTGATACCTGAACAGTGTATGACAGCTTTGCATTGGGAGGTGAATGGAGATGATAGAAGTACACAATTTAGCTGTGACGTTTCCGACGGCTGACGGAGACGTAAAGGCTGTGAACGTTATAGATTTTGAGATTGCGGAAGGAGAGACGGTAGGAATACTAGGAGAATCCGGTTCAGGAAAATCGGTATTTGGGAGCGCAATTTTAAGGTTAATCAAAGATAAGGCAGAGATTAAAGGAGACGTCTTTTATAAAGGAGAAGACCTGCTTCACATGGAAGAGAAGAGGCTGCGGAAGTTAAGAGGGAAGCATATCGGTGTGATAATGCAGAATCCATCCTCTTCTTTGAATCCGTCTTTGACCATTGGAAACCAGATAGAGGAAGCAATCGGTGTATGTGAGAAGCTTCCAAAAGAAGAAAAAAAGATCAAAGGCATTGGAATTGTTTCGAAAAGTACAGATTAAGCAGCCTGAGCTTAGAATCAAAGAATATCCCCATCAATACAGTGGCGGTATGAAGGAACGGGCAGTGATCGCTATGGGGATTTCACAAGTACCGGAATTTCTCATAGCAGATGAACCCACAAAAGGATTGGATACTTTGGTGAAATACCAAATTATACAGCTTCTGAAAGAAGTGGGAAGAGAAAAAACTATGATGGTGATTACTCATGATTTTCAAGTTGCAAAAGAAATCTGCGGCAGAATTGGAATCTTGTATTTGGGAGAATTTGTGGAAATTAGTCCTGCAAAGAAACTTTTTGAAAGACAGCTGCATCCTTACGCAGAAGGCTTTTTTCGATCGGTGCCTGAAAATGGAATGGTGCCTATCGGCGGCCTGCCGGGATCTCTGATTGATCTTCCAGAAGGCTGCCGTTTTCACCCAAGATGCCAGCATTGTATGGAAAGGTGCAGGAAGGAACATCCGCCGATGTATCAAACAAAAGATGGAAGACAAGTGAGGTGCTTTTTATATGCTGGAGATTCAGAATCTGAGTAAAGAATATACTTCAGGCTTAATCAGGAAACAGAAGATAAGAGCTGTAGATCAAGTCTCCTTTCAAGTGGGTAAGGGAGAGGTTCTGGGAATTGTAGGAGAAAGCGGAAGCGGAAAGTCTACCATTGCCCAGTGTATCACAAGGCTGACGGTGCCCACAGAAGGGAAGATTTTGTTTCATGGTTCAGACATATGTACGATGGGGACTAGGAAGCTGTATCAGACAAGAAGAAAGATACAGATGATTTTTCAGGATCCGGATTCCTCTTTGGACCCCAAAATGACAATTGGCGAGAGCCTGGAAGAAGCTTTGAAAATTCAAAACAGAACGGAAAACAAAGAAAAAAAGATTGGGGATTTGATCGATCTGGTGGGCTTGAACAAAGAACATATCCATCGGTACCCTCATCAGCTTTCCGGAGGGCAAAATCAGAGAGTTGTGCTTGCGAGGGCTCTTTCGTTTGAACCGGAGATTTTGATCGCAGATGAACCGACGGCGTCTTTGGATGTATCCGTGCAGGCTCAGATGATACGGCTTTTGCAGGAGGTTCAAAGGGAGAGGCAGCTGACAATGGTACTGATATCTCATGACATGGAGATTGTACGGCGCGTTTGTAATAAGACACTGGTTATGTACCATGGAAAGGCTGTTGAACAGGGAGATACTGAGACAGTGATGAACAATCCTAAACATCCTTACACCAAGCTGCTTTTGAACTGCAGTGAGGAGAATGTAATGGAATGGATAAAATATAAAAAAGAACAGGAGAAAAAAGAGTATGAAAATTAGAATGCAAAAGATTACAGTTTTATTGCTGACCGCAGTTTTGACGGCCAGCGCTTTCACAGGTTGTGCAGGGGAAACTAAAGATGAGGAGACAGGAAAGACCAGCACGAAAGCTGAGGCAGGTACGCCGGATAAAGATGCGGTTGCAAAATTTATTTATCAAGTGACAGACAGTTTCGACACTTCCATTAACTATATTGCGGCAAACTGGTATACGTTTGGTGTTGTGGAGACACTGTTTGAAGTGGACGATAAAGGAAATGTGCAGCCGTTGTTGGCGGAGAGCTGTGAAATGACGGATGATCTTCACTGGACGCTGAAGCTGAAAAAGGATGTGAAATTTCATGATGGAACACCCTTTAACGCAGACGCAGTGTTGTTTACATTTGACCGTTTAAATGAAAATGGAGAGATCGGCGGAAATTTTGACTTTATATCTTCCATGGATAAGAAAGATGACTATACCATTGAGATTACGACGACGGAGCCGTATGGAGCCCTGAGAGAACGGCTTTGCGAGTATAAAACGGTAATTGTGAGTCCTACCAATGATTTTGAGACGGGACTGATCGGAACTGGACCGTTTAAATTTAAGGAGACAAAGAAGGATGTAAAAAATGTTGTGGAGAGAAATGAAGATTATTGGGGCGGAGAGGTCCTTTTAGCAGGAGCAGAATTTTATCCGGGCGAGGATGCTATGACAAGAACCTATCAGCTGTACAACCAGGAGATTGACTATTCTTTGCTGGATATTCCCATCTCAGAGTATGATACGGCAAAGACCTATGATTATTTGGATGTTTTTGCTCAGGATGGTGATTATACGCACATTATGATTATGAATACGACGAAGGAGCCATTTGATAAGAAAGAAGTGCGCCAGGCTTTCAGCTATGCGATAGACAGAGACGAGCTGGTGAATTCTATTTACGGGGAGGTAGAAGGCGGCATTCCTTCTTTTGGTGTAGTTCCGGTGAAATACAGCTGGTCAGACCCGGAAGCCTGCACGGCGAAATATGATAAAGATAAGGCGTTGGAGATGTTTGAGAAAAATGGAATCAAAGACAACGATGGAGACGGTATGCTGGAGTATAATGGGGAACCATTTACAGTCACCATGATGACCTATGAAACTGGCTTGTACAAGCAGGCAGTGGAGATTTTGCAGGCACAGCTGGAAGAAGTTGGAGTTAATGTGGAGCTGGAGGTTACCACATGGGATGTCACGGACCAGAAGATGAGTGATAAGTCCTATGATATTAACTTTGACTCAGTGCCGTTTATGGAGTTTGGCAGTCCTGATATCTTTGGCCAATAAATTTGGTTCAGAAGCCTATTTTGCTCTGGGGGCAGGATATGCCAGTGAAGAGATGGACAAGGCATTGGAAGAAGGCAGCAAGGCCCTGGATGAGGAAAGCAGAAAACAGGCTTATGACAAAGTACAGGAAATCGCAATAGATGACATGCCTTTTGTGCCTGTATTTGAGGTTGTAAAGATTTATGCGAAGAATAAACGGCTGCATGATTTGGACATTAATACTTATACTGTTACCAAGTTGACCAAAGATACCTATATCGAAAAATAAACCGGAGATAGATTATGGGTAAATATATTGGAAAAAGACTCTTACAGTTTGTGGTAATCCTCTTTTTGGTATCTGTCGTGTGCTTTTTAATCAATTTTATCACTCCGATTGATACGGCGAAAAGGGCTTTGGGTGATCCGATGACCCATGCACTGCCTGATGAGGAAATTCTGGAAAGGTTCCGCGAGGTGAATGGACTGAATCGTCCGGTACATATTCAATATCTAGAATGGCTGAACAATCTACTGCATGGAAACCTTGGGAACTCACTGATTACCGGAGAGCCGGTGGGAGAAGACTTGGCAATGCACTTTTTTATGACTTTTAAGCTGGCAGGATTTTCTATTATTCTGACTCTTCTGCTGGCGCTTCCTCTGGGAATTCTGTGTGCACTCAAACAAAACCGTCTGCCAGATGTTATAGGAAGAATACTGGCTGTATCGGCAGTGTCGATGCCGGCTTTTTGGCTGGCTTATCTGTTGATAATCGGTCTCGCCTTAAAAGCAAAGCTTTTGCCAGTGGCAGGATACGGAGACGGAAGTTTGAAATACATGATTCTTCCAGGCCTTGCCTTATCCATGATGAGCTTTGGGACGATCATGAAGATGATGCGAACTACCATGATCGATGTCTTAAAGCAGGATTATATGCTGACAGCCGAGGCTAAGGGATTGAGCAAATTTCGCACCGTCTTCAAACATGGATTTCGAAACGCTATGATACCTGTCAGTACAATAGCAGGGATGACTTTTGCTTCGATGTTGGCAGGTTCTGCGGTAATTGAGGAGATTTTTGCATGGCCTGGAATTGGACATATGATTTTGGAAGGAATTGAAAATAAAGATTTTCCTGTCGTACAGGCCTGCGTTATCAGTGTCTCAGCAATTTACTTGATAATCAATTTGGCAGTGGACATACTATATGCATTTTTGAATCCGAGGATAAGATATGATTAAGAAAATAAAGAACAAGAAAGCAGTGTTTTTTTGGGGCTTTCTCTTATTAGTACTAATGGTAATCGCACTGTTTCCAGGGATTTTTGCTAACCATAATCCGGAAAAAGCAAACCTGGCTGCAAAATTCCTGGACAACAGCCGAGAATACCCATTAGGAACAGATCACATGGGAAGATGCATTCTGTGCAGGCTGATATACGGGGCAAGAACGTCTCTGTTTGTGACGGGAGCGGTGGTTTTGCTGACTGCGTGTACCGGAACTTTGATGGGGATGTTCAGCGGTTATTACGGCGGCAGGGCAGATGCTGTGCTGATGCGTATTGTCGATGTATTTTTGGGATTTCCCAGTTTTTTATTTACGCTTGCTTTTGTAGGAATGTTTGGCGGAGGAACGAGAAACCTGATTATTGCTTTGTCTGTCTTTGGATGGATGCGGTATGCCAGAGTAGTGCGAAGTGAAATCTTGGTTTTGAGAGAAAAGGAATTTATACAGGCAGAGAAAGGAATGGGTGTCAATAATCTGTACATCATTGTCCGGCATGTATTTCCCAATGTTATCGCTTCTATCTTGGTAATTATGACCATGGAAGCAGGAGGAATCATTTTATCTGTGTCTGGCCTGACATTTCTGGGAATCGGAGTACAGCCCCCTACTCCGGAATGGGGGTATATGCTCAATGACGCGAAGGTGTACTTGTCTACACAGCCCGAGCTGATGTTTTATCCGGGCGTAGCCATTATGGTTACGATTATTATCTTTAACTTCTTTGGCGACAGCCTCCAGGATGCTTTCGATGTGAAATCCTCCAGGCTTGTGAAGGAGAGTTAGTATGAAAAGTATTAAGGCATTTTGTTCCTACTATAGATCTTATGTGAAATGGCTTGTGATCGATTTGCTGTGTGCAGCGGGGTCTTCTCTGATCTGTATTGTGTTTCCAGTTGTTGTTGACTATATTATGAGTGATGTGCTGCCAAGGAAAAGAATGGACCTGTTTCTGCTGTTTATGGGTGGAGCCTTTCTGGCCTACTGCTTGAACACCTGTTTCCTATTTGTGATTAATTATATTGGGACATACCACTGGTGCACAGATTGAGGCAGATATCCGGCAGGATTTATTTGAGCACATTCAAAAACTTTCCTTTCGGTTTTATGATAAAAATCGGGTTGGTAAGCTGATGTCGAGGATTACGACAGATTTGTATGAGATGACGGAATTGTCACACCATGGGCCGGAAGATCTACTGATTTGTATTTTTACCTGTCTAGGGTCTTTAGGCTGCATGGTGTATCTGAATTGGAAACTTACAGTCGGTATTGCAGTGCTGCTCCCTTT
>ENA-OQCB01001274-OQCB01001274.1-human-gut-metagenome-genome-assembly--contig:-NODE-1274-length-10019-cov-5.212697_pt1 | contig 10019 bp, 8 predicted proteins | sample MGYA00242493_ERZ504568 | MGnify/ENA primary metagenome ERZ504568 (study PRJEB26092, sample SAMD00036229) | human gut metagenome | host: Homo sapiens | study: EMG produced TPA metagenomics assembly of...
CGGTATAATTTCCTTGGTTAATTTGAGTACTTGTCATACATAAATTATACCAAAAAATACACCTTCTTCTCTATAGAATTGGGTGTATTTTTTATGTCTGGGCTGTGACTTATCTGTCACAGCCCCTTTTTCTGTGGTTTAGAAATGATTCTGATGATTGAACAAACTCTGGATATCATCCCGCAGCCGTTGTAGAAATGTCTGATCCGGCAGCATGGGAATCTGATACCAGTGAACAGATGGCGGTACGGTAAGGGGAAAGGTGGAAAATATGACAGGATAATGCATCCAACTATCCGGTTCGCTAACCTCCTGCCATCGTATTACACGTTGTATTTTCACCTCCTGAATATGCGTTTGCAGCAGCCGTAAGGAAAAAAATAAGCTCACTGTAGCGATGCTCATATAAAAAGACTGCCTCCAGCGGCTGCAGTGTGTATTGCAAAGCAGCTGCTATATGAAGGGTGATGTAGGATATTTCATCCTCCGGAAGCTGCAGGCCGCAGATATCCTGTACAATCTCTTTCATGGAGGAAGCCATTTGGTAGGGAATCGGAAATTTAGCTTTCATAGCATCCTTCAGCGGATTGTCATATTCATAATAATAGACGGATTTTTCCAGAACATTCGATAAATGCTGAAAGAGCCGCTTTTCAAACGTATCACTGTCGATTTTAGGGTAACGTGCATAAATCGGCGGTGTGAACCGCCGCAGGATTTCTTTGCAGGCTGCCTGTATTTCCGGCGTTTGCAATAAACCGGTATTGGTGTTCTTCAATGTCAGAAGGACAGATAAGGCATAGGAAAGCTCTTCCTCGGGAATTGTCTGCTGCAGATGATGTTCTATTTCTTTGCGCAGGTGCATCAACTGTTGAAACAGCGCCGTCTTTTGCAATGGATTTGGACTGTGCATATGCACATGATTTCCTCTGGATATACGATCCAGTGCAATATAATACAACACACTGACATATTCCTTATCCGCCTGATTCAGCTGTAAAAAGCTGCATACTTCGAACTGACGGATATAAAGCAGGATGTTCCTTTTTACGGTATTGTCTGAAAAGCATGCTTCAACAAAATCATTCAGCGGCTTGTGGAAGGTTATGGTACGGGCTTCATGCAGTTCGTTAACCAGCTGTGCCAATGCTTTGCGAATGCGCTTTTCTCCTTGCAATATCTGTATACCACTTCTTGTATGGGAGATGGACAGCTGATAGGTCCGCAGCCATTGCTCAGCCTTTCGTATGTCTGCATACAGAGAGCTGCGAGATATATGGAGTGTTTCCTCCAGCTGAAACATGCGCAGTGGACGTGAAAAGCGAAGCAGACTGTAAAGGATGTAGCTGACACGCTCCCTTGGCAATATAAGAGGACAGCGCGTTTTTTCATCAAGCAGATAAGTTTGCAGCTTCATCATATTTTCCCTGCTTCCGGAAAGTGTTATTCCGCAGCCGGGTTTTCGTGTAAGCGTCAATGAGAATGCGGCTAGTAAAGCATCTGCCTGCTTCAGATACGTCCGTACGGTTTTTTCAGACAGTCCCGCCTGTTTCGCAAGCTGAAAGGTTGTGCAAAAGGGAGAGACGATCAGCTGCTCCAGTACCGGATATAAAAGATAAGGTTTCATAGTTCATCACATTATCAGTATAGCACAATTTAAAAAGGACAGCTTCGTACAAAATTACCGTATTATTGCGGTAAATTGTACGTAGGTGTTTTCATGATTCTGCTGTATAATAAAGATGTCAGGAATGATGTTATCATCCCATGGCGATTGACATCCTTTGTTTACAGATGTCGCTGTATCATGAAGTCTGAGCATGATACATGAAAAAGGACGCTGCGCCGTCCTTTTTTCAAACGCAAAAGCTTACATGAAGCAAAAAGGAAAGCCCTGCGGCATCAGGCTTCCATCACATATATCAGCAGCCTGTCGAAACGGGTTTTCTTTTATAATTCTTACAAAAAGCGCTCTTATGCTTATAAGCATCATTGCCTGCCTGTATAAAAGTATGGTAAAATTACTCACAGTTTGAGGTGATAGCATGATAGACCGAAAGGTTTTTGTACGGCTGCTTCTGACAATCGGACTGCCGATTGTTTTACAGCAGATTATTTCATTGAGTCTGAATATGATCGATACCTTTATGATTGGAAGTATCGGTGTGGGTGAGCTGGCAGCTGTAGGGGCGGCAAATAAGGTATACTTTATATTCTCCATTATCTGTTTTGGAATTTACAGCGGTTCGAGTATTTATGTATCCCAGTACTGGGGAATCCGCGATGTAGAAAATATCCGCAAGGTGATTGCAATCGAAATGCGCATCGGATTTTTCCTCGCCCTGTTTACTGTTGGGCTGGCGCTGGTGTTTGCACCGCAGATTCTGCATCTGTTTGTAAGAGAACCGGATGTTGTGGCAATCGGTGCCTCCTATCTGCGTATAACCTGTTTTACGTATCTCATGACTGCATTTTCTTTTCTTATGAGCTTTAATTCGCGTGCCATTCATAATCTGAAGGTGCCTACCCTTGCCAGCGTCCTGGCGATAACCGTCAATACCGTATTGAATTACGGACTGATATTCGGCAATTTTCATCTGCCGAGGCTGGGTGTTGAGGGTGCTGCTATCGCTACGTTGACCGCAAGATTTGTGGAAATGCTGCTAATCCTGGGCTATGTTTATTTCAGTGAAGACCATCCGCTGGCAGTTGACGGTGCGACCATTCGCAGACTGGATGTACCACTGATGAAGCGTGTAGTGAAAACTGCTCTTCCGGTGGCTATGAGTGAAAGTGCATGGAGTATCGGAACGACGGTCTGCTTTATAGCGTACGGTCTGCTGGGAACGAGTGCAGTTGCCGTTGTGCAGGTGGCAAGTGTAATCAATGACCTGTTTCAATGCGTGTTTTTCGGACTGGGGAATGCCTGTGCTGTCATGATCGGGAATGAGCTGGGAAGAAATCATACAAAGCTGGCGTATTCGTATGGAAGAGTCTTCATTGGAATCAATATCGGCTTCTGCCTGGTTATGACAGCAGCTCTGCTTCTTATGAAAGGCAGGATTATCGATATCTACAATTATGATGCTGCCACAAGCCAGATGCTGAATCTTACATTGATCGCCTATGCGCTGTATACCACACCGAAAATGATGTCATATGTACATATATGCGGGATTCTGCGCTCCGGAGGCGATACGAAGTTCTGTATGTTCTGTGATTTGATCGGTATATGGTTTGTCGCAATCCCCATGTCATTTCTTGCGGCTGCTGTCTGGAGGCTGCCGCTTCACTGGGTTGTTGCACTGTCCTTCAGTGATGAGCTGGTAAAGGCTATGGTTACACTATGGCGCTTCCGCTCCAAGAAATGGATTCATGTCCTTGTCCGCAGGGAACAGGAATGTGAAATAAGCGGCGCATAATGCTTGAAAGTATGCTACTATATACATATAAAAAGTAAGGGAGTAATTCATATGGATCATTTACCTGCACAGGAGGCAAAGCATGTCATCAATCTGCTCAGCGGTCTGTTTCTGTATGCATATCGGACAAAGAATAAGAAGGCAAAAGTAACCATGGACAATATAGAGCATCTGTGCCATGTGGGGAGTACGATCGTGTTCCGCAATGAACAATCAAGCAGGCGTCTCATTTCACAATACCTCAAGCTTCATCCTCAGCTGCCGAAAGAGGACGCTGCCTGTATTGCAAGGTTTCAAGGCTGTCGTAAGCAGCAGCTGTATGTTATGATGTATGAGCAGGAATATACCTTTGTAATGGATCGCAGGGGCAGAACGCTGTATGGCGTAAAGGGGATTACAGATTCTTTGAGCTTCCTGCTGCGCAATCAGACACTACCCTGCATGGTGCAGTATGCCATCCTGCCATATAAAAATCATTTCATCCTCGACAGTATCGGAAACACGCAGGCAATTGCGGATCTATCCTTCGTAATAGAGCTTTTTGAGGAATATCGCGGTATCGCTATGGAAAAAGGTGCGCTGCTTTCAGAGCATGAGACAGCTTCCTTCTCGGTGCTGGAGCGCAATATGCAGGAAAAGAAGGAGGAGCTTTTCTCCGATTATCTGAATCCTTTAAACGCTATATTGTGGAATGCAGGTCAGGATCAGAAAAACAGCTTTCTGGAGCTGGCGCTTACCGCATGGAATCTAAGCTATGGCAGCGATAAACAGGCAGAGGAATTCTTTCCCAGGGATGTATTTCGAAGATATGTGAAGCCGTTGATGGAGTATCGCAGAACGGCATTTGCGAATGTTAAGTTTCTCATCGATCGTCTGGAGGCTCCGCTTGAAGGAGAAACATGCATGAGGGTAGTCGAGAAAAAGGAAATCGAACAGCTGGAGCTGGAGCTGTAAATGCATAAGATACAGGGCATTACGGCAGACTTTTGTAAAGCTTGATTCCGCTGATAAGCGTACCGTAAGAAAAAACTTAGAAAAATAAAAAGACTCAGGCTTCATCCTTCCTATAAGGATCGTCTGAGTCTTTCAGTGTTTAAGCATAACACATGCTGTGTTATGCATGCAGAAAATCTGTAAAATTATTTCTGCCGGAATTTTTCCATGAAATGATCAATGCGCTCAATAGCTTCACGGATATGGTCGATACTGTAGGCATAGGATACACGAATAAAGCCCTCGCCTGCATCGCCGAACGCAGTGCCCGGTACACAGGCTACACGCTGATCCTCGAGCAGCTGAACACAGAATTCATCACTGGTTAAACCGGTACCGCGAATATCCGGGAAGATATAGAAGGCGCCGTGAGGCAGGTGTGTTGGAAGACCGATGCGGTTGAAGCCCTTTGTAATGAAGTTTCTTCTTGTCATATACGATTCCCGCATTTCTGCGACATGGATATCACCGTTGCGCATGGCATCAATGGCACCGTATTGTGCAGCTGTCGGAGCGGACATAATGATATACTGATGAATCTTATTCATCGCATCCGTGAAGGTCTTGTTCGCAAGAACATAGCCAAGCCGCCAGCCGGTCATGGCATACGCCTTGGAAAATCCACTGATGATGATAACCTGATCCTTGATTTCATTGAAATTCGCAGGTGAACAGAAGGTACCGTCATAGGTAAGCTCTGCATAGATTTCATCACTGATTACGATAATTTCATGCTCCTTCAGTATGGGGACAAGCTTGGCATAGTCCTCCCTCGTCATCACACCGCCGGTCGGATTGCTCGGAAAATTCATCAGAATTGCTTTGGTCTTCGGTGTAATTGCGGCTTTCAGCTTCTCCGGGGTCAGCTTGAACTGATCCTCATGCTCCAGCTTAATATGCACCGGTACTGCGCCGGTCAGCTCGACACTCGGTGTATAGGCTACATAGCTTGGCTCCATCAAAATGACCTCATCACCGGGATTTACAATGGCACGCATGGCAATATCGATGGCTTCACTACCGCCTACCGTGACAATGACATTATCCACAGGGTCATAATCCAGCTGGAACCGGCGCTTCTGATAAAGACAGATTTCCTCACGCAGCTCCAAAAGGCCCTGATTTGCTGTATAGTGTGTTTTACCGCTTTCTATGGAATAAATGGCAGCCTCACGAATATGCCACGGTGTGTCAAAATCCGGTTCTCCGACACCCAGAGAAATCACACCCTCCATTTCACTGGCTAGGTCAAAATACTTCCGAATGCCGCTTGGCTTGATGGTTTGTACGTGCTTACTTAAAAATTTCTCATACATTATGGCGTCACCACCAGTCGTTCATTCGGTTTTTCCTCTTCATCCAGAACAATACCGTTGACCTTATACTCCTTTAGCACGAAAAAGGTAGATGTGGAAACGACATTTTCTGTTGTTGCCAGCTTGGCACCGACAAAGTTGGATATTTCCTGCATGGTTCTTCCATAGATAATGACAATAAATTCACTCTTACCACTCATCAGATACATGGTATCGACTTCCGGATAGCGGTAGATGTTTTTGGCAACGCGATCGTAGCCGAAATCACGCTCCGGTGTAACATCCACCTCAATCAGTGCCATGACCTTATCCTTATTGGTCTTTTCCCAGTTGATAATTGTATGGTAGCCACAAATGACCTTTTTCTTTTCCAGATCACTCATAGTGTGGATGACACTTTCCTCATCCTCCAGCAATACATCCGCCAAATCTCTGGTGGAGTATCTTGCGTTTGTTTCCAGCAATGACAGCAATAATTCTTTTTCATCCTTTATCACCTCGCATAATACTTATATTTTAAACCGAGATGCTTATGAAGTAAACAAAAAGGTGAAAAGTTGATGTATTGCGAATCTTATCACAAATTCAAATGATGTTTGCATAGAGGCAGCAGCTATATTGATGTGTTTTACACTATAAATCCAGGAATGTAAAGCTTATAGCAGTACAAATTCTGATATAATAAAAAAATGACGGGCAAACATATGATTGAATTGAAGGGAGAGCAGGCAATGTGGTATATGATAGATTATGAGAATGTGCATGAAGAAGGTCTATATGGTATAGAAATGCTCAAGAAGGATGATAGAATATTCGTGTTTTATAATATGGGGGATAAAGAAAATGTTGAAAACGGTAAATTAAGGGAAGCAGCTGAAAAAGGCATTTCCATTCAATCTGTCGTCCTGTATAAAAGGGGAAAGAATGCGCTGGATTTTTATATCGCTTCAAAAATAGGAGAGCTATGCGGACAGGGGATGCAACAGGATATCGCAGTTATAAGCGGGGATAAAGGCTTTCAGGCACTGTGTGAATACTGGATGTATGTAGCGGATATCAGAAAAAGGATAATTCTGAGGGATACCATCTATCACGCTCTCTTTGATTTTGAATACGATCAGATCGGTAATTCCTGTTCAGATTTCAAAGCTATCTATCTTCACTGTATAAAACAGTATGGTAGAAAAATGGGCTGTGAGCTTTACTGGCATTTAAAAAAATATATGGAAATACGCAGAAATTATGTAAATGTTACAAGCATGCAAGACCAACGGAAATATTATGTTGTCTTAAGAGGATATAAGCCTGGTATATACGATACCGTCAATGACTATGAACGGAATATAATAGGGTACTCCAATGCTTTTGGCAGGGTGTTTTCTTCCTATGCACAGGCGGAGGATTTTTTTCTCGATTACTTGGCAGACAGCTGTTTCGCAGCTTCCACAGCATCCATAAATGAGCTTTGGAATGATTTTTGTTATCGTGTGAATCAAAGTCTGCAGTATGAGAATAAAACAATGATGAATGGTAGTCTTGCGGGGTATGTATGTGGAGGGTTTCATGCGGATACTCGCAGGTTTTATGCATTTTGGATAATTGCTTCAAAGGATGGCATCGTGGTGAAAATGAAAAATATAATACATGAAAATGAAAAGATGAAGAAGATAGGTGCTGTCGGAGGAGAAATTCTTGCAAGTAAGGCGGTATTAACATATGCTTTAAAATATGAATATCAGGAAATTAAAATGTATTGCAGTCATATAAAAGTGGCAGATTGGATAGAACGGGGTGTGCATACGGATAAGCTGCCGTATCGTCTGCACGCAGTCATAGGAAAAGCCAAAGATAGGCTGAAGGTTACCGCAGTACATTTTCAATAGTGAAATTGGAATTTATGAAATGTTATGCGGATGCTGATCGTTTTACACATGAAGGAGAAAACTTATGGATGAAAGGGAACAGCTGTGCGGGGATCTGGATGAGCTGCTGGAGGTTTATGGCGATATGGTGTATCGTGTTGCCCTGCAGAATATGGGGAATATCGCAGATGCGCAGGATGTTGCACAGGACGTCTTTCTGCGTATTCTGAAGAAGAAGCCGCAGTTTACATCAACAACCCATGAAAAGGCATGGATACTACGGGTTACTGTTAACATTTGCAAGGATTACTGGAAATACCAGCGGCTTCGCAAAACGGTGGAGCTGCAGGAAAATCTGGCTAAAGTGAAAGAGAATACAGATTTCGGTTTGCTGTATGAGGTCATGCAGCTGCCTGTAAAGTACCGCAATGTTATTTATTTGTTTTATTATGAGGAGTTGAGCGTTGCTATGATTGCGGATATACTGCAAAGGAAAGAGGCGACGATTCTGACATGGCTGCATCGGGCAAGAAAGCAGCTGAAAAACAAACTGGAAGAGGGTGACAGGCAATGAGAAAATATCGCGAGGAGCTGAATAAGATACATATGAGTGAGGAGCTGAAGCAAAGGATACGTAATGCAGCAGCAAAGCAGGAACATCCACAGCGCCGTCAGAAACAGCAGCTGCGCTTCATCTATGGCTGTACAGCCCTGTGTGTCGTTATTGTTATCTGCTTCAATGTATATGATAGGAATGCACTATCACAGCAGCCGGAAAACGCCGCGCAGATTGCGAACAGCATAGAAAAAAATAAAGCAGCGGATGAAGCTGTACCGGGTACGGTGCAGGAACAGGCAAAGGAAAGTAAAACCGGATCAGCACAGGATCGTGTGATACCAAAGGAAACCTATGAGCCGCAGACAAAGACGTATATGATAGGAGGTATGGGGGTTACGGATAAGGCTTTCATACAAAAGAAAAAAATAAAAGAAATGCCGTATGAGAAGGATCGCCTGGATATACAAAGCACCCTACCTGTTTTCAGAAAACAGTATGGTAATGGAGCGAATTTGGACTCTATCCCGGAAAAAGAAATGCAGAAGCATAAAAAGAAAGCGGAAGAGCTGTTTCAGACAATAAAGAAAAAAACATCGAAAATACTTAACATCACAGATATTATGGCAGATGGAAACGGGGAATTGCGCCTGATTTTGCATACAGATAAGAAGGAAGGTACAAGAACACAGCAGCAAAAGATTGCAGAAGAGCTGATAAAGACATATCCTGAGCTGTTCTCCTTTCAAAGAGGAGATATTCAAACGAGCTGTAATATCAGTATGGGAAATGGAACAATGATTTGCGAAACGGAAATCTTTCAGGCAGAGGATGATGATAAAAAGAGCCTGCTGTATCAGGTAAAAGAGGGTGCCACACTAACAAATGCGGGAGATGGTGTATATTATCTGAGTTTTCCATATGATAAAAATTTGGAGCAGCTGCAGGATTTTACTATCATGAGCAGGAAAGAGGCAGAACAGGTAATGCGTCAGGGAGGGTTTTACAGCACGCTGGAGCCTTCTGAATTTTCTATTGGTGAACTTGAATTTTTTACATGTGGAGCTGTCCTATGGCGGAAGAAAGGAAGGATATGTCTCTTATCTGCCATATGTTATACCGGTGTATCGCTTTTATACATGGGATGCAGGAACATCAAAGACGGTTTTATTGGAAGTACCGGCCCTATATCCACAGGATTTACGTACGTTAGAGGACAATCACTGGTATTTTAAGGATTGATAATATAAAAAGCAGACTGGTTTGGAATACACAGAGATAAGGAACAGGACTGCATGAAAAGGGATACGAAAACAAAGCATGGGGAAGGAAGCTGAAGGAAAGAATAGCGTGAAAGAAACTCTGATAAAATAAACAATTTAAAATAATTTTATATCTATTTTTGATTATCCGCATAAACACTATACTTTCAAGCACTTTGAAGTATAGGAAAATACTCATTTAACCACGAATTTACCACGATTGAATGAGCCTTGATATGACACTGAAATTAATATGGGAGATAGCACAAACATCTGTGTATCTCCCGTTTTTTATTCGTGTAATATGATTACTTCACTCTGATTTCAAATTTCAAGATTGCTTTCATCATTTCATGTATAAATTTGACCTTTTAATTCTTCATCAACCTGTATAGTGATTTTACCACTTTCAGAGTGGTAAAAAGTACGCAAGCATAATTTACAGATATAAGCGTCATAGAATTTCAAAATTTCCTTTTATTGCGGTTTCACTTCCAGCAGACGCTTTGCATATTACTTCTAATGTGGGATAGCCATATTCTTTTCTCATTGGTTCAATTCCTTTCTTTCAATAATGCTTTTAGTTTCTTCAATCCGTTACTTCTTCT
>ENA-OQCB01001276-OQCB01001276.1-human-gut-metagenome-genome-assembly--contig:-NODE-1276-length-10015-cov-3.436286_pt1 | contig 10015 bp, 10 predicted proteins | sample MGYA00242493_ERZ504568 | MGnify/ENA primary metagenome ERZ504568 (study PRJEB26092, sample SAMD00036229) | human gut metagenome | host: Homo sapiens | study: EMG produced TPA metagenomics assembly of...
TAATCTATAATCATAACCTGTCAAGCTCCACCATAGACAGGCTCCGGAAGAACAAGCCCTTAAGCACCACGACGCTCAATGACCTCTGCCGCATCCTGGACTGCGACATCAATGACATCATATCCTACCAACGTTCTGAAAGTGACCAGTTTCTTTAGAAGGGACACATGCTTTCCTTCCTCCTTACCCGGTTTTTGGAGATGATTTGCTCCAGGCCTAATTGCCTTGGACCGCTGCGCTGCGAACAGCAATGGCTGAAGCCATTTCTATCACAGCATCCATACTGTCCCTGGCATCATCCTCCCAAAGTTCATAGAACACACCCTCATGCTCCCAGGAAACCAGTATACCGTGGATATCGGAATTTTCCACTGTTTTTTGGATTGTCATTTTCACCAGTTTCTCTCCTGCCCAAACCTCCTGCTGCAGAGTCCCCTCCTCGTCAAGGACGTAGTATTCCGAGGGGCCGCCTCCTGCCTCCAGGGAAGCCCAGGCCATGGCATCAGACTGTGTGTTTTCATCATGAAACTGAATCTGTACGGTATGCTCATCCTCCTGAATTATAACAGGGCTGCTGCATACCGTTACGTCATCCGGCAGCTTCAGACGCAGAACAGGGGCTTTTGCAGCTTCCTGCTCCGGGATATGCTCCGTGGTATGCTCCGATGCAGTCCCTTCCTCTGTTTCAAGCTCTGTCTCATGCCTTGTTTCATGCCCGTTCTCATCCCCTGTTTCAGACTCTGTTCCGGACTCTGTGACCCCGCTCACCGCGGTCTGCTGTCCTGCTGACACAGATGACGCCGTCTCCTTCTGCGCACCTGTGCCGGGCGAGCACGCGCCAAGGCCAAGGCCTGCCGCAGCCGCGGCGGCGGCAAAATATAAAATGTATTTCTTTTTTCTCATATTGCAGCTCCTTTTAACCTGTTTGTACTTTCGGCTCATTTATGAGCTTAACGCCTTTGTACCTTTAAAAGCCATGAATCTGTTCGTTCTGTGTATCTACAGAATACCATATTTTTATATTACATGCCTCATTTTTTTATTCGTAAATTACTCCTTCCGCCCAAAGAAGTCCTTATCAAAAAAAGCCTGCCCGCAGGCACCCCGGGCAGACTTAAAAATTCATTTAACAAACTCTTTCTTATTCATATATAAAACCGCTGAGTTCATAGACACTTACAGTTCCGCAGCACTTCCCTTTTATCCGCATACCAGGACGGTCACCGTACACCCTTGTGGTAAAGACCTCCAGTCCATCATTTACAAATATTTCCAGCGAAGTGGTGTCTGAAAATATGCGCAGGTCCGTAAGCTGTTCCAGTAAAACACTGCGTCTTGTCCTGCCGCTTCCGCTGGTTCCCATGTCCAGGGTCAGCAGGCCATCTTCATAGGACAATGTGACATCATCCCTGATGGTCAGGCACATATCACTGCAGGACTCCATGGATAAACACGCCTCGAACACAAGTCCTGTTTCCACACCCTTCCCAAGCTCCCAAAAATCATAATCCCTTCTGTCCCGGCGAAGCTCCTTCATTTCCTCCAGAGGCTGCTGTAAAAGACGTCCTTCCCTCATATGAAGAAGGCGCGGCATGGTAAGGGCATGCTGCCATCCGGCTTTTACCGTCGGATTGGTATATTCTGCGTCCGGTATTCCCATCCAGCCTATGAGAATGCGCCGCCCCTGCTCGTCCAGAAAGGTCTGAGGCGCATAAAAATCAAAGCCCCGGTCCACCATTCCGGGAAACTGCGAATTCAGCCTGATGGTATTTTCCCTAAAATCATAGTCCAGACAAAAGACCGTGCACTGATGCACATTCTGATACTCTGTTCCCATGGGCTTCACCCCCTGGGGGCAGCAGACCAGGCAGAGCTGGCCGTCCAGACAGAACAAATCAGGGCATTCCCACATATAGCCAAATGTTTGTTCCGTCGTAATTCTATTAAAAATACTCCCAATTTGTTAAATCCATTGACCGGTACACAAGGACCATTCCCTTGCTCAGGGCATCCCTGGCCCCCAGTACCATATAGTAATACTCCCCTTTTTTAAAGACCTTGGGGTCCCTTATGTGACAGCTCATGCCAGCCGGATAATCCTTGTGGTTCATGACCAGTTCCTTGGCAGAAAAATGATATCCGTCCCTGCTTGTAACATGAATGGTATTGCTCACCCGGCCGCTCATAATATAATCGTAATCATCCCTGTCAAACAGCTTTACATTGCCTGTGTAAAAATAATGGATGGTCTTATCCTCCACATAAGCAGAACCGGAATATACGCCATGGGCATCCAGGTCCTGGTCCGGAAAAAGCGCCGGCTCCTCCTGTTTATAGTGAATGAAATCCCGTGTGGTATAGTGACCCCAGAGCTTAATCTCCCCTGTGGGCTCAAAGGGTGTATACTGATAATAAATATGGTACAGTCCCTGAAACTGGCAGAGCCCATTGGGGTCGTTCAGCCAGCCGGTTTCCGGCATCAGGTGGTAGGCCAGGCGGCTTTCATCCGCCCTGACCCTTTCCCTGTAATCCCGGTTGTCCCGGTACCATGCTTCATAGTCCTCCCTGCGGACCTTCTCATATTTCTTCAAACTGCTTCCTCCTCACCACTGCTTTCTTCAGGCTGCTTTCTCTCTACCCGCGCAGCATGTTTATGCCGTCTTAACTGTCTTAACTACCTTCACCGCCAGGTCCCCGCTGTCTGCCTGTCCGCCAGGATATACGGTCACATCCAGATTTCCGCCCTCAGGCAGAATCATCATAGTCTGCGGATTCAATCCCTTTTCCCGAATCAAATCCAGGTCAGCGGCAATAAGCTTATGGCCCTTCTTTACCTTATCCCCCTGTGCCACAAAGGCCTCAAATCCCTGCCCATCCAGCTGTACTGTATTGATTCCGATATGAATGAGCACTTCCACGCCTGTCTCAGATGTAATTCCCACCGCATGCTTTGTTGGAAACAGCAGGCTTATGGTGCCGTCGCACGGCGCGCATACCATGCCCTCAGCCGGATTGATGGCCACGCCGTCCCCCAGGGCCTTGGATGCAAAAACCTCATCTGCGGACTGTCCCACATCCAGGACCTGCCCTTTCATGGGGACATAAAGTTCAGTGATGATTTCCCGGGTCCGCTCTATTTCCTGTGGCATTTCGATTTTTCGGGATATTTCCATGTCCGAGGCTGTTTCCGTTCCCTCAGCCCTGCCCGCATCCTTTTTCTCCGGGCCGTCCTCCCTGCCAAGAGCAAACTTTTTCCAGAACACCATGGTAAGGGCAAAGGAAACGCCCATGGACAAAATGATTCCAATGGCAAAATTCATATAGTGGTCAGGCTTCATGGAGATAAAGCCCGGAAGTCCTGCCGCGCCCAATGCCTGAGCCAGTGTCTTGGTGGCTGCCAGATAAGCGCTTCCTGCCGCTGATCCGGCCATAGCTGCATAGAATGGATACTTCAGTTTCAATGTCACACCAAACATGGCTGGTTCCGTAATGCCTAACAAGGCAGAAATACCGGATGCAGAGCAGATGGACTTCATCTTGTCATTCTTTGTCATGAGAAGCACTGCCAGGACCGCGGCGCCCTGGGCCACATTATTCATGCTTGCAGTTGAAAAATGAAGCTTCCGCCTGTATGGGCGCTGTCGGCCAGCAGCTGTGTCTCAATGGCAATAAAGCTGTGGTGCATGCCGGTCATGGTAATAGGAGCATATGCAAATCCAAAGAGTGCTCCGCCCACAGGTCCCAGAGTATTATAGAGCCATGTGATGCCTGAGGCCAGCAGATTGCCGGCTTCCCTCAGCACAGGTCCCACGCAGATAAGGTCAGGAAGAAGTTACCAGGATGGATAAAAGTGGGGTTGTCAGATTATCCAGCCAGGACGGCGTAACCTTGTGAAGCCGTTTCTCGATATTGGCCAGAATCCAGGAGACAGCCAGAACAGGAAGAACAGTTCCCTGATATCCGATGGCAGCTATCTGAAAACCAAAGATGTCCCATACAGGAGGCTGGGCCAGACCAATCTGGTATGCGTTCAGCAAATCCGGATGGACCATAATCATGCCCATGGCCGCCCCTAAAAACGCATTTCCTCCAAACTTTCTGGTTGCGCTGAATCCAATCAGTACCGGCAGAAAGGTAAAGGGTGCGTTTGCAAAGGTGTTGATGGCCGAAGCCAGTCCCTGCCACATGGGGTACAGCTCAATCATTGACTGCCCGTTTACAAGCGGGGACGTCAGAAGGTTGTTAAGTCCCATAAGAAGACCGCCTGCCACAATAGCGGGAATGATGGGCACGAAAATGTCACTGAGCATCTTGATGAAACGCTGGACCACATTTCCCTTCCCCTCTTCTTTTTCCTCCGGCTTTTCCTCCAATGTTCCCAGCTGCTTCTGTACTTCATCGCAGACCATATTCACAATACCGGAACCAAATATGATCTGGAACTGGGATTGTGTGAGAAACACTCCCTTTACCCCTTCCAGGTCACTGATTGCCTCCTCGTTTCGCAGCCCGTTATCCCTGAGCTGAAAACGAAGTCTGGTGGCACAATGGGTAACTGACTTAATATTGTTTTTTCCGCCTACGTACTTGATGACCAGACTTGCCGTCTTTGCATAATCCATCATATTCCTTCCCCTCTTCTTACTATGATTTCCCTTTGCTTTTTGGTATCGGTTCCATAATTATATAATAGGGCATTCAACCCTTAATGTCAATATTTTATTGGCACCGGTTCCATTTTTGAGCGTAAAAAAATCATATATGAATTTGTGCACTTTTCACATATCTTCTTCTATTTCTCCCTGCATGTTTAAAAATCACTTTGTTCTTTGACGCTGTGACCTTCTATCATTGTGTAATCCACTATCTGCTTTTTTGGCACCGGTTCCCGATGTATCATCTTAAGAATGGTTTCAGCTCCCAGATAGCCCAAACCATAGGAATCAAAACGCAGGGTGGTCAGGTCCGGCTTTAACAGAGTGCTTTCATCATATCCGCCAAATCCTGCCACGGAAACATCCTCGGGAATCCTTAATCCTCTCTCCCCCCAAAACATGGTACGCTCCAAAAGCCAGGCGGTCCGTGGCACATATGATTGCGTCTACCGGACCCTGGTCCATCATTTCCTCAGCCATACGGATTCCGCTGGCATAGCTGTAATCCCCGGCGGCCGTGACCACATCCTTGATGCCCCATTCTTTCAGGCCGTCCATCACGCCCTGCTTGCGGTTGATACCCACGGCCACATCCAGGGCAGACACTCCCATATACCCAACCCGGGCCGGACGGGCCTTTGCCACACGGACTCCCATGGCCTTTCCTGCCCCGTAATCATCGTGGACAATGGAAATTCCCCCGTCATAGTCCTGTGCCAACACCACCACAGGCACAGGGCTTCCCTGTATCAGCTTACGGTGCGCCTCTGTTATGGTAATGGCGCTCAGTATGATGCCGTCCACCTTCAGCGTAATCAGTCTTTGGATATTCTTAAGCTCCAGGTCCACGCTGTGGTCCGAGTCCTTAATCAGCGTTTCATACCCCTGTTCCCTCAGGTAGCGCCCGATGCTGGTCACCACCCGGCTGGACACCTTGGAATTAAGGGTGGGAAGGACCACTCCAATCACATTGCTTTCCTTGGCCTTTAACCTGGCAAATGTATTGGGTTCATAATTATACTCCCTTATGATTTCCTGTATCCGTTCCCTGGTGGACTCTCTTACACTGCCTCCGTTAAAATATCTGGACACCGTACTCTTGGTAACCCCTGCCATATTGGCAATATCATCCATGGTAATCTTTCCTGATGACATATCCATCCCTTCACTTTCATTTGCTGTGATTATACTGATTGCAGCGGAAGCACAACAGACGCAGACTCCCAGTACGCCCTGCAAAGCGGGTATTGACAGCTGCGTCTGCTTCCCTGTTATCTCTTGTGTATTAGTATATCAAAACCGCGGCATTCTGTCCTCCATTATCATAAAATAACTGCACTGTGCCACATTACCCCGGTCTGTTTTCATGCCAAATCTCAGACAATCTGGCTTCCGAAGGGCATCAGGGCCAGTTTCGCCAGCTTGAACTGCTGCAGCCCAAAAGGTATGCCCACGATGGTAATACAAAGCAGTACTCCGATGATGGCTGACTCAATGGCCAGGGGCAAACCGGAAACCAGCAGCCAGATAATATTCAGAAGCAGGGACGCCGCTCCCCCGCCGTAGACCACTTCCTTTCCAAAGGGAAAGAAACTCAGGCCCGCAAACTTAAAACACTGCAGTCCCACCGGTATTCCTATGATCGTTATGCACCACAGGCAGCCTGTCAGGAGCCAGGATAAGCCGCTTATACATCCGCCGAATATAAACCATAATACATTTCCAAGACATCCCATATACCTTACCTACCTTCCTGTTCTGTTTCCAGTGTCTGCCTCATCTCCTGGAGACGTTTCCTGATACCGCTCACCTGACGTCTGGCTTCCCTGACCTGGTTCAGAGCATCCCCTATTTTAGACTGCACCATCCAGTCAGCTATGACACCGTCAAAAAAGTAATCGGCAAAGGTCAGAAAACTTCCCACATCCATCTTTAAATCCCCGGTCAGGTTTACATCCAGCAATTCTCTCTTTAATCTGCGCAGATGTCCCCTTGCCTCATTCATGGCTGCCTGGGCCTCATCCATCCGGTTATGCTTAAACATGGTGCTGAAAAATCCGCCGCCCAGCATATCCCAGATTCCCCAACTGCTTGCCTTCTGCAGCAGTTCCTCCGCCTTTTGCAGGCTCATGGATGCCATATCCGCTGCCATCAATGCCTCATTGATTTCCTGTTGTCTGCTTTTTCTCTCCATTCTTTTCTCCTTTCTGCGATAAACAATACCTTGCTGTTGTGCGAGGCAGGTATTACCGCCAGCTTTGCATCAGAGAAAAAAAGACCTTTATGGTGGCTGGCTCCCTGCCACAATAAAAGTCTTGCACATTTCATTTTATACGGGTGCCTCCGGCACCGAGATGACGATTTAAAATCCACCTTCTGGTGGTTCGCTACTCCCTTTTATTGGAACTGATTATAGCATGCTGTATGATGAATGTCAAATACGATATGCTGAAGAATCTATTACATTTTTCTTAGCTGTTTTCTTAGCGGCCTTCTTAGCTGTCTTCTCAGCAGCCTTCTCAGCGGCCTTCTTCCGTCAGTGCATTACAATTGTTTTCCTTGATGCACTCCCAAGTCGTCGTTCCATAGCAAATGAATGTGTGATATAATTTACTAAATCAAATCGGAAACAGAGGAGGTCAAAAAGTGAAAACAATTGGGCTGATTGGCGGAATGAGTTGGGAAAGTACAGTTTCATACTACCAGATTATAAATGCGGAAGTTAAAAGACGGCTTGGCGGACTTCATTCTGCAAAGGTTATTCTTTACAGTGTGGAATTTGACGAGATCGAAAAATGTCAGTCTGACGGTGACTGGAAAAAGAGTGGTGACATACTGGGAACGGCAGCTAAAAGCTTAGAAGCTGCAGGTGCGGACTTCATTCTGATCTGCACAAATACAATGCACAAGGTAGTTCCTCAAATCGAATCCATGATACAGATTCCGGTTATACATATAGCGGATGCCGCCGCACAAGAGCTTCTGGCATGTCAGATTCGGAAAGTGGGCTTGTTGGGCACAAAATATACGATGACACAGGATTTTTATAAGCAGAGGTTAATTGACAGAGGTATAGACGTTATCACCCCGGATGCCGCGGATATTGATATTGTGAATGATATTATCTTCCATGAACTCTGCGTAGGTAATATCAGGGAAGAATCCCGCAGAGAATTCCAGGTAGTCATTGATAATTTAAAGGCAAAGGGAGCCCATGGTGTTATCCTTGGCTGTACTGAAATCGGGCTTCTTATACATCAGACCGATTCTTCACTGCCTGTTTTTGATACCACCGTGATACACGCAAAACAGGCCGTTGAACTGGCATTAGAGGTCTAGTTTCCTTTATTTAAAATTAAATCTGATGGTTTAGACAATGAAGCAAACCGGCAAAGCGGAGGATATAAAACAATGGACAACTGGTTTACAATAGATAAAACAGACTCAAATACCTACATTATCAGTGAATACCGGCATTGGGAGGAAACGCACTGCTATTTGCTGAACGGAAGGGAACGAAGCTTGCTTATTGACACAGGACTTGGTATTTCAAACATATTTGATGAGGTCGTAAAACTCACGGACAAGCCCATTACGGCAGTTGCAACGCATATTCATTGGGATCATATTGGAGGACACAAATATTTTCCGGATTTTTACGCTCATGCTGAAGAATTGGACTGGCTGAATGGCAAGTTCCCTTTATCCATAGAAACAATTAAAGAGATGGTTGTTGACCGCTGCAATTTACCTGACGGCTTTGATGTAAACGATTATGAGTTTTTTCAGGGGGTGCCGTCAAAGGTTCTGACTGATCATGATATAATTGACCTTGGCGGGAGGCAGGTTGAAGTGTTTCATACGCCGGGACATTCACCTGGACATTTGTGTTTTTGGGAGAAAGATACCGGGTATTTATTTACAGGTGATTTGGTATACAAGGATATACTCTTTGCCTATTATCCATCTACCGACCCGGAGGCATATTTTAATTCGCTAAAAAAGATTTCTTCCCTGCCGGTAAAGAAAGTATTTCCTGCCCATCATTCACTGGATATACAGCCGGAAATCTTATTTCGTATGCGAAAAGCATTTGAGCAGCTTGAAGCAGACGGAAAACTTCATCATGGCAGCGGCACGTTTAACTATGGCGACTGGGGAGTATGGTTGTAAGTCTCCCCCAGCCGTGTTGTAACTTCCCATGCCAAATAATCAATGGTGCTGCCTCACAGAGCGCAAATCTATACATCTTCCCATAAACAACAAATGCGAATGGCCTAAGCCATTCGCAAGTTTCATAATTAGTATATACAGAAAAATCTCTATTCTATGTACTCTCTTCAATGGAGCATACGGGATTCGAACCCGTGACCTCCACACTGCCAGTGTGGCGCGCTCCCAGCTGCGCTAATGCCCCGACACTCGTAGATAATACCATAAATCCGCAGGAAAATCAAGTACTATTTTTCCAATTATTCATACTTATTGAAAATTCGTAAATAAAAACTCATCTTTCCCACGTTTAATCCTTAAGGAATTTTATTCTTAATTTAGCTCCTGCTCAAACTTTTGTCACAATTTCCATGTATACTCTTATCCATAACAAGGAATTACTCCTTTTGATATAGATTTCTCTCATACTTAGCCGGCATGGTTCCTTCATGCCGGCTCCTCTCATATTCAGACATTTGCCACTTATCTTTCACCTGAAACATCCAAAGAATACTGTTTTTTCCCTTTATCCCCTTATTAACGGCATTTTCACACATTTTCTCTGCCAGCATATTATACGTTAGAAGCCAGACAAGCTTCTATAAATAAATCTGGAAAGGATGTGTATTATATGGCTTATCCAAAAGTTCATATTGTCAACTCTACGAATTTCAGTGTGAAAGGGAAGGTGAAATATGCCTCTGCCTTTTGTTCTGATGATAACTATGAGATAGCTCCATGGGGGAGCTGGACCGCCGGCAGCCGAGGGGTCTGCCTTCTTACAGAAGTGTCGGCTACTGTCCACACCCCAGGCCAGGATGCCAAAGCAACTCCCTATGAATCTTCCGGGACATCCTACAGTCAATTTGCCGTACTGCAGACAGCTCCCGGAAAATTCACCATGACCCGTATTGTGACCTAAGTCAAATGCCGGCGCGGCCCACGCCGTGCCGGCCCCCAATTATCTGCTGTAAATACAAAGATGATGTTGTACTGTTTCTTCTGCCATCAATAACAATAACTGTGATATCTGGTCCTCAGATATTCTCCCCTGCCCTGTCTGCCGCCTGACTGCCAGACCACATTTCCCGGCAGGATGCTTCCATTTTCCAGAAGCCACTTCGCATTGGCCCAATTGCTTGCTGTGG